>Ga0256914_1002631_pt1 | contig 14824 bp, 15 predicted proteins | sample HulkmetaG_FD_191571 | JGI IMG/M metagenome (GOLD analysis project Ga0256914, IMG submission 191571) | Hydrothermal chimney microbial communities from Main Endeavour vent field at the Juan de Fuca Ridge, Pacific Ocean - Hulk | ecosystem: Environmental > Aquatic > Marine > Hydrothermal vents ... | reverse complement strand
AAAAGATAAGGATTTTTGCGTTTAAGAACCTGCTTTAGTTTTAACTTTTGCAATTTTTCTAATCGCCTGGCATGAAAATCCCCGATGTTTTTTTCAACAAATAAGCGGACTTCATTTAGATTCAGAGGTCTCATAGGTCGGGCCTTCCTCCATGAGCGTTAATTGAGCTGGCTGACTGTTGATTACAGATGATTGCACCATCTGGTGATAAGAATCCATACAATCAATCTTCATCATCCTCCTGCGGCCCGCACAATGGCGTTGACATTGTAACGCATGAAGTCAATATAGGTGGCTGCCGGGCCCGCGGTCTCGCTTAGCGAACCGGTAAAGATGGGAATCAGTTGCACACCAGTATCCTCGGAAACCTGCTTTGCCAGATTAGGATTCACCGTGTTGCCCACCAGAATGGCCTGCACGCCAAGCTGCTGGATGGCATCCTCCAACTGCGCAATCTCCTGCGCCGAGGCCTGCGACATGGCACTATAGCTGGGAATAATCGCACCTACCTGCTCGATGCCGTAACGACGGGCAAAATAGCCAAAAACCTTGTGATCTGTCACTACTCTTAGCGGCAGCAATGGCTCGATTTGCGCCCGAATCCAGGCGTCCAGCTCGCGCAACTGCCCCCGATACGCATCCGCCTGGGCATGATACGTGGACGCGTGCGCGTCATCTGCCGCCACCAGCGCCTCTTCGATAACCTCTGTCCAGATGATGACGTTGTTGGGGTCCAGCCACACGTGCGGGTCGTAGCGCTGGCCCGAGTCGCCCGAATTTGCACCATCCCCGGCAAACTGAATGGCCGCGACCCCGGTGGAAACCACCACGATTTTTTCAGGCGATGTGGCACTCTCCAGCGTAGCTTGCAGGTTCTCTTCCAGATTAAAGCCATTGACAAAAATGATCTGGGCATCGCTCATGGCGGCAATCTGGCGAGGACTGGGCTCAAAACTGTGTGGATCTGTGCCCGCAGGCATGAGAATAGTCAAATCAATGGCATCGCCACCGATGTTTTGCACCACATCGCCAATGATTGACGTGGTAGCCACCACCTTGAGTTTACCATCGGTCGATTGATTTGTTGGCCCGGTGCAGGCCGAAACCAGCACCAGCAATGCCATAAGCGCGAAAAAGTTACGAATCATCAGCTTGTTTGGGTGAGCGTGGGTTGACGTTCTACTTAAGTGGCTGCACATTTAAAACTTGAGAAAAGCGCTGTGCATCTCGGCGAACGGCGAAAATAGAGTTGCCGCTATTGCAACCACCGATGACACAGATTTTCTTGATGGCTTTCTACATTTTCTGTGAAAATCTGTGCGAATCTGTGGTTAAACCATGGCAATCGCAGATGACACAGATTTCGCAGATTTTTCTTGAGTGCTTCTTCCTTTTTTCTTCGAGCCTTGGTGGCAAAAAATTAAAGGTCAAGCGCTGTCATTTGCGTGTCATCACTTACTTATATCAGATGCAAGCAGGTTACAACGTGTTGAACCAGCTCATCAACTGCTGCACCAGTGGTCCCAACAAACCAGGATTCAGCGCCAGTAGCACATTGGCTGCCAGCAAAATGGCCAGAATCGCGGCCACACGCTTGGATTCCCGGGCCAGCGAGACATCTTTTACCGGCGTTGTTAAATGCCGGGCCGCCCGAATCAGACCCAATGCCGCCAACATCAGGGCCAGCATGCCCCACATGAAGATATTGCCAGCCCGATACGCCGCTACCTGATATGTGGCCATGCGCATGGGAAACAGCGCACCCAGCGGCCAGCCTAGCACAAAAAAGCCACCGGCAAGCAGCGCCAGCGCCGAAAAAGGCATACGCTCGCTGACACCATGCAAGTTATCATACGTTAATGTCCGCTTGAAACCATGCTCCAAGCTCTGTAGTCCCGCCGCGGCCAGCGTTAGCGTCAATGGATGCGCCAAAAGTAGCCACAGCATGGCTTGACTGCCCAATTCACCAGTCAGACCCCAGGCCAGCAGTGCCGCCCCGTAAAACCACAACAGCACATATCCCCATAACTGCCCCAATCGTTGGCTACCCAGCATCGCCGCGCCCGCCCACAGCATTTGCACCACCGCAATCCAGGGTAGCCATACACCTGGGTCGGCAATGCCTGTCATAGCCGGATAGCGAAACAGTAGGCTGCGGATGAACGCATAAATCGTTATCTGCCATACGCCTACCAAAAACGCCCCCACAAAAGGTGAAGATGTTTCGCCCAGCGCGGTAATCCAGCCATGCAGGGGCACGGGCGATGTAAGGATAAATACACCGATAATCAGCGCCTTCCAGGCATGATTCCACAAACGGGGGTCTTCGGCAGCCACCGCAGATTGCGAAAACACCCACGCAGCAAACAAAAAGAAGGGAAACGCCAAAATGGGCATCAGCAAAATGCGCAGCGCGGCCCGGGCCGGGCGTGGTGTGTTACCCTGCGCCAAAAAGGCCATAATCACCGCTGCCAGCACCAGCCACAACGGAGCCCACAACAGCGGTGTGCTGCTCAAAAACAAAATCAGCGCGGCCACCACCAGCGGGATGCCAGGGTACAGAATCCGTTCGGTCTTGACCACCGCGGCCACACCGGCAAACAGCGCTCCCCAGATGAGCAAAAGCAACACCGGCACGCGGGCAGCAGCATCCAGCTCGAAGCGGAACATGAGCAAATGGTTGGGAGGATTCGCGTTAAACGTGTGCCCAAACATCTCGCTGGTCCCGGCCCAGAGCGCGTGTCCCATGCCAAAGCTTAGCCACGCCAGGCCGAAAGCTACCACCAGGCCAGCAATCTGGGACTGTCTGCGCATCAGCCCCGCCAGCAAGCTGAGTAGCATTAGCACAAGCAAAACGAAAACCAAGGCGCTCATGCTTCCTCCGGTCGAGGCCAGAAACGTGCCCCATCCACCACAATAAGATACGAAATCGCAAAGCCCAATAAGAGCTCAGCTCCAGCAATTAGGCCTACAGTTTCGGCGGTAACTTGCAGGGCATGAATGGCGAAAGAGGCGGCCAGCAGCCACAAACTCAGACCAAATCCCCAGCGCATGGGTCTATCGCCCAAGCCCAGCGCCACCAGGCCCGAGAGCGCCAAAAATGTTGCATAGCGGGCCATATCTGCCGGTAGCTTGGGCAGTGGCGCATAAGGGCGCACCCGATAAACTGCCACCAACAGCAGCAGCACAAAGCTCATGCGCAGCCAGGTCGAGGGATTAAAATGCCATTCGATCTGCCACCAGGGCACGCCCGTTTGCTTGCGGCGCACTGTATCCACGCGATGGGCAGCCAAAAACCACATCACCGCCACCAGACCGCCGGTAATCCACTGCTGCAAGGCCCATTCTGGCGGCATAAGCTGCAAAAGCTGGATGCCCGCCAGCACCTTGACACCGGCGAACGCGGTCAAGCCCCAGCGCCAGTCGCTAAAAATGAGCATCACTGCCACCAGTAGCACGCTTGGCACAATCAGCGCGGTGCTATCCAGCCGTTGAGTAAAAGAAAGGAATTGTTCGAGCGTAGGCATTAGTGTTGAAAAAGCCAAAGAATGAGAAGCGCCAGCAGCACCCAGCCAAATTGTCCGGCGCCATCCAGGATGTCAGACAAAAAGCCCAGGGCTTGTGCGAGGTAATGAAAAAGGTTACGGCTCCAGCGCAGCAGCCAGTCTAATTCGGCAATGGCCGCCACTTTGGTTTGCAAAACTTCTTGTCCGGCAAAAAGATGATTGCGGGCCCGGGCCAAAAGCCAACCCATCAGCAAAGGTAAAAGCAGCGTGAGTCCGCCGCTAAGTTTGTTGATGGCTTGCAGTTGTGCGCCTACGCTGGCGTGTGCGTGTGCGGGCATCATGCCCGCGGTGTGCGCCAGTGCATCCGGGAACACGCCCCACCACAACGTAAAGGCCAGCACCAGAGTCAGCAGCCACATACGGCTGCCAGCGGGCAAAAAATCCACTTGTTGTGTTTCTCGATGTTGGGCCTGACCGCCAAGAATGGCTGCTACCAGCAAGGTCTGCGCCAACAATGTCAGTATCCATGCCGGAAAACTGACGACAGTTGAGGCCAGTTGTGTCAGGGCCAAATTCAAGCTGAAACCAGGCGTCAGCGGAAAACCAATCAAGAAGAAGAGTAGTAGGGCATTGCGCCAGCTTACGCCCGATTGTGCGTTGCGAGTACTCAACAGCGCCCACAACATGCCAATCAGCGCCAGCGTAGCCAGCGGAAACAAAGTTCGGTGTGCGCCACTTTCTTGCGAGAGCGCCAGTGCCAACATCACCCAACTAGCCCGATTGATGAACACATAAAGCCAGGCCCGCTGTGCATCCTGCGTGGCCCAAGCTGCCAGAGCGCTGCCCAGTAGCCCGGCAATACCCACCGAGACCCAACTCAGGCTTCCTAGTAGCGAAAGCTCGAAACGACCCAGCAAATGCACCGCGGCCAGGGCCGGTATGAGATGCAGGGCCAGTTGTATGCTGCGCGGGCGCTGAGTCTCGGGCGTCAACCAGACATGAAAGGGATAGAGGCCCAACGGAATCATCGCGGCCAGGGTGAGCAGTAACTGCGCCTGCAAGTTCAAATAATCACTGTCCAGAGTGGCCAAAAAAGAATCCATGCCATTGAACATGGGCACGGCCAGCAAAAACAGGCTGGAAAGCAGCAAAAAAGTCCATGCTCGGGCCGCATTTTCGATGGGAGTTCCCGCCAGCAGACCTGTCATAAAGAGCATCAGCAGCCACGAGGCCAGCAACACGCTCCAAGTGGCAGCGCTAAGCACCAGCAGTCCCGAGGCCAGCAACAAAGGCATCCAGAATGCCAGTGGCGTAAAGCCGGGCCGCGGCTGCCATCCCGGTAAGATGAGCGCCACCAATGCCACCATGAATAACAGCCAACCGGCCAGCCACACTGTACCGGGCCATTGCAGGCCCAGAGCGCTTTCCAAACCCAGAGGTGCTTGCCACAGCCACCATTGGCCCGCACCCTGCGGTTGCAGCCTTAGCAAAAGCCAGCCTGTCATGCTGACCGCCACCAGGCCAATGGGCAGCACGCGTTGCAGCCGGGGTGAAAGCTGTCGTTGCAGCAGAAGCAACAGCAAACCTCCCGCCAACAAAAGGCCCACCGGGCCCAGGGGCGATGTCCATAGTATACTCATAAGACCAAAATTGTAGCACGACCATGTGGCAAATCCGAACTTCTGCGGTATACTTGAGCTTGGTTGTTTAGATTTACCCATCTTTATCACAGGATATTGGATAGAAACGATGCCATTCACCTTCAAATCCCTGGAAATCCCCCAGGTTATCCTTATCGAGGCTCAGGTTTTCCCTGATGAGCGCGGTTTCTTTATCGAAACCTACAAACGTTCGGAATTTGTTGCCAACGGTATTACTGAAAATTTTGTGCAGGACAATCACTCCCGATCGACGCGCGGCGTATTGCGGGGCTTGCATTTTCAAAAAGCGCCCCATGCCCAAGGCAAATTGGTACGAGCCGTGCGCGGCGAAATTTTCGATGTCGCAGTAGATATTCGCCCCGAATCGTCCAGTTTCGGGCGGTGGGTTGGCGAAATCCTCTCCGGGGAAAATCATCGCCTGCTGTACATTCCGCCAGGCTTTGCTCACGGATTCCTGGTTCTCAGCGATGTTGCAGATGTTAGCTACAAAGTCACGGCTGAGTATGCTCCGCAATCTGATAGCGGCATCATCTGGAATGACCCCGATGTGGGCATTCAGTGGCCCATAGAAAACCCCCTGCTTTCACCAAAAGATTTGGCGCTGCCCCGATTGCGCTAAGTTTGTTGCTCTCAGCGTCGATGCTGAATTCACACCGATCCCATACGTTCATTTGAGGTTTCCATGCACAACCGTAAAAAAAATTTGTTGTTTGTCTTGGTGCTGCTGGTGGCTGTTTTGGCCCTGAGCGCCTGCCAAAATCCCAAGCCCGCGACTGTCGATACACCGCCAACCGAGAAAGCTCCTGACCCTGCTGCTGCTCCCGATACACCAGCGCCCACTGCCACCCAGTCAGCAACGGATGACGCCTTTCAGGAGACGGTAGATCCCACCATGGGCAAAGTGCTCTATCCGCCCGAAGCGCCTGACACGTTTGCGCCTGCCGAACGCCCGAATAACACCATTGGGAAGGATTCCGCCACGCTCACCATGTACGAGTGGTGCGATTATGGTTATCCTAACTGCATCATCTACGCCAATGACATTTTACCCAAGCTGCAGGAAAAATATGTCGATACCGGTAAATTGCGCATCGTCCACAAGGAATTTCCTGCCGCGGGCGGCGACCCTTCGGTGATTGCCAGTTTGGCTGCCCAATGCGCCTCTTACCAGGATCATTTCATCGATATGAGCAAGTGGCTTTATCGGGATACGAGTTGGAACACTGGTGAATACACCGGCACTGTGGCCGCAATGAATGATGCTGCCAGCGCCATGGGCCTGGATGCCGATGCTTTTGCCACTTGCATGGAGAAACAGGAGTCGCTGGAAGATGTGAAGGCTGATTACTTTGAGGCCCGTGACCTTGAATTTCGCGATTTGCCTGGCGTTGTTGTGGGCGGTCGTGTGATTCAGAATGGTGTCTCGACCGATGATTTGATGACCATCATCGACGCCATTTTGCAGGAGAAGGAATCTGGTACATTGCCCGATACAGTCGTCACCGTCACCCCCTCTCCCACGCCCGATACCGACTTTGAGCCTGAGGCCATTGCTGTGATGGGCTCCCCCGACGCGCCTGTGACCATTGTCGAGTTCACCGACTACCAATGTCCCTATTGCCAGCGTTATAGCACCGGAACTCTGCCCGAAATCATCAAAAACTATGTCGAGACAGGAAAAGTGCGTTACATCCTCAAAAACTTCCCGCTAACCCAGATTCATCCTAACGCAATCCCCGCGGCAACTGCTGCCGAGTGTGCGGGCGAGCAGGGCAAATACTGGGAAATGCACGACATCATCTTCCACTCGCAGCAAGAATGGTCCAGTAACGCTTCGGCAGCCCAGGTTTTTGCCGATTACGCCAAGAATATGGGGCTGGATACTGATGACTTCGAGAGCTGCTTCAACTCGACCCGTTATGCCGAGAAAATTATGAATGACCAGAAAGAAGGTCTGGCCGCGGGCGTGCAGGGAACGCCTGCATTCTTCATCAACGGCCAATTCATCAATGGCGCTCAGCCCTACGAGGTCTTCCAGCAAATTATCGAGCAACAGCTTGAAAAGTAGCCCCGTCGCCGATAAGGGCCATTAGAGTTACGACTAAGGTAGCCCGGCTAGAAACCACGAAGACACGAAGCCACAAAGGCACGAAGAAAAGAAAAAGCTTTGAAATGCTTGGTGTTCTTAGTGTCTTTGCGCCTTTGTGGTGATTGAAGTCGGGTACGTTAGTAGTTACCCATTAGAAAAACAAGAAGAGGCTGTCACCTGCATATGACAGCCTCTTTCTCTTTCTATCCTTGATGATTTTCTGGTAGAGGTGAACCGTTACATTGACTCACTCCTTAATGCTCTGCGCGGTGATGAACCGTAACGGCGCCTTCGGTCAGACGGGTGTTGGGAATCACAATGATCTTACCATCTACTGCCAGCTCAGAATTCAGCGTGCCAATGGCCTCCAGCGTGCCAGTCGCACCATCGATTTCAAGAGTATCTCCAGGCTGGAAGACATCGCGGGCGTAATAGCCAGCCAAAATGCTACGCGCAATTTCCCGTCCGCCCAGGCCAAACGCCAGGGCCACACCCGCTGTGCCAATGGTCAACAGCGTGATGAAGGTATCATTCAGAATCGCTGAAGGATATCCCAATTGGCCAACAACGATGATGATGATGATAATCAGCACCAGGGCTGTGACCAGCTTGCCAAGCTGTTCATGAAAATCGACACCCATGCTGACCATGGCCGCCTGGGTGGCCTTGCCCACAAACTGCGCCAGCAACGCCCCACCAATAAGCGTCCCCGCCGCTACCAGCAATTTGGGCAAAAAGGCAATGAATTGCTGCATGGGCTCCACAGCAGCATCCAGTCCCAATGTTTCCAGCGCAATCAGCAAAAAGTTCAGGAAGATAATCCAAAACAGCAGCGAGCCGATCATTTCGGTGATGGTGCGTTCGATTTTGGCTTTTTTCAGGCTGTCGGTGAACCCCGAGCGTTTGAAGACATCCTCAAGGCCAAAACGAGTCGCCAGCTTTTGGAACAGCGAAGCTACCAATTTGCCTACGACCCAGCCCAGCACCAGGATGAAAATGGCTAATAAAAGCGTTGGCACATACTCGATGAAGGATGTGAGTAAGTCACCGATATATGGTTGAAGTTGTTGTGAGAGTTGCATAAGAGGCCTCTACGAAGATGAGCTGCTGTAAGGAATGATACGAAGGACACTAAGGATAACATGAACCAGACCCGCAGTGCCAAATCGAAGAATTTCGCCGCTCAGGTCTGAACGGTGTAATTGATTGAAAAGTTGACGTTTAACACGTGGTGTGGTGGCGGCGGGAAGCTCCATGGGAGCAGCCAGCGGAAATGAACTCATCAAATCGAAGGTACGCTGACACTGTTCGCACATGGCTACGTGTGTCATAATCCTATGCTCCTTCTCAGCCGAATATTCCCCAGCCAGTAGTTTACCGATTTGTTTTTCTGTAAGATGTTGGTTTTGCATCTTCTCAAACTCCTCCGGCATCAATTTGCCGATACGCTTCTTGTAACGCGACGCGGGCCCGAATAACCCGCATTTTTGCTGTACTTAGTTTGATTCCAAGTTCCTTCGCAATCTCTGTATATCGCAGTCCTTCGATTTCTCGCAGGCGCAAAATTTCCATATCAGCTCCCTTTAATCGCTCGAATGCAGCGGCTAACTGGCTGCGCTGTTCAAGGATGAGCAATTGTTTCTCTGGGTTGATGCTACCTGGCAGCACTTCGCTGAATTCTTCCAGTGGTGTTGCGCCCCGTTCTAACAGCTTCATGCGTTTTTTGAGCGCATTGTGATTGGTATTGACCGCAATGCGGTAGATCCATGTTTTAAACGAGGAGCGTCCCTGGAACTTTGCGAGGTTGCGGTAAGCTCGAAAGAATGTTTCCTGCATCACCTCTTCGGCATCTCTCGGCGAGCCCATAAATCTCTGACAAATACGCCATACCATCGCCTGATGGCGACGATACAGCTCTTCAAATGGACGCTGGTCTTTGCCAAGACGTTTAAGTGTCAATTCGACCAGTGCTTCGTCGGACAATGCCTGCATGGGTAGAGGTTCTCGGAGTTACTAAAGGGGTACTCCCAGAGGCGGGAGATGCTTTCGGTCTGGGATTGCATAGGAAGAGAAATGGTTTGACGACTTGGTTGTTGCTTGTGTATCGCTATACCTGCACCAAGGGCCAGGCATTCTGGAGCCCATTTTACACCAAGTCTGTGTGGGCTTGGTGTGCGAAGATAGGGTATGTTTGTTTTGCAGCTCATCCTGTGCAAGTGGGGGCGTTGTTTATTATTGAAGTCTGACGAAAATGGATTTGTTGCTAAAATGCACTATTCTAAACCGCAGATTTCACAGATTTTTCTTGCCTGTGAGGCCTTGTGGTCAAACCAAAAAATGCCAGTGTCCAGTTCATTAAACAAAACTGGAGGAATGGCGGTCGTCGATCTCCTCTCGCATTGGCCAGTCGATCCCAGAAATTCACCACTCCCAAGATCGATTTCCGCCATTTCCTGCCAGTTTTGGAGCCAAGAGCTGTTAAGATGAAACATGGGAGATAATTTTCAGCTCTATAAACATTAGACCGCAGTTTTTCTATTTGGTCACATTTTTTTCGGCATTTTTTGAATCTTTTTGTTATTACTAAGGTAGACCGGCTAGAAACCACTAAGACACGAAGCCACAAAGGCACAAAGAAAGAAAAAGTTTTGAAATGCTTGCTGTTCTTAGTGTCTTTGTGCCTTTGTGGTGATTGAAGTCAGGTACGTTAGTCGTTACAATTTTTCGAATTTACATGGTTTTTACACGATCGATGCCCGCGAGCGCCGCAAATTGGCTCGGTCTCCAGCGCTGGGCCCATAATAGACCCTTTAACATCTTTTGGCAATACCGGCTGTTAGGTGATGTTTTTTTAGCAAGATGTTTCAATTTATGCTATATTGCCTTGCAAATAGTCTTGTTGTCTGATGATAGGACAACTTTTGCAAAAATGTTCAAAAATTGTTACGACTAAGGTAGCCCGGCTAGAAACCACTAAGACACGAAGCCACAAAGGCACAAAGAAAGAAAAAGGTTTGAAATGCTTGGTGTTCTTAGTGTCTTTGTGCCTTTGTGGTGTTTGAAGTCGGATACGTTAGTAGTTACCAAAAATTCCTGTTTAAGGAGGATATTGTGACAGCGCAACTTATTGATGGAAAAGCGATTGCCGCCACCATTCGGGCTGAAATCGCTGAAGAAGTGGCATCATTGAAAGAAAAGTTTGATGTCGTTCCTGGTCTGGCCGCAGTGCTGGTTGGAGAGCGGAAGGATTCGCAAACGTATGTGCGCATGAAGAAAAAAGCGTGCGCCGAAGTTGGCATTACCTCGATTGGTGTTGATTTGCCTGGTGATGTTAGTCAGGAAGAGCTCATTGCCAAAGTGCGTGAACTTAATGCCGACCCTGCCGTAGATGGCATTTTGGTGCAGTTGCCACTGCCCGATCACATCAACGAAGAAGCGGTTTTGCGAGAGATCGATATTACCAAGGATGTGGATGGCTTCCATCCCATCAATATCGGGCGACTTTCCATGAAAGGACGCAATCCCTTGTTTGTGCCCTGCACCCCGCGTGGTGTCATCGAGTTGCTGGATCGCACCGGTATCGAGATTTCGGGCAAAAAGGCTGTGATTTTGGGCCGCAGTAACATTGTCGGCCTGCCTGTCTCTATGCTGTTGTTGCATCGCAATGCCACTATCACCATTTGCCATTCCCGCACCAAGGATATTCCGGCAGTGGTACGTGAGGCCGATATTGTCGTGGCAGCCATTGGCCGGGCCGAAATGGTGCGCGGTGATTGGATCAAACCGGGCGCAGCGGTCATCGATGTGGGCGTGAATGCCGTGGATGATGCCACTCGCAAGCGTGGCTACCGTCTGGTGGGCGATGTGAATTTTGCTGAAGCCAAAGAAGTGGCGGGCTACATCACACCTGTGCCTGGTGGCGTGGGTCCCATGACCATTGCCATGTTGTTGAAAAATACGCTGGATGGTCGCAAACGACGACTGGGACTCATCGAGTAGTTTCCACATTCCCCCCGAAAGCCAACGCTCTCGGGGGGTGTTTGTTTAGAGCATCAAATCTCGGCGATTGTAGTTGAAGTAAGCTGCCGCCAAGCTTACTGCAACGATGATGGCAGTGAGCAGGAAGAAAATGCCATCGTAATGCTTTTGATGATAGAGAACACCGGCATCGAAGTATTTGAAGGGGGTGAGGTATTTGAGAAATGCCAACTTATCGTGCATGCCGGTAATGGTCGAGATGAAAAAGGTGGTTAGCAGTACTGCGCTGGCTACTGTGCCTGCCCGTTTGTATCGATTCATGCTACATCCCAGCAAAAGACCAATGGCCAGGAAGATGAGTTGCAAAAGTAGCAGGCCCAGCATGGAGCGGTTGAGGAAGGTGTAGAAATCGCTGCCGGGGTGGTAGTTGCGCACATTGAAGCGGACGATACCCCAGGTGACAGCCAGCAACACCCAGCCTTGCACCATCACGGCCAGTAGTTTGGCGGTGATGACACGATTGCGGCTGACCGGGCGGGTCAACGAAAATTCCACCGTCTTGTCCCGTTCTTCCTTCGATATGGTATCGCTGCCCCAGAGGGCCGCGGCCAGGGCGATGATGAGCGCAAAATAGCTGAACATGACTCCGTAAAAGCCCGCGGGCGTGGTCAAATTAAAGCTATGCAGGTTGTAGGCCTGCAACAGCGCCTGGGGCATGTTGTCCAAAATTGCCAGTAGTTCGGGGTTGTTGGCGTAGACGGAGAATTTGGCAAAACCGATGATCGAGAGCAAAGCGATGATGCCGCTCCAGATGAGCAGACTTTTGAATCCGGCCCTGAGTTCTTTGAGAAAGATGTTCACGGTGTCGGCTCCTTAGGTAACTGCATGAATGTCGCGGCGGGCGTATAGCCAATAGCTGCCTACAATCGAGAGGATGACTGCTATGGCACTGATGCTCACCAGTGCGCCATCAAAATGCCCCTGACTCACCACTACATTGGGGTTAAAATGCTTGAAGGGTGTTAATTTTTCTAACAGGCTGTCACCTTGCATGTCACTGAATCCGGCCAGTGCATACATGCCAAAGGCCAGGGTCAAGCTGTAAGGTGTTACGCTGCGTACGCGTTTGAGCAGCAGCGTGATGAACAGTCCCACGCTCAGGAAGAAGAGCTGAAATCCCATCAGGCCCGCCAATAGCATCAACAGTGTTGTAGGTTCGAAGGTTTTTTCGCCTCGAAAAAGGTTCAAAAAGAAGAAGGATGCCAGCCACACAATCAGGTGGGTCAGGGCCAGGTTGGCCAGCACTGCCAGCAGCTTGCTGGTGATAATCTGAAAGCGGGTGACGGGGCGGGTGAGCAGGAAATCAGCGGTTAGCTCCCGTTCTTCGGTCGAAACCAGGCCAATGCCGTAATTGGCCGCCTGCACCGCTAAAATGAGCTGTAAGAATAGGTACATAAAGCTAAAATAGCCCAGCACCGATGAAAGATCTTGTTCGCCAATGCCAAACGCGGCCCGAAATGCTGCCGGAAAATTGGCCATGGTCCGGTTCAGTATTGCGGCATCTTTCGTAAAACTGGGGAAGATGGCAGCGTAAATGAGGATGACCAGGCTGGCAGAGGCTGCCCAAGTCAGAACCGATGGAAGGCGGCTTTTGAACTCGTAACGAAAGATAGCACGATTCATGGGGTTTCATCCTGTAAGCTACTGGTAGTAATTCATAAAAATTTCTTCCAGCGTTGGCTCCTCAATCGTTACATCGGTCATTTCAAGGCGGGCCAGTTGGCGCAGGATGGTATTGATGTTTCCCTTGTAAAAGAATCGGATGCCCTCAGCGCTGGATTCCAGTTGTGTGACTCCGGGCAGGGCAAATTGCGCCGACTTAAGGCCCGCGCCTGTCACGGTAATTTTCTTGTAACGATCCTGGCGCATGGCCCGAATATCTGAAATCTCGATAAGACGGCCCTCTTTGATGATGCCCACGCGGTCGCACAACCGCTGCACTTCGCTCAAAATGTGCGATGAGAAGAAGATGCTCACGCCATGTTGCTCATTTTCTTCTCGCAGAAGCTGGAAGAATGTGCGCTGCATGAGCGGATCCAGGCCGCTGGTCGGTTCATCCAAAAATAGCAGCTTGGGCCGATGCTGAAGCCCTTGCACAATCCCCACTTTTTTCTTGTTGCCGTAAGATAAATCCTCGATGCGCCGATTCAAATCCAGTTGCATGATGTCCGCCAGCTCGCGCATGCGTTGCGGGTCTTTTTTGGCATAGAAACTGGCGGAGTAAGTCAGCAAGTCGATGACTTTCATGCCCTCGTAGTAAAAAACTTCGGAGGGCAGATAGCCAATTTCTTGTCGAATTTCAGGCCCGTCGGCAAAGACATCCTTGCCAAAGATGCGGGCACTGCCGCTGCTGGGGAAGATGAGTGACAGCAGCAGGCGAATGGTGGTGGATTTGCCCGCACCATTGGGCCCGATGAATCCAAATATCTCTCCCGCCTTGACCTGTAACGAGAGATCAATAATGCCTCGGGCCTTGCCGTAGTACTTCGTGAGATTTTGCGTCTCGATGACGTGCATCATTTGCTCCCTGGGGGCAGGATGTGTGATTAGCTTGTTATCAATTGATGACTTTCGAATTGCATTTTGGCCTTTTCCCAAGCGCTCTGAGTGGGGGCGGTAGCTGCCAGCAAAAAGAGATTGACCAGCACAAAGGGAATCATGTGCAGCCAGTGGCCGTTGAACAGAAACAGAACAAGGCCCAGGATGGCGGGAATCTGCATGACAACAATTTTGAGAATGTGGGTCTGACGCAATTCATAGCCCAGTTCCTCCAGCGAAGCTATTTGTTTCTTTTGGATGAGTGCTGCTGGAGAGGTGATTTTGGGCAACAGCAAAAAGGTTATCCCCACCACAATGGCTGTTATTGCTGCTGCTCCCCACAAAAGTTGTTCATATTGTGATTCTGGCCATTGCACAAAACCCCGGGGCAATGAGGGGACGCTGCTTAGAATTTTTGCCACCAGCAAATAGATCAGACTTGAGCCAGCATAGACGCCTTGCAGGGTTTGTGTGCTCCGCAGCGCTTCATTAAAAGGTGTGTTTTTATCCACTGGTTTGATGAGCGAAACTCCCATTTGTTTACCCATGTTGCCTCCTGATGGTGGTTAGGGGATGTTTGTATACTGCGCGAAATTTAGCAGCAGTTGAAACTTGAGAAAAGCGCCTATGCATCTCGATCAACGATGAAAATGGGTTTGGCGCCATGGCAACCACAGATGGCACAGATTTCGCAGATTTTTCTTGAGTGTCTCTTTCCTTTTTTCTTCGTGCCTTGGTGCCTTGGTGGTACGCTTCTGGATAGCGATGAACCGCTACATTTCAACTTTCATAGCATCGCCTACTTGAAATCCTGGCTTCGATCAGGTAAAAAGGTGAGGGTTATGCCCATCGCAGGCGCACAAAACGACGTTTGCCCTTTTGCAGCACCAGTCCTGCAGCGTCAGGTTGCGGTTGCAAGGTAATATCTTTGATGACCTCGCCATTCAAGCGCACGCCATTGCCTTTGATATCTCGCTTGGCTTCACCCTTGC
>Ga0256914_1002630_pt1 | contig 14830 bp, 10 predicted proteins | sample HulkmetaG_FD_191571 | JGI IMG/M metagenome (GOLD analysis project Ga0256914, IMG submission 191571) | Hydrothermal chimney microbial communities from Main Endeavour vent field at the Juan de Fuca Ridge, Pacific Ocean - Hulk | ecosystem: Environmental > Aquatic > Marine > Hydrothermal vents ... | reverse complement strand
ATGTCCACAACCTGGGTCTGTGTGACTGCTGAAAATGGTTGTCGTGCGACAACATGAGGGGATGTAGCGCGAACGGACGGGCTAAACGCGAACCCGGTCAGAACGAGCAGTGTGACGAACGTGAGGAAGAACACCCCCCATCGCAAATTTATAGACGACCATCCTTTCATACGCATCACACCTCGATGTCACCTGCGGATCACCTACCAGTCTACACCATTGCATGTATCTTAGCCCACGTGACCTGCCTTCGCAAGCATGTTGGGCCGGATTAAGCCGTGCAGAAGATGACAACTCTGTCATCTTCGTGCTGAAGAGCCCAGGCTCTCCCCTTTTCCGTTCCAATGGTAGAATAGAGGGGAGGAGGTGAGGGAAGAAGGAATGCTGGAGACCTTGACAGGGGTTGTCGAACGGATTACGTATCACAACGAGGAGAATGGGTACACTGTAGCCCGCGTCACACCGGAGGGCAAGGACTACACGGTGACGGTCGTGGGGCCCATGCTGGGCATTAACGTGGGGGAAACGATTCGTTGCGAGGGTGTGTGGACGGTTCACCCCCAGTACGGCCGTCAGTTCAAAGCGGTGCGCGTGGAAACCGTGTATCCCGCCACCCTGGCCGGCATTGAGAAGTACCTGGGGTCCGGACTCATTCGCGGGATTGGTCCGGTCACGGCCCGACGCATTGTGAGAAAGTTCGGCCTGGACACGCTGCGCGTTATCGAGGAAGAGCCGGACCGCTTGTTGGAAGTTTTAGGCGTAGGACCCAAGCGTGTGGCCATGATTAAGGCGGCCTGGGAAGAACAGCGGGACATCAAGGATGTTATGGTTTTCCTGCAAAGTCACGGTGTGAGCACAGGGTTGGCAGTTAAAATCTACAAGCAATACGGCAAGGACGCCATCCACATTCTTCAAACTGATCCCTACCGCCTGGCCCGGGAGGTATACGGCATCGGATTTCTCACCGCGGATAAGATCGCCCGCGACTTGGGCATTCCAGAGGACGCGCCAGAGCGCATTGCCGCGGCTATTGCCTACTTGCTTAGCCAGGAAGCCGATAGATCCGGCCACGTGTACATGCCCCGCTCCGAACTCCTACAACGCGCCCAGGAGATCTTGAACGTACCCGAGGATCGCATTGTGGAAGCCCTCAACACATTACAGGAGCAAGGCCAAATCGAATTGGAGCCTGTGGAGGAGTTGATAAACGAACAGGGAATTCCCGTCCGCGCGGTGGCCGAAGAACAAGCCGTGTACCTGGTTCCCTTTCACCGGGCCGAGATAGGAGTGGCCCACCGGCTGCAGCGCTTGCTGAACGCGGAATCGGACAATTTGATCGGCAGCCGTCTTTTCATGTTTCAGCACTTTGATTGGGAGAGTGCGTTTGCCGCGGTGCAACAGGAGACAGGAGTGCGGCTAAACCGAGAACAACGGTTGGCTGTACGAACAGCGTTAACATCACCGGTCAGCGTGTTGACAGGCGGTCCGGGCACGGGCAAGACGACCACAGTGCAGACCATTATCCGTTTTCTGGAAGCCGCGGGAGTACGGTATATGCTGGCCTCACCCACTGGCCGCGCGGCCAAACGCCTGAGCGAAGCCACCGGCCGCCCTGCCCAGACTGTGCACCGCTTGCTCGAAGTCAGTCCGGGAGAGGGCCTGAAGTTCAAGCGGAACGAGGCGAATCCCCTGGATACGGATATGGTGATTGTGGACGAAGCCTCCATGCTGGATGTGGTCCTGATGAATCACTTGCTCAAAGCCATTTCCCCGGGCACCCACTTGTTGCTGGTGGGCGATGTGGATCAATTGCCCAGTGTGGGAGCAGGAAATGTGTTGCGCGACATTATCCGATCAGGGGTCGTGCCGGTGGTGACGCTGCGGGAGATCTTCCGACAACCTGAAGGCAGTTACATCATCGTCAACGCGCATCGCATCAACAGAGGACAAATGCCCATCATTGATAACAAACGGGCGCGAGATTTCTTCTTCTTCAGGGTGGATGATCCCGAGGAGGCAGCACGACTTATTGTGGATCTGGTGCGCGAGCGAATTCCGCGACGTTTCAACCTGACGCCAGATGATATACAGGTGCTCAGCCCCATGCATCGCGGTCCTATCGGCGTAGGGAATTTGAACACACTCCTCCAGGAGGCGCTGAATCCTCCAGCCGCGGGAAAGCCCGAACGTCGCACAGGAGGTCGAGTTTTCCGCCTGGGGGATCGAGTGATGCAAATACGCAACAATTACGAGAAGGATGTGTACAACGGGGATTGGGGCCGCGTTGTCCGCATGAACCTGGAATTGCAAGAACTGTGGGTAGACTTTGAAGGAAGACGGGTCCTCTACACCTTTCTGGAACTGGACGAACTCATTCATGCGTACGCGATCAGCGTGCACAAGGCCCAGGGTTCTGAATACCCGGCAGTCGTTGTTCCCGTGATGACCACTCACTACGTCATGCTCCACCGCAACCTGCTGTACACAGCCATTACACGGGCCAAACAACTAGTGGTCCTGGTGGGCGAACCGCGCGCTCTGGCGATTGCCGTCCGAAATGCTCGACCCCTGGCCCGTTATTCAGGGTTGGCCCAACGACTGCGAGAGATGTCCGAAGAGAGGAGACCCTCAACGCGGGAGAATTCATTGCATTCCCCCACCAACCGCTGATGAAAAGGTGTGTTCTTCATTAACTTCGCATACAATTCAGCAGGCATGACACGCAGTACTCCAATCGGGGATTTCATCCCTTCCTCGGAGGCGTCGGGGACGTATGAACACACCGACTAAGGCGTTGGTGCGATACACGGTGGTCTTAGTGCTATGCGTGGATTGGGAACAACGAACCGTGCTCCTGGTGGAACAGGAGCGCCCGAATGGGGAGTTGGGGTGGACACTTCCTGGGGGGACGTGGGAGATTAACGAATCGGCTGAAGAAGCAGCCGTACGGGAACTGAAGGAAGAAACAGGGTTAGATGTACACCTGGTTCGCCTTTACGACAGTTTTGTGGATGTGGTGGAATATGAAGAGAGCCGCGTGGCCGTGTTCATTTTGGTGTACGAGGCATCATGCCACGGGGAACTTCAACCCCAAGATCCCGACGCGCAGGTGCACCGAGCGGCCTGGATCCCCCTGGACCTGCTAGAACAACTACCGTTTCTGCACGAACGTCAACGGGAGGTGATTCGGCGCTACGTGGAGACCCATCTGCAATATGGATTAGGACTTTTCAACGTCCCGGTCAGTGACCGGGACGACCCCGCACGGGGCTAACCGTTGAGAACTCCAACCAGCAGAGACATTGCGGCCCGTTGAACAGGGGAGCGCCCTGAAGGGGCGCGGGGCGGGCTGGACGTCCGGCCCGCAGGGGCGGTTCCTGTTCAGCAGGCGAATTCATTCGGCTGCTCTGGCTCGGGGCGGCCAGCAGTTGAAAACTGCGGCCTTGGTGGGGCGAAACCGCCAGCGCGGAACCCCGTAGAGACGGGGCAAACGAAGCCCGCAGCGTTCAGTTGCCAGGCGAGTTAAGACTTGTGTGGAGGAATGCGCATGACACATCCGCGGTTACTCATTGCCACACACAATAAAGGAAAACTGCGCGAATACCAGCACCTCTTATCTGACTTGCCAGTTGAGTTCACCTATCTGGATGAGATAGGCATTACTGAGGACGTGCCCGAAACCGGCACCTCCTTTGCGGAAAACGCGATACAGAAGGCTACAGCCTACGCCCGAATGAGCGGAATGCTTACCCTGGCCGATGATTCCGGACTGGAAGTGGACGCGTTGAACGGTGCACCGGGCATCCACTCCGCGCGCTATGCAGGGCCAGGGGCTAGCGATGAAGACCGCATACGCAAATTATTGGAAGCATTGACCAACGTGCCCCCCGAACAGCGGACAGCCCGTTTCCGGTGCGTGATCGCGGTGGCCACACCCCAGGGCCAGGTTTACACGGCAGAGGGGAGTGTAGAAGGCATTATTACAGATGCACCACGCGGCCGGCACGGTTTCGGCTACGACCCCATCTTCTACCTTCCCGACCGCGGCCGCACCATGGCCGAACTCACACCCGAAGAGAAAAATCGGATAAGCCACCGAGCACGAGCCGCGGAACGCATTAAACCCATTTTGCTGAAGATCCTGAAAGGTCAACAGACGCCATGATTTCATACCCGGTGAGGCAATTTTACTACCTCCTGGAGATCGCCCGGGCATTAGCCTCCAGCCTGGACCTAAAGGAGGTCCTACAACTTATCCTGGAAAGTGCTGCTGAAATCTTACATGGACAGATTGGCCTACTCGCGCTGCGCAACCGTCGGGGAGAACTCAAAGTCGTGGCCACCTACGGCCTCCCCCGAGCCCTCCTGCCGCGCTTCCAACCCCTCCTGGAGGACATTCCCTACTACCACACAGAACAGGGATGGCACCTCTCTCGGCAGGACATCATCGCCCGCTTGCACCTGGTCGCCCAGACCACCGGTCTCAACCTGCGGCAAGTAGTGGCGCTCCCCCTCATCATTGAGGACGAATTCATCGGTGTGCTCTACATGTTCCGTACATCCGAACGGCCCTTCACCATTGAGGAGGAGTACCTGCTGCAGACCTTTGCTGACCACGCGGCCATTGCCGTGAGAAACGCCCGCCTGTACACAGAACTCCAACTGGAGCGCAACCGTCTGCTCACCATCATTGAAAACAGTGCGGACGGGATTATGATATTGGATGCAGAATGTCGAGTGGAAGTCATCAACCGAGCCCTGTCCCGAATGACCGGCTGGCCGCAGGATCAAGCCGTGGGAAAACCCGGTCCAGCCATCTTACACCTGGAACACGCGAACCGACCAGACCCCTGTGAAGAGCGGGAAAAGGGCATCCCCTTAAAAGAACAGGTCTACCGGGAAGGGGACATCCTGCGTCCTGGGAAGCCCCGCATTACCGTAGGAGTGACCTACACACCGGTCTTCGACGAAGACGGCGACCTGCAGTACATCATTGTCAACGTCAACGACATCACACGCTTCCGGGAAGCAGAGGAGATGAAATCCACATTTATATCCGTCATCTCCCACGAGTTGAAAACCCCGGTAGCCCTCATCAAAGGATATGCAGCCACTTTACGTCGTGAGGACGTAGAATGGGACAAGGAAACCATCCGTGAAGGGCTGGAAATTATCGAAGAGGAAGCCGATCGCCTTACAACCCTCATCGACAACCTGCTGGATGCCTCCCGCATTCAGGCGGGCGGGTTGAAGTTAGAATTTGAGGACGTGGACCTGCGCCCACTTATCCGCCGCGTGGTCGAAGGGTTCCAACTGCAGACCGCGGCCCACAAGATCGTTGTTGATGTACCCGAGGACTTACCTCCAGTGTGGGCCGATGCCGAACGGGTGCGCCAGATCCTCTCCAACCTGTTGAGCAACGCCATTAAGTACTCCCCCGAAGGGGGGACCATCCGTGTGGGCGCGTGGGCTGATGACAAATTCGTCACAGTGTACGTGGCCGACCAAGGCATCGGCATCCCTGAGGAGGAACAGGAGCACCTGTTTGAACGGTTCTACCGGGTGGATTCTTCCCTCAGACGGCGCACCAAAGGCGCGGGATTGGGGCTCTTCCTGGCCAAAGCCCTGGTAGAAGCCCACGGAGGACGCATCTGGGTGCACAGCAAACCGGGGGAAGGATCGACCTTCTTCTTCACGTTACCCATCAGTACGTCGGACCGTAAGGAGCACCAAGAGAACCGACGAGAAAGGAGCGAGAATCCATGAACCGACGACCGAAAATCCTCATCGTAGATGATGAGAGTCGGATGCGTCGCTTTGTGCGGTTGAACCTGGAGACTGAGGGATTTGAGGTCATCGAGGCCGAAAACGGCTACAAAGCGTTGCAGAAAGTGCGCGACGAAATGCCCGATTTAGTCGTCCTGGACGTCGCTATGCCGGGCATGGACGGGTTCGAAGTGCTGGAACGCATTCGCGAAATGTCCGATGTTCCCGTCATCATGCTTACCGTGAAAGACGAGGAAGAAGACCGCATCCGGGGATTGGAAATGGGCGCGGATGATTACGTCACCAAGCCCTTTAGCCCCCGGGAACTGGCCAGCCGTATCCGGGCCGTGTTGCGCCGCGTCGCAGCCTCTGAAGACCAGATGCCCGACGTTGTCGAAGTGGACGATGACCTGAAAATCGACTTCTCCCGCCGCGAAGTGTGGGTAAAGGGGAAATTGGTGAAACTACGCCCCACCGAATTTCGCCTGCTTTACCACCTGGTGAAAAACGCGGGCTGGATTATGACTCACGAACAGTTGCTCACCAAAGTATGGGGACCAGAATATCGGGACGATAGCCACCTGTTGAGGTTGTACATCACCTACTTGCGCAAGAAAATCGAACCCGACCCTGCACACCCCAAGTACATCCTGACCGAGCGAGGGGTAGGGTATCGGTTTGTGGACTTTCGTCGTCGTCAAACCGAATCCCAGAAATCCGACTAGTCCAGATCCTCCCGCTTCCACAGTCGGGACGACAATCGGGAACGGAGGAGTTCATCGTACACCTCCAACGTCTCGGCCAGTTGGGCCTGCCGTTGGAGGTGCTCACGCTCCTCCTGACGACGGCGATATTCCCCGAGTTGCCGCTGAATAGTCTGAGCAATTTCCCGGGGGTGGGGCACAAAGTAGAACTTGAGATCCCCGTCCGCGGCTGCAGTCTTGATCACCACTCTACCATAATTGAAAATGTGGGCAAGGATCCCCACCATCTCCGTTTGCACGTTCTGCACCTGCGATAGCGGAGCCTCCCGCCGTTCCTCGCGCATGTACAGGGGCTTTCGCTGAATGTCGATAAGACGGTCTGGCGTGAGAATGTACAGGTCATTGCGCCAATCATCGTAGCCCCAGAGCAACCACATGAACCCGATAACAGCAACCAGAGCAGCAGCCACCTGCCCCCCAGACTCGTGAATGAAAGGTACTTTGTGACCCGACACCAGGACAAAGAAACTCACCGCGGCCAGGAAAAGGGACAGGGGAGGTACAACCCGTTGTAAAAGGCGGAGCCAATGCTTTCGCCAGTAATAAACATCCCCCTCCTTCCAGGTGATTTTAGGAAGATACGGTGTCTCCCCCAATGTGCTCCGTCGTACCAAACGCTGGGGGAAGAGAATAGTACGCAGCACCTTAATGGGAGAGAACAACACACGCCCCACGAGTCGAAGCGCCCGACGGAATGGACTTGGCGCCCGCCTCTGTAACGCCCGTAGCCACCGTTTTCGCTGACGTTCGGACAGGATACGGTGGGGATACTTCTTACCAGTAGCAATCTCTGGCCATTCCGCGTGGATAAGCGCCTGCAAACGCTTCTGCAAATCGTAGCGAAGGCGTTCCCGACGCCCCGCGTGCCGGCGGGCCAGCGCGTGCATTCGTTTGGTGAGGATCGCGGACTGCACTTCCCGAGCGTGGGGGATGTTCGGCATGACAATATTGCCTCCCGCGGCCGCGGATTGTACAATCAGCGTCGCGAAATTGAACATCTTCCCCAGGATATCCTGGCGGAGAATAACATCCTGCACCCGATCCAACGGAATATCTTCCCAAACTTCCTCCTGCAGGATTTGCCGTTCCAGGTGCACAACGCGACGGTCGGTCAAAGCGTAGTAATCGTTGAAATAATCCACCCAAACGTACGCCCACCAGGCAGCCCCGCCCAGCGTGATGACCGCGGGAATAATAGCCTCCCTGATAGAAGAAATGGGCAAAATGCCGCTGAGAAGAAGACTCAATCCCACGCTGATGAGCAGAATGGGCAGGATCAAACGAATGGGCAGGAATATCCAATGGCGGCGCCCCTTCCAAATAACCCGCTCCTCAGGTTCATGCCACGTGCGCTCGGCTCGGATCTGCTTCTCCTTCGGAATCGGAATGCCGCCCAGGTACTCCCACACAGAACGCCACGCGTTGGGACAAGGATGAGGAGCCCGACCCTGTACACGGGCCCGAAGGTTCTCCACAAAGGAATAAACTCCACAACGAAGTCGTTGCATTCTCAGAGGCCACGTATCAGGACGGGTGTACCAATCAAACCGGTCCAAATCCTCCCGGGAAATGCGCAACCAATAACTGGGTTGTGTGGCCTCCACGGTCACATCGTGTTCTGTGCCCTGAAGTAACGCCTGACGTCCCACATACCCTTGGGGGAAAATGTAACTCCGGGGACGGCGCCGCCCCCGCTCGTCCACAGCCCGCACAATAGCCTCCCCCTCGGTGAGGATGTACATGGCCCGGCCCAGGACACCTTGTTGCACCACCATTTGCGATCGGGGCACATATATCCACGCGGTAAACCCGGCCAGGTGCTCCAGCCATTGAGCCGGGAGCGAACGGAATTCCTGGACAGCCTGGAAATACGCCCCCATCTCCGGCAAACGCGTGAAACTCAGAATATCCTGGTCAAACGGCAGGGATGGATTCTGAAATCGTCGCACCAGTTCCTCGAACTGCAGACGCGGCAACCCGTAAAGCACAGTCTCGGAAACCGCGCGCACCTTCTGGGGAGGCAAATCCAAAAGGGGCACATCACCGTCCACAAACACACGCCCCACAGTGCCCAGGGTCAGAGAAAGTGGCGGCGCGGTTTCATAGTAGGGAATGCCCGACACATCACTGGCCGGTCGACGCGTGGGGCCACTGGCCTCCTCGGGGACAAGAATCACCTGCCCCTCGGCAACAACCCACACAACCGCGTCCGAATCCCCTCGTTGATAGATCTCGCGCGGCTGAAGGCGTTTCTCAATGATGTGATCCGCGAGTCGCCTTAAGTGATCGTCAGGCAACACAGAATACAGGGGCAACGTGCGCAAACGGTGGATGCGTTTGGCCGGGATAAGGCGATCCCTTAATTCTGGCCATTGAATGAGGATATAGTTAAGACGTGCGGCCTCAATCCGGTACAAGTAGCCGTGGTCCACAGCGCGAACCGTGGTCTCCGGCGGATACCCGTACAACAGCGTGTAACGGTTGAAAGCATCCCCCCGCTTGAGAAACCGGTCCAACCAGGGAATGCCCAGGGACCCCTGGCCAAACTGGTGGAGAACACCTGTCCCCACAATGTAGAGGTAATTCAACATGTAGCGTTCCCCATCCGGGGATATGATGGTATCACCCTTTGCGAATTGAAGCGGTTCACAACGTTCAGCAATGGCCCGAATGGCCTGGGGAGGGAGAGAGGAAAACAAGGGCATAGAAGCGAGATCACGAATACGCCCTTCCAGGGATTGCTCCATATACGTGAGTGGCGATGTCGGCGGCGTTGGTATTGACCCTGGCATATGCTTTATCCCTTTTCACGAACAGAACGTGCCGGGGATCAGCCCATCGCGGAACGTGATGGGCTGATCCCCGTTTCCACCATTTCATGTCCAGCGATCTTGCAATCGCTTCATCACTTCCGGCATAGTGGTGTATTCCATTTCGTCCATGGGCAACCGATGCGGTTCAAACGGCCCGTGACGGCGCAAGTACTCCGCGATTTCATTCGCCATGCGCCGTGCCTCATCATAAGCCGGATCGTCGAACATGTCAACCGGCCCAATTAAACGCCCATCCGCGAGTTGGAAGCCCAACGCGATCACCCGAGGCGGACCGTCGAAACGGGTAGGATGTGCCCGGTGAACTGGCACCGGCATCAACGGCCCGTTATGAGACCCGCGCATCCACCCCTCAACCAGGTGGGGATGGGCAAAGGGCTCCAGAATCTCCCCCACCGCGGGGAATTGACTTTGGGCCCGAACAATCAGCACCGGGTCATCCTTGCCCACGTAACGACCTGCAATAAAGGAAAGGCGCTCCGTGGAAGAGACGGCCGCGATCTCACCGGTGGATCGGCTGAACACGCGTTTGATGGCGTAACGTGCGGGCGCGCCGATAAATACCAGCAAGTCGTACAGTTCCTCGGGGCAATCAAACGTAATGGTCTTATTCTCCTTCATATCCTGGACTTCAAAGCGGAACCCCTTATGCATGGAGGGAGAAATGACCAATCCCGCCGTGTTGAAGGGATCCGCGAACATGCGATATAAGGGCAAATTCCAGGCGCCGGCCGATGTCTTGTCGGCCATGAACACAATAACGGGCTCGGACTTGCGTTCCTCGAACGTCATCTCCGCGACGCCCGGCCCCATCCCCCGGACATTGCCCGAAAACGCGTCATCCAGAAGATCTTGACCGGCGCCGTACAGTTTCAACTCCTTCGCGGTCTGAGTGGCGGCCTCAAAAGCCTTCCAAGCCAATTCGTGGACATCCGGGTTATCATCCCCCCGACGGTGGGTCATAATGAGTTGGAGGTCATCCCCAGCAGCCGTCACGTGGAAGTCCACCAACAACCCTTTCTCCCGTCCCTCAATCAACACCTCGACGGCCTTGTCCACCAGGGTAGGATGAATGCGCGAATGTCCCACCCAGCCTCCGATGTCCGCTTTGATCACGCTCATTGTGATCGTGCTCATGACGCACCTCCTTGTGCATCACCTGGATGAGAATGTACTATTGAGCCAACTCGGTCGCCCGAGCACGAGAAATGATCTCGTCTCTCAGGGCGGCCAATTGATCGCTAACCTGTACCGGATAAGTGGCCTCAACCTCATCGTCGATGGTCCGCAACTCATCGGGGAGTGCTTGCAGCCCCGCGGCAGCCACATCCCGAATGCGATCTAAGGATGGCAAATCATATACCAATTCACCCTCCCGTATAACCTCAACCAACAAAGGCTCCCCCTGAGCCGGAGGGGTCTCATCTGCCATGGCCACAAGATCGTGAGTCATCTTGCCCTGGCCATCGTAAAACCGGTACACCTGCTTGCGTCCAGGCAAAGTGACCTTGCCGGTGCTGAGTTTGATCTTGAGACCTGTCTCATCTTCCACGATCTTGTACACACCGTTGACGTACGGCGCGTCCGAAGAGGTACCCATGCGTGTGCCTACACCGAACGCGTCGGCTGCCGCGCCAGCCCGGAGGAGATCCTGGATGCGGTATTCATCCAGATCACCGCTGAGGAAAATGAGCACATCAGGGAACCCGGCTTCATCCAGGATACGTCGCACCTCGCGACTCAATCCCACCAGGTCACCACTGTCCAGGCGCACCCCACGCAGTTTATAGCCCCGAGCCTGCATTTCGCGGGCCACGACGACCGCGTGACGAGCCCCCTGCAGGGTGTCATACGTATCGATAAGGAGCACCGCGTTGTGGGGATAATCGAACGCAAAAGCGCGGAACGCGTCCAACTCCGTGGGGAAGGACATCACATAAGAGTGCGCCATAGTGCCGGTGATGGGAATGCCGTAGAGGTGACCGGCCAACACGTTTGACGTAGCGACACAACCGGCGATGTAGGACGCGCGAGCCACCTTCATGGCCGCGTCTGTACCGTGATCCCGCCGAGGGGAAAAGTCGGCCACGCCCCGCCCCTGTGCGGCAATGACCACACGAGCGGCTTTGCTCGCGTACATCACGTTGGCGTTCACCGTGTTCAGGAGGAAGGTTTCCACAATTTGAGCCTCTATGCGCGGCGCGGTGACCCGCAAAACCGGCTCATTGGGAAAGAACACCGTCCCTTCGGGCATGGCCCACACGGTGCCGTGGAAGCGAAAATCCCTCAAATAGGCGAGAAATTCCTCGCTGAAGACATTGCGACTGCGTAAGTACGCGATGGCATCCTCGCTAAAACGCATGTTGATCAGGTAATGGACGATTTGCTCCAGGCCCACATTCAGGAGAAACCGCCGATGCGGAGGGAGTGCACGCACAAACAGGTCAAACGTCGCCCATTGGTTCAGGCCGTGACGGAGGTACGAATCGGCCATGGTCAATTCGTACATATCCGTGAGCAACGCCATGTTCTCCGAGGTGACCCAACCGAAGGTGTTGTCCATAAGATGTGTCCTCCTGAGCCATTCCACTGGCTGATGGGATCGTGGGCGATAAGTAGGTGGTGTACGCGTTGGCTTGGTCCGTATTATAGCATTAGGGCGTTCCTTCCAAGCAAATCCACGTAGTGCCCTCTGGAAGAGGAGTCCCACGCGAGGTGTGTGACGTACGATATAGCCGAGGGACTTGCTCGGCCTGTCGGGGCAGGGTAAACTTGGCCCGCACAACTCACGCAAGGTAAAGGGATCACAATGCGCTTGGATACCCGGTTCGTGTCAGTGCGGTATGTACTGCTTCTCCTGCTGGCCCCATTCCTGTTCTTCTGGCAAATCTGGTGGCCATGGACATCCACGCGCATGGGGTTTGAAATTGGGGACTTCAGCGAGCAACACGTGGCCATGCGCACGTTTGTGGTGGATGAACTGCGGCATGGCCGTCTTCCCTTTTGGGACCCCTATACCTTTGGGGGAGAACCCGCGGTCGCGGATTCCCTCTTTTCCACGTATTACCCGCCTAGCCTGTGGCAGTTGCTCTTCCCGCGGGATTGGATGTATTGGGTGCTTCAAGTGGAAGCATTGTGGCACGCGGGGCTTATAGGCATATTCACGTTCCTGGCTGTACGTCGTTTTACCCGATCCGCGCGGGCCGGCGCGATCGCTGGACTTGCCTTTGCCATAAGTGGCTACGTCACCTCCTATCCCATGCTGCAGATTATCATCCTCCAAGCAGCAACTTGGCTTCCTGCCAGCGTGTGGGCTCTGGACGTGGCCCTTAGTGAACGTTCCTGGCGCCATGTGTTACTGGCCTCGATGTTCCTGGCCTGGTCCATCCTGGCCGGGCACTTCCAGACGTTCATGTACGTCGCGTACGCTGTCGCCGCCTTCTTTCTTTGGCGCAGTTGGCGCTTACGTGTCCCGTGGACATGGGTGATGAAAGCGGGGGGAATCCTGTTGTTGGGCGGTCTGGGACTGAGCGCAGGACAATGGCTGCCTTCCCTGCAAATGCTGCCCTTTTCGCCGCACGCCAACGTGGATTACGATTACATCTCCAACGGCTTTCAACTCCGGGAATTGGTGGGGCTGATATGGCCGGATCCGAGCCAGTGGTCTCCTCTGTACGTGGGGTGGATCCCCTTGCTTCTCGCGGTCTTCGCGATAATTCGGATTCCCCGCAAAGATGTTCTGTTCTGGGGAGGCATGGCCGGTGTAGCGCTGTTGCTTTCCATGGGGCGATATGGTTTTCTCTTCCCCCGAGTGTATCGCTGGTGGCCAGGACTGTCCCTCTTCCGCGAGCAGGAACGTTGGGTACTGGTGATGGTGTTCGCGCTGGTAGTGCTGGCCGGGTATGGCTATGCTTACCTGGAAGCGCGTAGCCCCCATCTCCGACGCGTGTTTTGGCCCCTCATTGTGCTCCTCTTCCTGGATCTTTACCACGCCAATGGCGGGGTAATCCTGCAACCCGTGGATCCACGGGGTCCCTTTACACCTTCTCCAGTGGTGGAGCACGTACGCGCGGTGGGACCACCGTACGGGCGCATAAGCAGTGAGGGACTTTTACCGGGCGGTGCCAACGCGGGACTGGTCTACCACGTGCGGGATGTGGTTGGATCAGGACCTTTGTACCAGGCCGCGCTGGATGACTTCGTCCACACTGTGCCCGAAGTGCGATGGTGGCAAATGCTGAACGTGCGTCACGTGCTCACTCGGCGCACCCTGGAGCACGGTGGCCTTCACCTGGTCATGGAAGAAAAGGGGACGCACTTATACCAAACGTTTATCGGAGCCCATTCCGCTTGGATTGTCCACCAGGCGACACAAGTTTCTTCCCGCGAAGAAGCGATCCAGGCCACGGCAGACCCATCGCTCAACCCCTTCCTCACCGCGGTACTGGAAGAGACTCCCCCCTTCGCCATGTTGTCCCCCACAGGTGAAGAACCACTGAAAGTGACCCGCTTTGAGCACCAGCGGGTAATTTATGAAGCCCAACTCACATCGCCGGGGATTCTGGTCACCAGCGAGATGTGGTACCCAGGGTGGCGGGTATACGTAAATGGTCAAAGGGCGAACGTGTTGCGGGCCTACGGAATTCTGCGGGCTGTTGCTTTACCCGCAGGGAAGTATCGGGTAGAATGGCGTTTTGAGCCGTTCTCCATGTGGATGGGCCTTGGAATAAGCGTGATCACAGCCCTCCTAATGGGGGGATTTGGCTTGTTCTCGTGGAAACACGGCATTCGCACCAAACCTGCCAGTGGCTGACCGAAACCAACAGAGGAGTTCACGATGAGTGGAATTGTGTGTGCAATTCGTGGGGGACCGAAAAGTCAACGGACGATTGAAAGGGCTATTGCCCTGGCCCAGGAGACGGGTGAACCCTTGTACTTTCTCTACGTGGTTAATCTGGACTTTTTAAGCCACAGTGCCAGCAGCCGTGTGCAAACACTCTCCGAGGAAATGAAGGAAATGGGCGAATTCATCTTGCTCAACGCCCAAGCAAAGGCCCAGCGCGCGGGTGTGGATGCTCACGCGGTGATCCGTCAGGGGAAAGTATCCAATGAGATTATTGACCTGGGGCGGGAAATAGGCGCTCATTACGTGGTCATCGGTCGACCCCGTAAGGAACACGAGGCCAATGTGTTCGAAGAGGAAGCGTTGAGCGCGTTCATCCGACGTGTGGAAGAAGAACTGGGCGCGAAAGTTGTCCTGGTGGATGAGGCATCGCCATGAAGCAATGGGGGGCCATTGGCCTGCTAATCATTATCACCCTCGCCTTCATCTTCACTCTGGGGCAAGGAACCGCCGCGGATTCTCCAGACCTCTCCCCGCTGATTGTGGGAGAGGTCTACAGTGCTCAAGGACATCCTGTCCCCGATGCCCAGGTGGTATTTAAGGAAGCCGCGACCGAGGTTGTCCTT
>Ga0256914_1002629_pt1 | contig 14832 bp, 11 predicted proteins | sample HulkmetaG_FD_191571 | JGI IMG/M metagenome (GOLD analysis project Ga0256914, IMG submission 191571) | Hydrothermal chimney microbial communities from Main Endeavour vent field at the Juan de Fuca Ridge, Pacific Ocean - Hulk | ecosystem: Environmental > Aquatic > Marine > Hydrothermal vents ... | reverse complement strand
AGTAAAAATTTAACCGTTTTTTTATCGGGAAATCGTTGATCGCTGATTTTGGGGTTGTGAAGAGGGAAGAGTTAAGGGTTAAGGGTGAAGGGGAATCAGTGCCAATCTGTGTGGATCGGTGGCCGGGGAAGGTTGAATTGTTGAATGGTTAAATCGTTGAATGGTTGTTCAGTGATTTTCGGTGTGGTTCGGTGGTCGGGGAAAGGGTTAAGGGTAAAGGGTTAAGGGGAAGCATGCCGCCCCAAGGGCAATTCGTAATTTTTAATTCGTAATTCGTAATTTTTAATTCCCCCTCGGGCGCGACGCTACCCGGCAACCGGCGGTTTTCCTCCTTTTTCTTTTTTCATTTTTCCTTTATCATTTTTTAGTTTTTCTCGCTTTGTAAAAAGAAAAAGCTGCGGAAGAATGTTTCCCCGCAGCTTTTAAAAATATTTAGCGAATAAGCATCATCTTTTTAGATTGCACAAAGCCCTTATCCGTAGTCAGGCGGTAAAGGTACACTCCGCTGGGTACCGGAACACCCGTTTCGTTTTTGCCGTCCCACTGCACGCGGTAAGTACCCGCATTTTGGTGCTCACTTACCAGAGTGCGCAGGCGCTGGCCCAGCGCATTGAAAATTTCCAGCCTTACGTTCGCCGAACGAGGCAAAGCGTAACGAATGGTCGTCGTGGGATTAAACGGATTAGGGTAATTCTGTTCCAGATGAAATGTTGCAGGCGTTAAACGCGTATTCAATGCGATATCGGTGATTTTTCCTTCGAAAAAATCCATGATTTTACTCATCAGCGAATCGCGCTTGTCGGAATAGTAAACAGTCTCGAAAGGCACACCCAAATTCACCAGTTTTCCGGCTTTAGTCCCGCCGGGGAAAGTACCCTCAAACAGAATTCCGGCAATATTCGTGGTTTTGGCTCCTTTGTAGCGTAAAATGGCTCGGGCGCCACCGTATGGCTTAATGGCATCGGGCCAATCCACGTCAAAAGTGCCGTGACGTCCGTTGTCAAAACTAAAATCCGGCAGGCCGTCGAACAAACCGCCCGGGATGGCCTCGCAGGAGTAGAAGGTGGCCTTTTTGCCGTCCGGGGCATCGGCGGCGTATTGCGCCTTTAAATAATTGTGATAAAACGATTGATCGCTTGAAGTTCCTTTGTAATCCAGATCCCAGCCAATTTCCGACCCGCTGACAAACAAATAGCCGCCGCGTTGTAAAAAGTGCTTTACGGAATCCTGTTCAATCGAAGAAAATGTTTGATCGGCCGTGCTCTCATCGCCCAGAATCCAGATGACGATTTGGTAAGGCGCTAAAGAAATTTTTCCTTCGATGATGCTTTCGTTCAGCACGTAGGAAAAGGGATAGCCGCGTTTGTTGACGGGGTCGGCGTAAAATCGAATGTAATCGTAGCGATCGTTGGTACCGCGGTCGAACCCGTTAACAATCAGTACCTGGTGCGGATCGGCCGAGGGCACTCCGGCGTAAAGGTGTTTGGACCACCTGGATGAACCTGCCGCATTGGCCGCCTTAACGCGGAAATAATACACCTGCCCTTCTTCCAGATTATCGACCAAAATTTCATTGCTCGAGGCTTGCGCCGAATCGGTAAACGTGTTGCCGTCCCGACTGATGTAGGCCACGTAGCGATCGGCCTTTTCCACCGGATCGCATTTGATAAGCAAGGAATGCGCATCCATGCCCAGAACCATGATGTTTTCCGGCGCGTAGTCCGGCGGATTGATGTAATGGGGAATGGAATCGCCGATCACGGCATTGGATATTTGCGATTCGTTCCAGTAACGATCGAGCATGGTGGCAAAATAGGTGTATCGGCCTTGTTGGTAATCATCGTCCCAGTATGAATCGTGGTAGGTGAAGGAATCGTTTCCGAAATGCAAAGCAATAATTTGATCTTTGCTCACATCCAATGTGGAATCGAGTGAGCGGTAAATGGCAAACCAGTAATTCTTGCTGATGGTGTCCGGGGGGACAACGTGAATTTGGTAGTTCATGGAATCGATTTTGCTCAACGAAACGGAAGGCGCCGCCGGTTTGCTATTTACGATAAGTCCGGTCGCTCTGATTTTGGTCTTGCCTTTAAAGAATGTTCGGGCCGCTTCGCTCCAATAATTGTGCTTGGCCCAACTGGCGTAACTAAAAAACTGGAAACCGTCGGTCCAGCTTACATCGCGGCTGCGGTTGACAATATCCTGATGGTGATCCCAAACATTATTTTCATCCAGCACGTACGAGCCCGGGCCTACTGTGTACAGGCGTTTGGCGCGAATGCCATCTTTGATCCACGTGTACCAGCAGTATGGGCAATCACCGGTGAGCATATCGTAAAAGCCACTGCCGGAGAGCCAGTGGTAGTGCATGGGGGTAAGCTGATCGATGTAGCCCTTGTTAAACCACAGAGCGGCATCCTGAAAAACCACATAGTAGCCGTTCCAGCCGCTCCAGTTGTACTTGCCCAATGCTGCCGGCGAAAGGCGTACCCAGGGTTTGACGGCCTGAATGGAATCGTGCAATTGGCGTACAAATTCGGTAACGCCCCAACGGCGCCAATCGCCCCAGCTATCGAATCCGGCCGGTACGCCGCCGGAAGCGGGATGCTGCACGTCGTAAATGTAGCGTTTCGTGCCGCTCACTTTTTCCAGACGATCGATTCGCTCTTGGGGAATCATTCCGTCCATCTCGTTTACCTGTTGCAGCAGTGATGGCGCATTTTTCATGTCGTCTTCGGTGTATTCGTTCCAGCGCACAAAGTCCAGGTGCAATCCGTCGATGTCGTATTTGCGCACGATTTCCATAGCTACCTGAATGGTGTAGGCGCGCACTTCGTCCAGTCCGGGCGAAACGCAACGGTGGGCTGTCATAAACTGGCCGTCTTCGTTGGTGCAAATCCATTCCGGGTGTTCGTCGGCCGGAGTACCCTTCCAGGTAGAAGCTACGTGAAAAACGTTAAACCAGGCGTGAAATTCCAGACCGCGTTTGTGCGCTTCCTGCAGGGCGTAGGCCAGCGGATCGAAGCCGGGGTTGTTGTGGTAATTGGCGTAATAGCCCCAGGGTTCGTACGAAGAGGGGTAGTAGGCCGTTCCGCTTTGCCGTACCTGCCAGAGCACGGCATTCATATTGGCCTTTTTAATGTTGTCCAGAATTTCACGGATTTTGGCTTTGTTGCGGCTGGCCGACCAATCGGGATTGATGTATTCCCAGGTAACCACCCAAATTGCGCGAAATTCCTGATTATTTTTGGCGTACAATGTGGAAAGCAAGAAGGAAAAAACGAACAGGACGGAAAGCAAACGTTTCATTCCACCTCCATGTGTTAGTCATTATTTAGTTAACTTGGCGAACAAACAAAGATACAAATTTTGCAAGGGGGATAAAACTTTTTTCGTGTGGCCAAAATCACGCTTACTTGTCATGAAAGTAAGGGAAAACTTATTTGATTTCGTTTTTGCTTTCTCTTAAACTCGTTATTAAGAGATCACAAATTACAATTTGAGACCTTTTGCCGAAGATTGTTTTGTGGTAGATTTTTTAATTCTTGGTGAATCAGGTTATGGTTTGCGTAAAATTTGAAAGTTCAATTTAAAATTTTTGGCATTAATTCTGCTAAATACCAAAACGTAAAAACCAGAACGGTAGCCAAATATGCAATTTGGAAACCTAATATTTGGTTCTAATCGAAGGATTTGTTTTATGCCATTTTTTAGCAGAAGTCTTCAAAGCAAAATTTGGTTGTACACAACCGTTATTGTGGCATTGGTAGTTGGTTTGGCCAGTTATTTTACCGTGCATTTTGTCGAAGCGCGTATGCTTCGTTCGGTAGAGGCGCGCAGCATCGATGCGGAAAATGCGGTGATAAACGCCTTAAATACCGTAATGCTGGAAGACGGCCATCATGTTTGGCAGGAACTCAATCATATTTTTACGACCTTACCGCACAAGAATGTGGTTGTCAGCATTGCCGATTCATTGGGGCGAATTGTACTGTCCACCGATACGTCAAAAACCGGCCGGCGTATTCTCATCCCTCCGAAGAAAAATTTAGCACGCTTTGAAAACAATCGTCTTAAAATTTACGATCAAAAGGATCGGGTTGTTATATTGCGTCCCATTATGGCTCAAAAACGTTGTCTTAATTGTCATCAGGCAAAGAGACCTTATTTAGGCCTTTTGGAGATTTCGGTTTCAACCAAGTACATTGCCGAGCAAATTGCCATGATTCGGAATTTAGTGCTTGTAAATAGTTTAGCGGTTTTTTTAATCATTAGTTTGGTTCTGGGTGCTTCGTTTCAGCGGCTTATCAGTCGACCTTTACGGGTGCTTGCAAATTCCATGAAGCGAGTAGAGCAGGGAGATCTTTCAGCCCGTTTATTGTTGAAGCGGGACGATGAAATCGGCCTGTTAAGCCAGTCCTTCAATTCAATGGTGGCACGTCTTGCGGACATGGTAAAAGAGATCGAGATGAAATACCAAAAAGAGCTGCAACACGCCGATCGTCTTTCGACCTTAGGTGAATTAGCGGCCGGCATTGCCCATGAAATACGCAATCCATTAGCGGCCATATCCGGAGCCATTCACGTGCAAGCCATGGAAATGGAAAAGGATGATCCCAACCGAAAAATTATGGAAGAGATTCAGGAAGAAATCAGACGTCTGGACAATTCACTAAAAAGTTTCCTGGCTTATTCCCGTCCAGCCAAACCACAGCTTACACAGGTGGATTTGCATGACTTACTGGAACGTGCCCTCACCCTGTGCGCCCGCAGCGGACAAATTGCGGGGATTCATCTGGAAAAAGACTATCAGGAGGACCTTCCTCCATTGTTTTTAGATCCGTTTTTGATGCAACAGGTTTTTGTCAATATCATTATTAATGCACTTCAGGCGATGAACCATCGGGGTTTACTTAAAGTGACCACGCGTTTCTTGAAATCGTCTCAGAAAAAATGGGTTAAAATTACCATTAGTGACAGCGGGCCGGGTATCCCTCCGGAAATATTGAGCAAGATTTTCAAACCGTTTTTTTCTACCAAATCGCAGGGAACCGGTCTGGGGTTGGCTATTGCCTATCGCATTGTAGAACAGCATTATGGCAAAATTTCGGTAACAAGTATCGTAGGGCAGGGTACAACTTTTGCAATAGAACTTCCGTTAAAATAAAAATCGGTTAAAATTATGGGAAAAGCAAAAATTTTAATCATTGACGACGACGAACTGATTTGTTGGTCGTTAGCCAAAGTTCTGGAAAAAGAGGGCTATCAAGTTGCAATGTTGCATCAGGGAAAAGATGTTTTCGATTCGGTTTGTACTTCGGCTCCCGATTTGATTTTGCTGGATTTGATGTTGCCGGATATTCCCGGGCTTAGTATTCTCAAAAGTCTTAAAGAAAAACAATGTCAGGTTCCTGTTTTGGTGATTACGGCCATGACCGATGTGGACACTGCCGTGGAAGCCATGAAATTGGGCGCCCAGGATTATTTGAGTAAACCGTTTAATATGGAAGAAGTGGTTATTGCAGTCAAAAAGGCTCTGGAAGTTGATTATTTGAAACGGGAAATGAACTATCGCCGCAGTAAAGAAAGCAATCGCTACCATTTCGAAAATATTATTGCGGTGGACCCTGCAATGAAAAAAATCGTACAACTGGCCCGCCAGCTTTCCAAAAGCGAGGCCACAACCATTCTTATTCAAGGTGAAAGCGGAACCGGTAAGGATTTGCTGGCCCGAACCATTCACTATCAAAGCCGCCGGTGGATCCATCCCATTGTTGAAATTAACTGTACTGCCGTGCCAGAAACTCTGCTGGAGAGTGAGTTGTTCGGGCACGAACGCGGGGCCTTTACCGATGCCAAACAGATGAAACGCGGACTTTTCGAAATTGCCCAGCGGGGGACTATTTTGTTGCAAGAGGTGGGCGATATGTCCCAGGCAATGCAGGCCAAGTTGCTGAAAGTGCTGGAAGACCGAAGAATCCGCAGAATCGGGGGCGTAAAAGACATCGAAATTGATGTATGCGTAATAGCCACAACAAATCGCAATTTGCAAAAAGAAGTGGAAGATGATCGCTTTCGCCTAGATCTCTTTTACCGTTTTAATACCATCACTCTCACCATTCCTCCGCTTCGTAGAAGAAAACAGGATATTTTACCTCTCACAGAATATTACATTAAGCAGTTTAATCGCCAATTCCGCCGAAATGTGCAAACTATTTCAAAAGAAGCACGGGATTTGCTGTTACAATATCCTTGGCCCGGTAACGTGCGCCAGCTTAAAAATGTAATCGAGCGCATTATGATTCTCGAAGACATTACGGAATTGCAGCCGGAGCATCTGCCTGAAGAAATCCAGAAACCCGAGTTGTACAAACTGGATTGCTCCAAATTATTCCAATTGCCGGAAAGAGGGATTGCCCTGGATGAGGTGGAAAAACAATTGATTTTACAGGCATTGCAAATGACCAATGGTAATCAGGTGCAGGCGGCAAAATTATTGCACATTAGTCGCGATGCCTTTCGCAGAAAAATGCAAAAACACGGTTTGTTGTGATCTGGTACATTTATTGCCTTAAAAAAAATAAATTGATTTTTGGAGCAAAAATGAATGTTCTGGTAGTTGACGACGAACGATTACTACTTTGGTCGTTAGAACGGTTATTTACGAAAAACAAGATCGGGGTAGTTACCGTTCAAAGCGGGGAAGAAGCACAAGCTCTTTTGTTAAAGAATAGGTTCGATTGGCTTATTACCGACCTACGTTTGCCCGGAATATCCGGAGTAGAAGTATTGCGCTTTGCCAAAGAGACCCAGCCGGATATTCGCACTATTGTGATTTCGGCCTTCGGCTCGTCCAAGCTACGCCGTGAATTGGAGCAGATCGGTATCGATTTGTATCTGGATAAACCGTTCGATTTGGATTTGTTGCTGGAAACCATTTTATTAAAGCCCTTCAAAAACGAAGTAGCCCCGCCAAACAAACAAACACCCAAATTGCTTTCATTGCTTTAGCAATTGTGCGGATCCGCTCACTTTGCTGTGCGAATTCGCACAATAAGTATCCTGGCAAATCCATCATACCGCCGTTTTTTATATAAAAATAAAAATTTTTTTGGCCGAAATTTTTTCTTCCATGTTTTAAAATAGGATGCATACTCTGCATTAACGCACCTTTCTGGGGAAATAAGAAAATTTAGCTTTCTATTTTGAAAATAATCACTCAGGTTACATTCTGTGGCATTCCTTTTGCTAAAATAATTGTGAAAAAGATTACTTGTTTGTAAGGGAAAGTAAATGCGTGTGGCAAAAAGGAAAATCTATGGATTAGTTTTAGGTGCTTTCGTAGGGAGCATGTTGCTTTCCTGTGCTGGAACAAAAAGGCCGCAACTTCCCAGCCCGGAAGAGTTTGTATGGCCATTGCCACCGGCTGAGCCTAAAATTCAATTTGTACGTAGTATTCATTCCGAATTGGATTTGGGGCCGCGCAAGCGAACATTAGCGCAAAAAATTTTCGAGACATTTTTCGGGCGCCCGCGTTTGCGTGCTTTGCGCAAGCCGCTGAACGTGCACGTGGACGCCGCCGGTCATGTGTATGTGGCCGATTCTCACTGGCGCAAAGTTTTGATTTTCGATTTTCCCCAAAAAGAACTTACGATTTTAGGGAAAAGCGGACGGGGAATGTTGCTTAACCCGTTGGGTGTGACCACAGATGAAAACGGCGATATTTACGTTACCGATGCAGGCGGCCAACGCGTTGTGGTTTATAATGCCGAACATAAGTTCAAAACCGCATTTGGAGGTAAAAAAGTTTTTGTTCGTCCTTCCGGAATTGCCATCAATTCCGCATTAAATCTGATTTATGTGGTAGATACCTGGGCCCATCAGGTAAAAGTATTCGACCGCACGACTTTCAAATTTTTATTTACCATTGGGCGCCATGAAAAAGAAGGTAAAAAAATTGCGGAAGGCAGCTTGGACCAAACATGGAACCGCAGCGATGCACCTGGCGAATTTGATTTTCCGACGAACATCGCTATCGATAAAGAAGGGAATGTTTACATCGTAGATACCATGAATTTTCGCGTACAAATTCTCGATCCGCGTGGTCACTTTTTACGAAGCTTCGGAAAAATCGGGAATGTCCCTGGCTCTTTCTCTCGTCCCAAAGGCATTGCCCTGGACAGCGAAGGTCACATTTACGTTTCTGATGCGGCCTTTAACAATATTCAGATTTTTGACAAAGAAGGCAAGTTGCTGTTATTCTTCGGTAATTTTGGCTCCGGTCTTGCTGATCTGCGTTTGCCAGCCGGTATGTACATCGACCGGCATGACCGCATTTATGTGGCGGATCAGCTTAATCATAGAATTCAGGTGTACCAGTATCTCGGCAGTAAAGCTTCGGCTACTGTCGGGGAAAACCATTAAAAGTCTAACCCTAAAGAAAGGGGGCTATGCATGAAAAAAGGACTTTTAACCCTTGCTTCATTGGCCTTGGTTTTATGCATTGTGCTACCGAATAATTTGCTGGCGCAAATTAACGGGGACAAGGTGGAAAACACCCCGCATAATTTACGCAAGGCAACAACCAGTGGTATGGGGTTGCAGGATTGGGGAGAAATTTGCGTGTACTGCCACACACCGCACAACAACAATACGGATATCGACGCACCGTTGTGGAACCGCGAAACCCCTGCGGGCCCTTACACCATGTACAGCAGCCGAACCATCGACATGACCATTGCCAATGCACCTCAGGGCGTATCTTTGGCCTGTCTTTCTTGTCATGATAATACCATTGCCCTGGACCAGATTATTAATGTACCCACGGCAAAATTCGGTTCGTCTGCATCTACGGTTACCATTAATTATTGTGCCACTTCTTGCCACGTAGGACAAAGTCCTTCGGGCGGCGTGAATTTTGAAGGCACAAATATCGGAACCGATCTTTCGAATGACCATCCCATTTCCATCACTTACGATCCGGCTTTGGATCCGAATTTCCATCCGGCAACCGATGGTAAAGTCGGGGGTGTTTTGCCATTGTACGGGCCAAATAAAGATCAAGTGGAATGTGCTTCTTGCCATAATCCGCATGATAATTCCAATCGTCCGTTCTTGCGCATGGATAATGCCAACAGTGCAATGTGTTTAACGTGTCATGATATTTAACATTAACCATTAACAATGCCTAATTTGTGGTATGACCGGAGCATTTTTTAGGGGGGTGAAGTTTCGACTCATCACCCCTTTTTGGCTTTCATTAAACAAAGGTTTTGTCCATGAAAAATAGTAAAATTATTCGACGCTGGTTGGTTACTATTGGCCTGGTAATATGCCTGTTTGGCGTTTCTTTTGCAGACAAGGGGAAAATTGCCGCCACGGTAAACGGTGTGGAAATAACTCGTCAAAAGTTGTTAAGCAAAATCAATGAAAAGCTGCCATTGATTACGGTGCACCAACGAATCTCCGAAAAACGGTTCAGCGAAATTCGCGAGCAAATTTTAAATCAATTGATCGATGAAGAATTATTAGTTCAAGAAGCCAAACGGCGTGGCATTAAAGTAACCCGGGATGAGCTGAACCGGCAAATCAACCTTATGAAAAGCCGCTATCCCGATCAAAAAATTTTTGAGCAAGAATTGTCCAAAACCGGCCAAAGTTACAAACAATGGGTGGAAAAGGTAAAAAGACGATTGCTTATTCGTAAGTTGTGGCAGGTTGCCGTAACTCAGCAGGTACACGTAACCGATCGGGACGTGTATGCGTATTATTTGAAAAACAAAAAGAAGTTTTACATTCCGGATCGTTTGCATTTAGCCCATATTTTAATTGCGGTTGAACCTGGCGCCATGGAAGCCGGTTGGAAAAAAGGATTGGACAAAGCCAATAATTTATATCGCCAACTGAGCCGAGGGGCCGATTTTGCCAGTATGGCTCGCCGATATTCGGCCGATTCGACATCGGCAAAGCAGGGGGGCGATTTGGGATGGCGGCATGTTGGGCAACTGTTGCCCGCACTCGATACTGTGGCCAAAACGTTAAAAGTGGGCCAAATTAGTAAGCCCGTTCGTACGATTTATGGCTATCACATTCTAAAATTAATTGCCAAGGAACCGGGACGGCAGCTAAGTTTTGAGGAAATTGATAAAAACTCATTGAAAAAGCGCTTGCAAAAAAAAGAGGTGGATAAACTGGGACAAGAATTATTACGGCAATTACGTGCAAAAGCTTCTATTCGGATTTACACCAATACTACACATTAAATTAAACGGTGGCGCCATGAACGCAAAAACGGCAAAAAAGCTTCGTTACATTTTTTTTACCCTTTTAATGGCGCTTTTAGCTTGCAATCCCAATACCCGATACCGGGTGCTTAGTGTTTTTTTCGATGGAGTGCCCAAACCCGGCGAGCACAAAACCTCGGCCGATTCTCTAATGGCGGCCCACAAGAACGTACCGCCGCCAAAAAGTAAACGAAAGACGGTGAAACAAGTGTGGTTTACTCACCCTGTCACCGAAGACAATGCCTGTGAAACCTGCCACGATGTGGGTAATGCCTACGCCTTACTGGCACAACCCGAAGAGCTTTGCTTGCAATGCCATGATGATTTGACAGATGCATCCGATGTTCATGCGCCGTTGGAAGAAGGAGATTGTCTGGGATGTCATGATCCTCACGGAAGTAAACTTCCGCATCTCTTGGCAAAAAAGCAACCCGGTTTGTGTTACAACTGCCACGATGATTTATCCGAAAATCAAGAGGTGCATCCTCCTGTGGCCCGCGGCAAATGTACAAAATGCCATAATCCGCACAATAGCGAAAACGAAGCACTTTTGGTTAAAACCGAGCCGGATTTGTGCTTCATTTGCCATGCTGATGTTCGCAAAGGCAGCACCGTCCACGATCCGGTGTCGGAAGGTTCTTGTAGTGAATGCCACCAACCTCACAACAGTGAGAATTTGGCCTTGCTGACAGTTAAGGAAAGCCAATTGTGTTTTCAATGCCATGATGATGTGGCCGAAGGCAAAATTGTTCATGAGCCCGTACGGGATAGTACTTGCATTAGTTGTCACGTACCCCATGCAGACAACAACGATGCGCTGTTAGCAAACAGCTTGCCCGGGCTTTGTTACGAATGCCATGATGACGTGGGAGATCAACCCTTTAAACACGAGCCGGTGGCCGAAGGTGAGTGTATGGAATGTCATCAACCCCACGGGGGGAATATCGAAGGTTTGCTCACCGAAGATCAAGAAACCCTGTGTACCGAATGTCATGGTGAAATGCAAGAAATGAAGTTTGTTCATGCGCCGGTGGAAGAAGGAGATTGTGCCTCGTGTCATTTGCCGCATGGTGGCACATCCAAAGCATTCTTGGCAAAAACAGGACAGGCTTTGTGCTTGCAATGCCATGACGAAGAAATTTTGCACGACGATACGCACGAGGGAATCGGCAAACAGGCCTGCCAAGAATGCCATAATTCTCATGGTGGAGAAGATGAATTTTATTTGGAATAAGAAAATGCAAAGCGGGCAAAATATTTGTCCTTTGTGCGGATAAACTGGTAGGGAACCGCCATGCGAAGGCTTTTGAGACATTTTATCCTGAGTTTTTTACCAGGTATAATTTTAAGTTTTTTCGTCGTTGCGGCGGTAGTTGCACAGCCTGTGGAGCTAATACGCTTTGCCCGTATTGGCGGATCGTTGCAGTTAAGATTTCTAAACGAAAAACGTGTCCAGCCCCTGCAATCTTCACATCCGTATTTTAAAGAGACCCTTACATTACGCAACAAAGGCTATTTTGTCAGTCCAAAAATTCTCGAATTTGAATGGGGCGTTGTGCTGGGACTAATGCAAGACCGATATTCCAGCGAAGAATTCAGCCGCTTTTCTCATGGAAAATTCCTTAATGGCTTTTTTACGGGGACGTTTTTCAAAAAGGCCCGTTTTCCGTTAACATTCATTTGGAATCGTACCAATCAAAATATGATATTTAAATCCGGCGGTTATACCTCATACGAAATTCAAAAATTCCAAGTAAATTGGGTGCTAAGCCGTTTCGTTTTAAACGGAATTTTATGGGCGGAAACTCGGCGCCTGAAAGAAAATTGGTACCAGCTGGATCGCTTGACACGGCGGGATCAAACGCAACAAATCATTAATTATTCCGGTCAGAACAAGCGGTTGTATTCGGAGTTTAATTTTCGTTATCGCCTGCGTAACATTAAAGATCATATCGATGATAGTAGAAGCCATTTGTTTCAGAATGCCCAGATAAATTTCCAAAAAATTTTAAATCATGCTAAAACCAATATCTGGAATAATTCGTTTTCTTTTTTTAGTCGTAAAAGCAAGAAAACGCGTTATTACAACCTTGATATGACCGAAACACTTGCCTTAAAACATCGGTACGGGCTGTCCACAAATTATTCTTACAGTTTAAGTACCATAACTTCCAATGCTTTTACATCATTCGTTAACAGCGGCTTTGCAACCATCCAGCATCAGTTGTTCGAAAGTTTGACTTCGTACGCTACGTTGAGTGGAACCTACCAATCGATGAATACGGGGAAGGAGAAGTCGTATGCCTTTACCCGGGGATTAAATTACAATAAAAAATTACCATTCAAATCCAAAATTCAAATTACCTACAAAAAAGCCGACGGAAAGACGGACCGTCAAATGAAAAATGTCGTTATTCGAAAAGTGGGTGAGAAGCATCTTATTTTAAACGATGCTCCCATCTTTTTAGACGAGCCGAATGTTTTAACCAACACCATTGTTGTGTACAATCAGGAAGGGGATATTTTTTACGAGGAAGGCGAAAACAAAGATTATGTCATCGAAACAATCGGTGATATGACACAAATTATCCGTACCCCGTTAAGTCGTATCCGGCTTGACCAGGTAATTCTTGTGGATTATGACTATCGTGCCTTGCCTTCGATTTTGTATTCCACACGTTCCAACAGCTTTGGTGCAAGTTTTACATTTAATCGATTGGGGATGTATTACAAACGCACCGTTCACAAACAAACACTTCTTTCGGGGATGCCTCAATTCGGAACTTTTTTACGGGATGTTTTTTTTGAACTTTCTGGATTGAAGTTCTTAGTGCACAACAAACGCGCGGGTATTTCACTTTTGGCCGAACAGCGGCGTTACCAAACCCAAGTGATTGATTACACTCAACGAACCGTCCGTAATGGTTTTTTTGTGCGCATTACGGATTTCTTGATTTTTTCTACCAGACTATCATTCATCTTTCTGGAGTATCCAAAATTAAGTGAAACCATGAAGATTTACGGAGGACAAATTCAACTCGAATGGAATCCGACCAGTGTTTTTTCCGTGAGTACTTTTGCCGGGCTGCGCAAGCAAAACCGCACATCTTTTGCCGAGCAACGTAATTTTGAGTACGGAGGAAAAGCACAATGGTTGTGGCGCACCATGCGTTTAAGTGTGATCTATCGGGCACAGGACTGGTTATATGCCCAACGAAAAACCATTTTTAATCATTTCACGGTTGAATTCGAGCGCTTTTTTTAAAAAACATTACACCCGGTTGTTAACCAATAAGCAAGGAAAGTCGAATGAAATTTAGATCATGGATTTTGTTTTTCGCTACGGCCGTTTTGTTCTTTGGGGGATTACAGGCAGAAGATTCGAAAGCGCTGCAGTTGCACGTCGAGCAGGCCCGAACCGTGAAATATCCGACAAAAGCGCCCCTGCGGATTGCCCATGATAATGCCGGAAATTTGTACGTTACGGCGGGAACCGCGTGCATTTGCAAATTCGATTCATCCGGTCACTTCTGCGGGAAAATCGATTTGTCGGGCATTCCCCTGGCTCTGGCGGTGCAGAACGATTACCTTTACGTTTCCTTGCGAAACCATCGGCAAATAGTGCAAATGGATACATCTGGAAATGTAATTCGAACTTTCGGATCCGTACAACTGGCTTCGGATATGGCGATTGACAGCAAGGAAAAACTTTACGTGGTCGATAGCAAAACAAAGAAAATTTTGGTGTTTGATTTTCAGGGAAACAAACTTTATACATTTTCGTCTATTTTGTTTGTTTTTCCTACCGGAATTACCATTGATGAACGCAATCATCATATTTTGGTTACCGAACACGGAGGCATTGTGCCGCCCGATTCTTCATTGCCTTTGGCAGCGGTTCATGTTTTTGATATGCAGGGGAACTGGTTAGAATATTACGGCCATTATGGCGGTGAAGATGCCCAGTTTGCCCGGATGCAAGGATTGGACGTGGATGCTCTGGGACGTATGTTCATTACTGATTCGTATCAAGGTGTGATTAAAGTGCTGGATCGCTACGGAAATTTTTTGACCATCATAGGAGAATACGGATTCGGAGAGAAGTGTCTGGCCCAGCCAATGGATGTGACGATCGATCGATGGAACCGTTTGTGGGTAACCAGCTACAATACCAACACGTTGCTCCGGTTCGAAATTAAAGGTCTCCCGGATTATTTGGATGATAGTGCTCCGCCGCTTCCCAGAGAAACCCGTTTGTTGCAAAACTACCCCAATCCATTTAACGGAGGAACAGTAATTCCCTTTGTGTTGGGCCAAAAAGAAACGGTGACAATCAATATTTACAATGCCGCGGGTCAGCGTATCCGCTCCGAGCGTTTGGGAATTCGGGCAAAAGGTGTTTATTCAGAGAAAGGCCGCGCCTATTATTGGGACGGGAAAAATGCGGCCGGTAAAAGCGTGGCCAGTGGTGTTTACTACTATGAATTGCGAACGGATAACTATCGTGCCGTGCGGCGCATGTTGTTGATTAAATAAGTAAAAAATTTAA
>Ga0256914_1002628_pt1 | contig 14839 bp, 13 predicted proteins | sample HulkmetaG_FD_191571 | JGI IMG/M metagenome (GOLD analysis project Ga0256914, IMG submission 191571) | Hydrothermal chimney microbial communities from Main Endeavour vent field at the Juan de Fuca Ridge, Pacific Ocean - Hulk | ecosystem: Environmental > Aquatic > Marine > Hydrothermal vents ... | reverse complement strand
CAGCTATGAAAGTTAGCGAAACAAGAGCAAAAATAATGCCTGATAGTTTAAATAAAATAGCAATTATAGAAGGATTGTTTAACAGCTATATCAATTTAAAAAATATAGAAGAAAAAATAGATACTGCCGCATCAAGTGATATTATGACTCCGGCTATGTTTGAATACAGAATGTTTGAAAAAGCAAGAACAAATCTAAAAACCATAGTTCTTCCGGAATCCGAAGATGAGAGAATTTTAAGAGCTACGGATATTTTACAAAGAAGAAGGGCAGTTGATGTTATACTTTTGGGAAACAAGGAAGATATCGATTCAAGATGCTCATCTTTGGGGATAAAACTACATAAAAGTATAAAGATAATAGATCCGCAAACAAGTCCGTTAAAATCCGAATATGCCAAGAAATTTTATGAGTTGAGAAAGCATAAGGGTATGACGGAAGAGGGTGCTGTTGATATAATGAATAACAAAAATTATTTCGGCACAATGATGATATACATGGGAGATGCGGACGGTATGGTAAGCGGAGCAAACAATACTACTGCAGATACAATAAGACCTGCTTTGCAAATAGTAAAGACAAAACCGGGTATTTCTATAGTTTCAAGTGTTTTTTTTATGTGTCTTGATACAAAAGTATTAGTCTATGGAGATTGTGCGGTAAACCGTGATCCGAATGCGGAACAATTGGCTCAAATAGCCATATCTTCAGCTGATACGGCAAAGCTTTTCGGAATTGAGCCTATAATTGCAATGTTATCTTATTCTACGGGAAGTTCCGGTAGCGGTGAGGATGTTGAAAAAGTTGCAAAAGCTACTAAATTGGTAAAAAAATTAAGGCCGGATCTTTTGGTGGAAGGTCCTATACAATATGATGCTGCAATAGATAAAAAAGTAGCCAAGAAAAAATTGTCAAACTCCAAAGTTGCCGGCCGTGCTACAGTTTTTATTTTTCCTGATCTAAATACGGGAAACAATACTTATAAAGCAGTACAAAGAAGCTCAAATGCAGTGGCGGTAGGACCGGTTTTGCAGGGTCTTAAAAAGCCGGTTAATGACTTAAGCAGAGGGTGTTTGGTGGAAGATATAGTAAATACGGTTGCTATTACTGCGATACAGGCTCAAGAGGAAAATTTATGAAAATTTTAGTTCTTAACAGCGGAAGCTCTTCTATAAAGTTTCAAATATTTGATATGAAAGAGAGTTTGTCTATTTGTAAAGGAATTATAGAACAAATTGGAGAAAAGTCAGGCCATATTAAATTTACTTACTCAAATGATAAGATAATTTCAAGAAATATAAAGATAAAGGACCATTCTTGGGGTATAAAGCTTTTAGAAGAACTTTTGATACAAAACAGTGTATTGAAAAATTTTGATGAGCTTGGAGCAGTTGGTCACAGAGTAGTGCATGGAGGAGAGTATTTTAGCAAACCTACTGTTATAAATGATGATGTGATAGAAAAAATTGAAAAAGTTTCATCTTTGGCACCACTGCACAATCCGGTAAATCTCATAGGTATTAAAGCTATAGCAAAAGTAAACCATTCTTTGAAGCAAGTAGCTGTTTTTGATACTGCTTTTCATCAAAGTATTCCCGATTTTGCATATCATTATGCTTTACCTTATGAATATTATACAAATAATCAAGTAAGAAGATATGGCTTCCACGGTACTTCTCATCACTATGTCGCAAAAGAAGCTGCAAAGTTTTTAAAAAAAGATATAAATAGTTGTAATCTCATAACACTTCATCTTGGAAATGGTGCAAGTATGGCTGCTATAAAAAATGGAAAAAGTATAGATACTTCCATGGGGCTTACGCCACTTGAAGGATTGGTGATGGGTACAAGATGCGGAGATATAGACCCGGCTATTATCTTTTATCTTGCAAGAAATTTAAATCTTGATACAAAAGAACTTGATAATATTTTAAACAAAAAGAGCGGTTTAAAAGGTTTATGCGGAACAAATGATATGAGAGAAGTTGAACAAAGGATTAAAAAAGCAGATAAAAAAGCAGAATTAGCTTTTGAAATTTTTTGTTATCGTATTAGAAAATACATAGGTGCTTATACGGTTGCAATAGGAAGAGTTGATGCTTTGGTATTTACCGGTGGTATTGGGGAACATTCTTCGAAAGTCAGAGAAAAAGTTTGTTCGGGGCTTGAAGAGAGTCTTGGTATCAAATTTGATACCAAGGCAAACAGTAAAGACAATACCGTTATAAGTAAAAAGAGTTCAAAGATAAAACTTTTTGTTATAGCCACAAACGAGGAGCTTGAAATAGCCAAACAAACATATAATACTTTAATGTTGCAATAACTCTTTTGCTATATTATTTATCCTTTTTCCATCGGCTTTTCCTGCGGTTTCTTTCATTGCCAATCCCATAATTTTACCCATATCTTTAATGGAAGTTGCACCTGTTTTGGCAATGATTTTAGATACTATATCTTTAAGCTCCTCGTTGTTCAACTGATCAGGAAGATAATTTTTAAGTATGTCGGCTCCGGCTTTTTCTTGCTCAAAAAGATCATCTCTTCCGGCATTTTTGTAATGAGTCATTGAGTCTTCTCTTTGTTTGATGGACTTTTGGATAATTTTTACAATATCTTCATCACTCAATTTTTTTCTTTCGTCAACCTCTATCTGTTTTAGGGAACTCATAAGAAATCTTATGGTATCTCTTGTAATATTGTCTTTGTTTTTCATGGCATTTTTCAAATCTTGCTGTAATTTTTCTTTTAATTTGCTCATTTTCAATATCTCCTTAGTGCAATGGTCTCATTTAAGTTTAATTGGAACTGTTTTTGCTTTAAAAACTTTATAATTATAGCATATAAAATTTACGGAGTACCAATGAAGAACAAACTTATGATATTTTTATCCGGTTTTAGCTTAGTGCTGTTTAGCGGTTGCGCCAATAAAAGTGTTGATCCGAAAATTGCGATGAGGCCGCCTGCTTATGTCGAACAACTTCCGGCACAGGAAAAAGAGGGGCAAATTCAAAATGAGGGCAGTCTTTTTGGAAAAGGAGACAATCCTTTGTTTTCCGATAGAAAAGCTATGAATGTAAATGATCTTGTTACGGTTGTTATAGATGAAAATATTCTTCAAAGCTCAAGTGCAAAAAAAAGTTTGTCAAAAAATACAAATGATAAACTTGGTGGAGGCATATTTACAACTACCGGCAATAATGCGGCTGTAAACGGTGCAATAAACAAAGTAAACGGCTTGACCAATATAGGTTTCGGAACAAATTCTCAAAATAGTTTTTCCAGCAAGGGTGACAATACACGAACAGAAAAATTTACTACTACCATATCGGCTAGAGTTATCAAGATACTAAATAATGGAAATTATTTTATCGCTGGAAGCAGAGAAATGCTTATAAACGGCGAAAAACAGATCATTCAGATAAGCGGGGTGATAAGACCTTATGATATAGACCAGAGAAATACTATAAGTTCAAAATATATAGCCGATGCAAAAATACTGTATAAGACTGAAGGCTCAATGGATATAAATTCTCATAAAGGATGGGGTACTAAGCTTGTTGAGAGTATTTGGCCTTTTTAACAAAGGAAATTAAATTTATGAATATAGATACTGTTTTTTTGGTATATGCACTTGTCGGAATAATTATTTTAACAGTACTGTTTTTTTATATAATTATAAAAAATAAAAATATACAGCTTAACGAAATAAATACTCAATTAGAGCAAAAAAAAGCAGACAACGGATATTTGAAAGAAAATATATCAAAGTTAAATGCTCACCTTGAAGAAAAAGAGCACTATATTGAAAATTTAAAAAAATTATGTGATGAAAGATTGTCTGATATAAAAGAATTACAAGATAAAAATATTTATAACGAAAGAGTAATAGCAACATTAAATGCCACCATAAAAGAACAGAAAAAAAGTATTGAGGAAAAATTAAAACTTCTTGAAGAAAACAGAGATAAACTTACAAAAGAATTTCATTATATAGCAAATCAAGTTCTTGAAAACAATAGTAAAAAATTTAACGAACAAAGCTCTCGGGGAATTAAAGAGTTGATAACTCCTGTAAAAATACAAATCGAAGAATTTAAAAAAAGAGTAAATGATATATATGATAAAGAATCAAAAGAACGAAATACTCTTTTAATTGAGATAAAAACTCTTAAGGATTTAAATGAAAAAATGAGTCAGGATGCTTTAAATCTGACAAATGCTCTAAAAGGCGAATCAAAACAGCAGGGAATCTGGGGTGAAATGATACTTGAGAGGGTTTTGGAAAGCTCAGGATTAAGAGAAGGTGAAGAGTATGAAAGAGAAGTTGTGCTAAAAAGTAGCGGTGGAGAAAAATTTCGACCGGATGTTATAGTAAAACTTCCGGGAGACAGACAAATCATAATAGATGCTAAAACTTCATTGACTCATTATGAACAATATATATCAAGTGAAGATGAAGAATCCAAAAAAAGATTTTTATCATTGCATCTTAATTCTGTCAAAGAGCATATAAAAGAGTTGTCAAAAAAAGATTATGAAAAATTAAAAGGGATAAATTCTTTGGATTTTGTTTTTATGTTTATACCTGTAGAAGGTGCTTTACTGTTGGCTTTAAAAAATGATCCGATGCTCTATGATAAAGCATTTAAAGAGCATATCGTCCTTGTAAGCCCCACAACACTTTTAGTAGCACTCAGAGCAGTAGAAAATAGTTGGAGATATGAAAAACAGGCAAGAAATATAAAAGAGGTAACTTTAAAAGCCGAAAAACTCTACAATAAATTTGTGGGTTTTTTAAGAGACTTTGAAAATATTGGAAAAAGTATCAAAAGAAGTGAAGAGAGCTATAACGAAGCTCTTAAAAAATTATCATCAGGCAGAGGCAATATCATCAGACAGATTACACTTTTTAAAGAGGGTGCAAATATATCACCTAAAAATGAGATTCCTTCCGAATTGGTTGATGCTTCGATGGTTGATTAAGCAAATACCACGAAATTAAACCGCGATCATTTCCCAAAAAAATTCTATATGTTTTTCAAACAATGTTGCTTCAGTTGTGGTTTTAATTCCATCTATTCTTAAAAGAGTGGTTTGCATTCTATAAAAGAAGAGGGGAGCTAAAAACTCCCTTGCCATAAGCATAGGATCGCTTGAATGAATCATGCCCTCTTGCATCATTATAAAAAATGCCTGCGAGAGAGTTTTTAAATGAGCCTGATGAAAATCATTTAAAAAAATATCTCTTATTTTTTTATTTTGCATTAATTCTATCATCATAAATCTAAAAAATTTTTCTGATGTATTATCGTAAGATAAAAGTTTAAATGAAGTAGCAAATTCTCTTAGAAAATTTTTTCCTTTTTTTGCCAATTCATCCAGAGGTCTTTTATCATTTGCCAAAGAGAGAGAAGAAGAGGATAGGGTGGATACTATAGTGTTTAAAATATCTTCTTTGTTTTTAAAATGATTATATAAAGCACTCTCTCTTATGCCGACTTTTGATGAAATCATTCTAACAGATGCACCTTTGTAACCTTTTTGTGCAAAAAGTTCCAATGCGGCATCCAATATCTTTTCTTTAGTAGTTTTACTCATGTAAATCCCTCTATAAAGGCTTTTTGTAATTATACTTAACAACTGTTCATTTGTCAAGTACTTATATATGAACAAGTGTTAATAAATAAATTATAATATATTAACACTTGTTCATAAAGAAGAAAAAACGATCATAAATAAAAAGTATAAAATGAAGTGTTATTTGCAATACAATAAAGCAATCAAGCTTTAAAAAATAACCTGTTTTATAGTTATTGTTATGGTCGCATCTTTAAACTTGAAGAAAAAAACAATCGTTAATGTATAATTTTACATATAAAAATACATAAAATTATATGTAAATAATTTTATCAAAAAACACATTTTTCAGATTTGCTGTTGTATAATTAATAAAAATTTATGGACAATAAAAATGTTTGAAAGAATTACTATCAAAACAAAGTTATTGGTACCAATGTTTGCATTGACAATTGTATTGCTTTTTTTAGGCGGTATGGTTATTGCATATAGTTACTCCCAAATGCAGTCTCTTGAGAAACTGAATAACAAGATAATACTCAGCAGATATATCTGTGCAACTTTGCACTCTCTTCAAAAAGAGAGAGGACTCTCCAGCGGATACTTAGAAGCCAAAAATGATGGATTTAAAAAAGATTTGATACTGCAAAGAAAAGAGAGTGATTTTCAGATACATAGACTTATCAAAAGTATAAATTTGCCCAAACAAATAACTTTAAAACTTTCTAAGATAGAATTGATAAGAAAAAGAATTGACAAAAAAGATATCAAATCAAAAGAAGTCGTAAAATACTATACCGATATCAATGCTTTTTTATTGGCAATTATAGTAAATATTTCAAAGAGCTCCCATATACCAAAAATTACACAAAATATTTTAGCTTATGTCAATTTTTTATATCTTAAAGAGTATGGCGGTATAGAGAGAGCGGAGGGTGTTATCATAATATCTCAAAAAAAACTAAATAGAAATGCTTTGATAAAATTTACAAATCTTATATCTGTCCAAAATCAAAATGAGAGTATGTTTTTGAAATATGCCTGTGCAAAAATCAAGAAATTTTATAAAAAGAAAAAAGAGGCGAAAGTTTTTGCAGAGATAAAAAAGATACAAGATATAATCATATACAAAGATATTGCAAAAGCAGATATTGATCCAAAATACTGGTATGAAATTATCACACAAAAACTTAATATCCTTGATGAAGTAGGAAGATTTATAGAAAACGATACAAAAATCAAAATAAAAAAAGAGTTAGAGAGTGTTAGGTTGATTTTTGATCTGGTTCTGTTTTTAACTGTTTTGAGCTTAATCGTTTTTCTTTTAATGCTGATTGCTTTTTTAAAGTTGGTAAAAGAGGAGCAAAGACTACGAATGGTTACACAGAAGTATATCATCAGTTCAGTTACGGATTTAAAGGGTAAGATTTTGGATGTCAGCGAGGCATTTTGTGAAATCTCCGGGTACAGCAAAGATGAGCTTATCGGAAAACCGCATAATATAGTCAGACATCCGGATATGCCAAAAGCAGTTTTTAAAGAGTTGTGGAGTACGATACAAAAGGGTAAAACTTGGAAAGGAAAAGTTAAAAATCTCAAAAAAGATGGCGGTTTTTATTGGGTTTGGGCAAATATAGAACCCCTGTACAATGCCAAAGGAGAGATTGACTCATATATATCGGTTCGATTGGATATAACCGAAAATGAACTTTTGATGCAAAAAATAAAAAAAGAAGAGGATAAAAACAAAATTACCCGAGAGATGATGTATCAACAGTCCCGTTTGGCACAGATGGGTGAGATGCTTAGTATGATAGCTCACCAATGGAGACAGCCTCTAAATGCTATTACTGCTACATCAGGAGCTATAAATCTAAAAGCAAAATTAAAAAAATTAGACTATGATACGGCAATAGAACTGTCTGAAAAGATAAAAGAATTTTCACAACACTTAAGCAATACCATTGATGATTTTAGAGGATTTTTTAAGCCAAATAAGGTAAAAAAAGTTACAAATTTTAAAAAAATAGCTGAAGATGTCTTAAATATAGTAAAAACTTCACTGCATAATGACAATATAAGATTAGTTTTGGATATAATATCAGATAAAGAATTTTTAACTTATGAGAGTGAATTAAAGCAGGTTTTGTTAAATCTAATCAAAAATTCAGAAGATGCTCTAAAAGAAAACTTTGTAAAAAATCCGGTTATAGTTATAAAAGTTAATGATAATACTTTAACAGTATACGACAATGCCGGAGGTATTCCTGAAGGTATTATAGATAAAATTTTTGATCCTTATTTTTCTACAAAAACAAAAAAAGATGGCACGGGTCTTGGTTTGTATATGAGTAAAATGATTGTACAAGAGCATTGTGGCGGTGTGTTGAGTGTTGAAAACGATAAGTTTGAAGATGAAAGCGGAAAGATAGTATATGGAGCAAAATTTAAAATAATTCTAAGGGAAAATAGTGATTGATGTAGATGATGTTATATGCTACTCAAAACATTTAAAACTTTTATATGTTGAAGACAATAAAGACTCCAGAGAAATGACCTCTATGATTTTGGAGGACTTTTTTGATGATATTTTGATAGCTGTCAATGGACAAGACGGTTATGAAAAATTTATGAACAATGATATAGATCTTATCATAACCGATATAAATATGCCAAAGATGAACGGCTTGGATATGATAGCCAAGATAAAAGATATAGATAGCGAAATACCCATCTTGATACTCTCTGCACATAATGAAGATGATTTTTTTATGAAAAGTATCAAATTCGGAGTTGACGGGTATCTTTTAAAACCTATTGATTTGGATCAATTGGTTATTATGATTGATAAAGTTGTAAAAAAATACAAATATATAAACGAAGCAAAATCAAACCTCCATCTTTTAAAAGAGTATCAAAAGGCAACAAACAGTAGTTCTATCGTATCTAAAACAGACAAGAGAGGAATTATCACTTTTGTAAATGACAAATTTTGTGAAATTTCAGGGTATTCAAAAGATGAGTTGATAGGGAAAAATCACAATATAGTTCGTCATCCTGATAATCCTAAGAGTATTTTTAAAGATATGTGGCATACGATAAGAGATAAAAAAGAGATATGGCAGGGTATCGTAAGAAACAGAACAAAAAACAATAAAAGTTACTATGTCGATAGCATTGTTATGCCGATTTTAGATTTGGATGGCAATATACTTGAGTATATTTCTCTAAGAAATGATATAACAGATATTATGAGTCCTGCAAAACAGCTTAATGATGCTATAAAAAATGCAAAAGAACCGATTTTAATCTATCTAAAGTTGGATAACTTTGATATGATTACTGAGTTTTATGATAATAAAACAGTAGAGAAGATTCAAGATGAAGTAGAGAAATATTTGCAAGAAAAATTGTCTCAAATCTATGATTTTGACAAGGTTTATCAACTTGCCAATGGTGAGTATGCATTGATAGTTGAAAAATCATACTTTACTGACGAGAAGAGTTTTGTGAATACTCTCAAAAAAATCCAAAAGATTATAAATAATGATGAGATAATACTAAATGATATAAAATATGATATCTCTTTGATAATCAGTCTTGTATATGAAAAAGATAAAATGCTTGAGTCTGCAAAACTTGGTATAAGAAAACTTTTAAATAATAAACAAGACTTTATGATTGCCAATAATTTAGCAACTATTGTTCAAAGCAGGGCAAAAGAAAATATGAAAACAATTTCTATGATAAAAGATGCTATTGCCAATTCACGAATTGTTTCATATTTTCAACCGATAATCAACAATGCAACAGGTCAAATTTCAAAATATGAATCTCTTGTTCGTTTGATAAATAAAAAAGGTGAAGTTCTTACACCTTACCATTTTCTTGAGACGGCAAAAAAGAGTAATTACTATACTCAAATCACAAATATTGTATTGGAGCATTCGTTTAATATATTGAAAAATTGCGATAACGAGGTATCTATCAATCTCTCTTCAATAGATATAGAACATACTCCCACCTGCTTAAAGATTTTTAAGCTTTTAAAAAAAATATAAAAATTCAGCATCAAAAGTTGTATTTGAACTACTTGAAGATGAGAGTATTAAGGATTTTGATGTAGTTAAAAAATTTATATCTGATGTAAAAAGTTATGGTGTCAAGATTGCCATAGATGATTTTGGTACGGGCTATTCAAACTATGAGAGACTTTTGGAGTATGAGCCGGATATACTGAAGGCGGAGTTTGTAGAGAATAAGGCTATATTTGATATAGTAAGAGATTTGGGTGTGGATTATTCACAGGGGTATTATTTTGGAAAACCAAAACCTATGGCGGAATAAATGAAAAATATTTTAATTATTGAAGATTCAAAAACTATCAACAATATCATAAAAAAAGAACTTGATAAATTAGCATTCAGTACAAGCCAAGCTTTTACTTTAAAGGAAGCAAAAAAGCTTTTGCTAAATAAAAACTATAATCTAATCATTCTTGATTTGCATCTTCCTGACGGAGAAGGATCTGAATTGATAGCCAGCATACAGTCTTTGACAAAAACAAAGGTTGTTGTATTAACTTCTATGCAGGATAAAGATTTAAGAGAAGAATTATTTGAATATGGAATTTTAGACTATATCATAAAAGATACAAATCTTTTATATTCTATTGCAGAGATTGTAAAAATTATAAATAAAATAGAAACAAAAACAAAAACAAAAACAAAAGAAAAGATTTTAGTGATTGACGATTCTAAATTTATTTGTAAACAGATAAAAACTATATTGGAGCCTAGAAACTATATTTTAAAGTATGCATTAAATGCAAAAAACGGTTTGGAAAAATTAAAAAAAGAGAGTTTTGATTTGCTTATTTTGGATATGGAGTTACCTGATTTGCATGGACTGAAAGTTTTAGATACCATTAGAAAAGATAACAGATTTGTTTCTCTTCCCATTCTTGTGCTTTCCGGTGTCGCAACTCCACAGATAGTCAGAGAATCTTTGAAGAATGGAGCAAGTGATTTTTTAAAAAAGCCTTTTGTGTTTGAAGAATTTGTGCTAAAAGTTGATCTTTGGATTGATTATTTTAAGAAGGAGAGGGCTTTAACAAAAAAGACATTTGAGCTAAAATTTTTAAATGATAATTTAGAAAAATTGGTTTTTCAAAAAGTTGAAGAAAATCGTAAAAAAGACAAGATAATGTTTCAGCAATCCCGACAAGCACAAATGGGTGAAATGATAGCTATGATAGCTCACCAATGGCGACAGCCTCTAAATGCTATAAGTGCAGCGATTGCACTTATAAATCAAAGAGTTAAAAGGGGTAAATTTGATGAGCACACATCAGAAAAAATAACACAAAAAATGTATCAATATGTTGAATACCTAAGTTCAACCATAGATGATTTTAGAAATTTTTTCAAACCGGACAAGCAAACAAGTGTTACTGATTTTAAGAGAATATGTCAAAAGGCATTGACTCTTATTGAAATATCATTGGTTAATAAAGGTATTGAGTTAATAAAAAAAGTAGAAAATGTAGAAAAGTTTATTGCTTATGAAAATGAACTTATACAAGTTGTTATAAATCTACTAAAAAATGCGGAAGATATACTGATGGAAAAAAAGATAGAAAATCCGAAAATTGAGATAAATATAAAAAATAAGACTTTAAGCATAAAAGATAACGCCGGCGGCATTCCCGAGAGGATATTATAGATAAAATTTTTGATCCTTATTTTTCTACAAAAACAAAAAAAGAATGATAAAGATGGAGCAGAGTTTACAATAGATATGTCAAAAAGTGTATAATCATAATTTTCAAGAGAATAGATAATATATAATAAATTAAAAATACATATTTAAAAGGTAATTTTCATATTTTTAAGACTAATAAACTTACCGATTTTAACAGAGGAGTCAGAAAATGAAAAAAACAATTATTAGAAAATCTTTCTTTTATATTATTGCTATAATTGTAATGATGTTAATGAGTGGCTGTACAACACAAAACGGTCCTACCGTAGCGTATTTGCTACATGGTAAAATGACATATGCTAAATTAACAAAAAATTTAAGCAAAATATCTAAAAAGAAGAAAATATATGTTTTAGATATAACAGATAAGAGTTATGATATGTATGATCCTTCATATTCATATATTTTCGGAGTCAATCCGGAAGAGATATGTGCTCCCGGAGATGAGATCAAATCAGTCTTTAAAAAAGACGGTTACAAAATAGTAAATAAACTGAAAGATGCCGACTTCATTATAATTTCTGAAAATTTAGGATGCGGACAATACGGATTAATAAAAAATAATTTAAAAACACCAAAAAACTTGAGTAAAATTATAGATGATAATTTTAAATCCGATGATATTCAAAATATTAGTTCTCTTTCAATATTATCAAGCTCATTATCGACACACGGTTACTCTCCTGCAAGCAAAGCAACAGCAGCCTTGGCAATTGCAAGCTTGTTTGGAAATTCTAACCCTGATAATTATGCTTTTTCCGCAGATGCAATAACCATTATTGATACGAAAAAACAAAAAGCTGAGAACTCTATACTTTATACATATGCAAATAGTGGAAAAACTAACAAAGAAATACTTAAAAATTGTAATAAAAATATTGTTAATCTGTTGGCGAACGAGGTAGAACCCGTAAATGCATTTGGTGCATTTTGATAAATATGGTGACTCTCTTGCAGATTGTAGTTATGTTGGTAGTGTAAAACTAAATTTGAGTGATCTATTGCCAAAAATAATTTTTAAATTAGCCAATGCTATTGCACAGGCTTTTTCTTTTTGGTATAATTCACTATTATTCTTGGGAGAACAATAGAACTATGCATATTTTATCATAATATCTTGAAAAAATATGCAAATCAACTTTTGGATATTATGTAGCTATATTTTTAACACCTTTTATAGATAATATTGCGTTATATTTACCAATTAATCTCCTCTATAGTGGTATCTATAGCAGGAATAAAGATTTCGCCTTTTGAGATGTCATCTTTCAAATCATCAAGTTGCATTGTTTTATCAATCCACTCTTTTTCACTTATTTTTCCGTTATCAAGTTGTTTATCAAGATTTGTTTGTTTATTTCCAACCTCTTGCAAAAGCTCTTTATTTGTGGTAGAATTAGATAAATTTGAATAAAAGGAGTCGCTATGTTGACCTTTATTGTTTATCTCGCTATTGGGCTTGGGATTATCTGGGTTGGTGCTTTTACTGTAGCTTTTATCAGAGACGCTATCAGTGGCTTTGCCAGATAGCTTATTATAGGTACTTATTGCACCGCTTACCGTCTTCCCAACAATACTACCTTTTCCACTAATTCTACCCATAACTTCAGCTATAGCTACTGCACCTGTTACACCTACTGCTGGTGAGGCTAGTGTTGAATTAGATTAAATCTGAAAATATTAGAGATTGAAATATATTTTTATAGTTAAAAAATAGATATGTAAGTCTAATTCTGCTAAAATGGTTAAAATGCAAAGGAGAGGCCATGATAGATGAATTGAGAGACTATCAAAAAACCATTTTCGCAAAAAACAATTTTATATATAAAAGATATTTTCACAAAACATTAAATCTTGAAAAAAAATTAGTAGGTATTGTAGGTGCGAGAGGTGTAGGGAAGACGACTTATCTCATTCAGTATCTCAAAGAATTGGATATTTCTTTTAGTAAAAAACTCTACATCAGTGCAGATACTATTACAATCCCATCACTTTTTGAAGTGGCACATGCTTTTTATAAGGAGGATGGCGAAGTCCTAATCATAGACGAAATACACAAATACAAAGATTTTGAGATAGAACTCAAAAAGATCTATGATATTTTGAATCTCAAGGTAATCTTTAGCGGGAGCAGTGCATTAAAGATCGACAATGCAAAGGCTGATCTGAGCAGAAGAGCCATTATATATCAGGTAGATGGGTTAAGTTTTAGAGAATTTATAGAGTTAAGCAAAGGGATTATACTGCCGTCATTTACTCTGGAAGAAATAGTAAAAGAGCATGTCGATATTGCTTATGAACTGCTTGAGAAATTTAATCTCACACTACTTTTTAGAGAATATCTCAAAATGGGTTATTATCCTTTCTATTTTGAAGATAAAGAGGACTATATAATCAAGCTCAATCAAACAATCAATGCGGTCATAGAGGTTGATATACCCTCCATTTTTCCTATAGAGTATGAGAGTGTACAAAATCTCAAAAAGTTGGTTCGTTTGCTTTGTGAATCTCATCCTTATATGCCCAACATCAAAGATCTTTTGATAAAAATGGATATGAAAGATAACTATAAAGGTCTTTACAGGTTTTTAGAGTATCTTAGCAAAGCAAAAATCTTGAACACAATCAAGTCAAAAACAAAAGGAGATGCTATCTTTGTCAAGCCCGATAAAATATATCTTAACAATACAAATTTGCACTATGCTTACTGTTCGCAGAGCAATATTGGAACTTTGAGAGAAGTATTCGTAGCAAGTATGTTACAAAGCAGACATCAGCTTGAAGTTGCCAAAAAAGGTGACTTTTTAGTAGATAGCACCTATCTATTTGAGGTGGGTGGAAAAAAGAAATCGTTTAAACAGATCAAAGATATAGAAAACTCTTTTGTAGTTGTGGATGATGTTGAGATAGGTAGTGGCAATAAGATACCCTTGTGGTTATTTGGATTTTTGTATTAAAGAGGCGGGGAATTCTGATTTTAGCAGTATTATGCAAAAATATACTCATTAAAAAAGCTTTTTCTATTTCTTTTTTTCTATTTCCATAATTTTCTCCTGTTTTCTCCCCATCTTCTTTTTGGAATAAAACTTAATACAATCGTAAAACACAATGCTCCTAAAACCAAACTTGCTATAAACATTTAATCCTCCGCTTAATTTTCTCATCTGATTTATTTTTTTAATTAAAAATGTTGTAAAGTATAGTTTATATAAGTAATTTTTATGTATAATCATAATTTTCAAGAGAATATATATTATGTTAACCAATGTAAAATTGGATAACATAATATAAAGTCTAAATTTACCAATATTAACCAATGTAAATTTGGATAACATAATATAAAGTCTAAATTTACCAATATTAACCAATGTAAAATTGGATAACATAATATAAAGTCTAAATTTACCAATATTAACCAATGTAAATTTGGATAACATAATACATAACTCAGTTACACAAACTCAAATCTCTATAAAATTGCTTTTTGTTTAAACTGTTT
>Ga0256914_1002627_pt1 | contig 14840 bp, 9 predicted proteins | sample HulkmetaG_FD_191571 | JGI IMG/M metagenome (GOLD analysis project Ga0256914, IMG submission 191571) | Hydrothermal chimney microbial communities from Main Endeavour vent field at the Juan de Fuca Ridge, Pacific Ocean - Hulk | ecosystem: Environmental > Aquatic > Marine > Hydrothermal vents ... | reverse complement strand
TTCCTGCCCGTCGCTGGGAAGCAATTTCGAGGTCTCTCCCCAGTTGTTGCGGCCGCCTGCGTTCCGGGCGAACAGATAGGCAGCACCGGAATCGATACCGTTGTCGTCAGCACGGGAAGCCCCAGCTACTGCAATATCGCCACGGATATCCACAGCCAGGCCAAACTGGTCTCCTGCAAATCCGTCACTGGGCAGAAGCTGCCTGATCGTTCCCCAGTTGTCTGTACCTCCCTCGTTTCGGCCCAAAAGATAGGCCATGCCACGGATACCAACGCTGTGGAGGCCCGGAGCCCCGGCGATTACCACGTCACCGCTGATAGCTACCGAGTAGCCCATTCTGCCATATGCGACGTGGACGCTGGGCCAAACGGTTTTGATCAGTCCCCAGTTGTCCGGCCCTCCCGTATTGCGTCCATGGAAGGCTATACCTCCGTCATCGATAAAGTAATAATAGTTTTTCCCGGGTTCACCGATAACGACAATGTCTCGTTCGATACCTACAGAGAAGCCGAACCAGTTGTTTGATCTTGGGTCGGTGGCGATGATCCTGGTCACCTGGCCCCATTGGTTGGCTCCTCCCTGGTCCTGATAATAAATATAGACCGCTCCTGCACCTGGTTCGATTCCGCTCCCATCTCCTGGATCATAAGCGGTATTTGGGGCTCCGACCACGACGGTATCCCTGCTGACAGCTACAGCAGAGCCGAACTGGTCGCCATCTTGCGCTTCAGTGTGCTGAAGTTCACTGACCATTCCCCAGTTTCCGCTTCCTCCCTGATCCCGGGCAAATATATAGGCAGCCCCTGGAGGATTGGTTGTCGATCCGTCTGTTTTCTTGTAGGGAGCACCGATTACCGCAATGTCACCATCTATGGCAACGGCATATCCGAAGTAGCTTTCTATCGAATTGATTTCCGGTAGGATTTTTTTGGCCAGTCCCCAGTTGCCTGGGCCACCGAGATCCTGGACGAATATATAGGCCGCTCCGCCATCCATGTCCATCTCATCGCTGCTGTGGGCTCCCACGATGATCTGGTCTTCGTCGATGTCCACGGCCCAGCCGAATTTTTCTCTGGGTCTGTACGGAGTAGGTAGCAGAGAACCGGTCTCGTGCCAAATCGAAGGATCGTCGAGATCCTGGACAAAGACAGAGGCTGTGCCCGAAGCATTGCCCACATTGTCGTCCTCGGGAGCTCCTGCCACGACACTGGTCTGCCAGATGGCTACCGAGGTGCCGAAATAGTCATCCGCCGCCCCATCTGCCGGCAGGATTTTCCTCTGCTGTCCCCAGTTGTTGTTGCCGCCAAGATTCCTGGCAAAGATATAGGCACTGCCCGATTCGGTATCGTTGTCGTCGTCGTAGGGAGATCCAACTACAGCCAGATCTCCTTCGATATCAACTGCATAGCCAAAGTTGTCATAGGCTGTCCCGTCATTGGGGAGAAGTTTCCTTATCTGCTGCCAGCCGCCAAGGCCATTGGCGAACAGGTATGCCGCTCCGGAAGCCTCTCCATTATCACTTTTCAGGGGGGCCCCAACGATGGCAGTCGCACCGTTGATTCCCACAGCATAACCAAAAGTGTCAAAGTCTGCAGGATCGTCCGGATGGAGGGTGGTGGATCGCTGCCAGCCACTGCTTGTACGGTCATAAATATAGGCGGCACCACTGTACATGCCGTTATCACTGTTGAATGACGCACCAACGATCAGTAGATCTCCATCCACGTCGAGGGAATTCCCGAACCATTCATAGGGTACCAGGTCGGTCAGGTATGGGATGTCATCGACATATGACCATTGGTAAGGATCGCTTCCATCTTTTTGGTAGATCCACACCATTCCGCAATCGATGTAGGTTGCGATATCGGTTCCCGGAATGCTGATCGCATACGTATCACCGCTGATTGCAACGGCATAGCCGAGAAAATTCTCTGCTTCTGATCCGATATGTTTGTTTATTTCTCCCCAGTTATTGACGCCACCCGCGTTGCGGTAAAAAAGATAGGCCGCTCCGGCGTCCTCCTTATTGTCTTCCTCGTCGTCCGCCCATGGAGCACCGACTAGGATATAATCCCCGCTGATTGCCACAGCCCAGCCGAAATAATCCCCATCGCCGCTATCGCTGCCCTGGATGATCTTCACCAGTCCCCAGTTTTCGGGTCCGCCAAGGTTTCGTTCAAAGATATAGGCGGCGCCGGCATCACTCGCCACTCCATCGTGCGCATGCGCTCCCGCCACGATGGTGTCGCCGCTGATATCCACGCTGTAACCAAGATGATCATCTGCAGCGGTGTCCTCAGGTACGAGCTTTCTGCTTTCGTTCCGGATCAAGGGATCAATGGTCACCGGCCAGTTGCAGCCATTGATACTGACCTCCAGAGCGATGCGGCTGGATGCGGTCCTGAACAGGCGGACCGGGAGTGTCTTGTTGGCACTGTCCCGGGCCATCAGGCCCCCATAGCTGAAAACCTGGTCTCCGTTCCGGATCAGGAGCCTTTCGCCGTCCTGCAGGAGCGTCCAGCCCCGGGCCAGGTCAAGCTCGAGCGTCACGGTCCGTGCAACACGGTTGCCGGGAGGGCTGTCCAGGATGAATCCCTGTTCCAGTCCCTGGGGCCGGTTGATATACCACTCCGTAATGCCGTGGCTGCGACGGTATTCGAATCGGTTGACCTGTTTTTCACTGCGGGAACAGGAGAGGAGAGTCGGCTGGAATGTTTCGTCATCCCACCGGATGACAGCCAGGGAGAAACGTAACTGGCCGGTGCCGGATTCGGTTTCCAGGGCTGGCCCGCTTCTCGTAAAGACTGTCGTGTATCTCTGCCGCCAGTTTGGAGCATACCATTGACCCGGGATGGTATCCCGATGCCGGATCCGGTATTGATCCTCCTCGATCTGCTGGCGGATGGATCGGTAGGCCGACTCTGGCACCTGGTTTTTCAGCTGGTCGAGGCCGGAAGCGACTCGGGTATGCGCTGGATGTCGGCCGGAAAGAAGGCCTGCAGGCCTAGACGGAACAGCAAAGCTATCAGTGGAAAAGGATACAAGAAAAACAGGCACAGCCACGGGAAGGAGGAGAACAAAGCGAGGGAGTAGCTGGTGGAGAACAGAGACGAGAGCAGATAACGTTTTCATGGCGCACCTCCTGGCAGAGTGGACCCGGTCTCGAAGACCGGTCAGGCAGCGTTGCTCTCTCCTGGCGGGAGAGTCTCTGTCAGGGCCGGGCGGGCAGGGGCTTGTACTTCCCGAAAGGGGAGATGGGATGAGTCCTGAACCGTCCTGGGGGAGGAATCTGTCTGTTTCGGAATCGTGCCGGCCCGGATGAACAGATCTCCAACCGGTATGGTGGTGAACCGGTCAGGTCGGCCATCGGACCCATCGTCTACCGCAACCTGTGCTGTTTGTCAAAAATCTAGCAAAAACATTAACAAACAGTTGGCAAGATGTCAAGAAGCCGTCAGGTCTTCGCTGGATGTCTTGTCCTGCAGACAAAAAAGGAAAAAGCAGGCCTTGGGGGCAACATTCCCTCGGTTTCCGCCTGTGAAGACGCCTCTCTTCTAGATTGAGACATTCTTGTGTTCAGTCATGGGATGTCAGGATGGTTGTTGTTCCTGCATTGCCAAGAGCCGCAGCCCAGAACCCGTCCCAGGGAGACATGGCTTCTCCAGGCTGTATGGCCTGATACCCGGTTGCTTCATCAGCATAATGCCAGAAGACGTCGTGGAGAACCTGGGCCTCCCTGGCCTCGACCAAGGTGCAACCATCGGTATCGGAGCAGTCGTGCACCGCGGTGACCAGGGAAGTCTCCACCCGGAAGTCATCGGTATGCCCTGTCGTTCTGAATGGATAGCCCAGCATGTTCCATTGTACGCCGTTTGTAGCCGGGGGGATGACCGTGATGGCATGGCAGCCGTTGGCAGAAGGACAGGTTTCCGGCGAGATAACCGGAGTGTCAGAGGTGGTATCTGGCATGTCGATGGTTACTGGTCCTCCGCTCTGTTGCAGGATCCAGAGACCCGTCCCCGGAGAGATCGTGCCGTCGAGACCAGGATTACGGTACTGATGGGTTTGGGCGTCATAGGTGTAGACGATCCAGGAAGTTCCGTAGGTTCCTGGAATGTCGTCAGCAAAGATGGCGGCCACGGTGTTTTCCTCTCCAGGATCTCCCGGCAGGCTGATCTGTCGCCACTGGTTGTCGGGCAGGGTGAGGTCTGGGGGAAACTCGGCCGGCCCGATCCGCTGGGTAGAGACCACCACGTTGTCCAGCATGATTCCCTCTACGCTGTGTTCCCCATGGTGGAAAAGGTTCAGCCAGAGAATGGTTAGCTGCAGATCACTGGTGGTCCGGAACCAGAGATCCGTCCAGGGGCCGATCTCGACTCCATCGATCCAGAAAGTGAGGATGCCGTTGGCCTCCGCGTCCGTCCAGACCGGGTCGCCGGCATCGATCATCATTTCGATGCAGTACCAGCGACCGGTTTCCAGTGCCGGCGGCGTCACGGTCTCCCTGTGCTGTTCCTTGGTACAATATCTTGTTCCCTCGTCGAGCATGCAGGGAAAGAAGTCCCCCCAGCAGGAGCCGTTGGGGTCTGAACACTCCATATACATACCGCGGTAATAGGTGTAGGCCACCAGTCGATGGGTGCTGGTTTGGGGTTCTATCCAGGAAGAGAACCAGTCGGTTCCGTCAGGCCGGTAATCCGAATGACCAAGATAGTCGCGGCTGCCGGCATGCAGTCCGCTGCCATGGGAGGGGGCGTCGAAGTCGTAGCCGTCTTCCCATTTCACATACCAGCGGGCATAGAGCCGATCGTAACCGCCACCAAGTACCTTGACAAAGTCGGCTCCGCCTCTGCCGGGCGGTACACGAAGCTGGGCAACATGGTTACCCTCCAGGCCAAAGGGACCGCCGTCTTCCAGCAGCCTGTTGGTTTCCGGAGGATTACCATCATAGTCATCCCAGATGTCGAAATTTCCCTCTTCGAAGCCGCTGCAGAATATCCAGCCGGGCTGCATATTCTGGCATTCGTCGACAGGCCGGGCTGTTATCGTGGCCGGCATGGTCAGGATGATACCTGCCAGGCAGAGAAAAAGGAAATATCTGCGTATGAAACAAGACATGACGGGCCTCCCTAATTAGGCAGCGTATTGAATGAAGGTTGGGCAGCTTGTCACGGCCAAAGACAGGCCTCTCAGGCCCTGATCAGTTCCTCTTCAAGCAACCGGTCGGCAAAGTCGAGAACAAACTGTCGCTGGGCAGGCGTGGCCCAGGCGATACAGGAACAGTGCAGGTTATGGGAGCTTCGCACCAGGAATTCGAAGCGCAATTCCTGGTCATCCAGCATGACAGTACAGTAGAATGGCCCGCATTGTTCATGGCCCTGCTGTGCCTTGCCGAGCAAATCCGGTGGTATTTCCAGCCAGAAGACTCCTTCCATGGGCCCCTGCTTCAGGGTCCGTTTCAGAAAACTGTCGATATTGTCCCGCTCGAGAAAGGATAGTTCATCTATCAGATATTGACGCATGATCCTGTCTGTCAGTTATATTCATTATACATCTTTTTGGCTGCTGTCGGCAAAACCGAATTACAGATCCAGGCCGGTGGTGTCGCTGTTGAGGAGTTCCGCTTCCTTTTCCCGGACCACCAGCATGTTTTCCAGCCGGATGCCTCCCCAGTCAGGCAGGTAGATGCCGGGTTCCACGGTCACCACCATGCCGCTGCGCAGCTTTTTCCTGCTGGCAGCAGACAGCCTTGGGTCCTCATGAACGGCCAGGCCCACGCCGTGCCCCAGGGCATGGCCAAAGTACTTGCCATAGCCTGCATCGCGAATCACCCGGCGGGCAGCCCTGTCCACATCCCTGCAGACCGCACCGTGACGGATGGCGCTGATGGCGGCCTGCTGGGCCTTGCGGACAGTTCGAAGCCGCCGGAGAAAGGTATTGTCCGGCGTGCCCACCACAACGGTACGGGTCATGTCCGAACAGTAACCATTCAGGATCAGCCCCATGTCAATGAGGACGATGTCGCCTGTCCGGAGAATCCGCTCGCCGGGAACGGCATGAGGACGGGCGCTGTTGGTTCCAAAGGCGACGATGGGGGGAAAACTTGGTCCCTCCGCCCCCAGCTCTCGCATGGTCAGCTCCAGGGCCAGGGCAACCTCCCGCTCGCTCATTCCCGGTTCGATGGTGTTATACACCAACTGAAAGACCCGTTCATTGAGACGGACCGACTCTCGCAGGGCGGAAATCTCTTCTTCCCGTTTGACGCATCGCAGCCGTTCCACTTGGCCAGCTAAAGGAAACAGGCTGATGCCGCTCTGACGGGCCATCCGCTCCAGACGTAGATAGGTTTCGTGCAGGGTGTAGTGGCTCTCAAAGCCCAGTCGACGTATCCCCAGTCCAGGCAGGAGTTCTTTCAGGCTCGGCAACAACCCTTTTCGGTAGATATGCACGAGAAACCCGGAGCTTTCCTCCTCTGCCTGGAGGGCGAACCGGGAGTCTGTCAGCAGGTAAGGTGTGCCTTGGCGGGGAATGAGCAGTGCACCGGCTGATTCCTGTATCCCATGGTCGGGAGCGGAATATCTGCTGAGATAGCGCCGGTTTTCCGGCTGGGTGACAAGAAAACCGTCAAGCCTGCGGCCCCTGAGGAAGTTCTGCAGTCGCTGGACAGGAGAGGGATGCATGGATGCCATTACGCCACGGAATACCTCAGGCCGGAAGTGCAAGCCGCTGGGCAAGCACCTGCCGATGCTGCATCAGGGCCTGGTTGTACTGCCCATCGAGTTCGGCCTGAATCCGGCTCCACTCTTCCTGAAACTTCGGCTGCATGGTCGGGTCGATGCGCAACCCTTCGCTCCGCATACCGGACTGTTGGGCCAGCAGCTGTTCATACTGCATGCGGATCTGGCTTTCCAGCTGTTCCCTGAGCTGTTCCCTGTGCTGCAGGTATTGGCCGAGGATATGTTGGATTTCCCGGCCGATGGCACTGATGTCTCCTCCATGGCCGCCCAGGTCCAAAAGCCCGGCCAGCGCCCTGTTGATACGTTCGATCGCCTCCTCGGACCTGGGCAGGACGATGTTGCGGAGCAGGGTCTCGATCATGCCCTTCCGGATGGCTGGCTGCAGTTCGGGCTGCTGTTCGTTCAGCAGGCCGGCCAGCGCCTCGCTTTTCCTGTCGAGATATTCCGCCGCCATCTGTCTGCCGCGGGTATGGGCATCGGCTGAGCGGAGTTCCCCGCTGGTGGCCGTGCCCATCCGGGCGGCCCGCTCCATGACCAGGTCGAGGGTCGATTTTATTTCTGCCATGTGAAGGTCCTTCAGGCTATATCGAACAAGAGGAGATGTTCAGTATTGTCGTTACTCGTTGGTGGAAAAAGACACCGGACTGACTCTGCAGCAGTTACTCTATCAGGCCGGAATACAAGTGTCATGGAAAAACTTCCTATTGCCCCTCGATAAACAGGATGCTGCCGTAAAACGCTGAGAGGATCAATTTGTCGCTTTAGGGCAGGATATCTGGTAAATTGACAGGATTGAGTTGAATACGGCTAGGATGAGACAGGAGAACATGTGGAAAAAGTAGCTCTTCGGGCGCCTCGCAACATGATGGCCTGTCCTGACTGTGATCTGCTCCTGGAGCCGGTCCCAGTGCAGGACAACCAGAGTGGGTTCTGTCCCCGTTGCGGAGGGCGTCTCTTCCGGATCAGGCGGCATGCCGTGCAGAAAACCATGGCTCTCAGCCTGGCTGGCCTGCTGCTCTATCTGCCAGCCAACCTGCAACCGCTGATGACCTTTGAAATTCTCGGCACCACCAGCGGAGCCAGCGTGTTCACCTCCACCCTGGCCATGTTTGCCCAGCACCAATATCTAGTTGGGACCGTGGTCGTGCTGACTGCCCTGGTCTTTCCCCTCCTGGTTCTCACCCTGCTGTTCTGGGTGAGTGTGGGCGTAAGCCGGGGGTGGAAGTCGTCAGCGCTACGGTGCGGGTTCCGCTGGCTGCATCATCTCCAGGAATGGGCCATGACCGATGTGTACCTGATCGGTATCCTGATCACCATTATCAAGATGGGGCACCAGGCCGAGATTGAACTGGATACCGGTTTCTACTGTTTTGCCGGCCTGGTCCTGGTCACCATCGGGGGCCTGGCCGCCATCGATCACCACGGCTTCTGGGAAAGCCTTCGGTCCAAAGATGGCCCCTATCCTCTTTCAGGCCATCAGGCAGGAGGAGAAGGGACCACGGCCGGAGATGCCGGGCTCGTCCACTGCCTGACATGCAATACCCTGGTGCCGGAGGCGAAAGTCGGAGCGGCCGGGCGATGCCCGACCTGTCACGCCCACCTGGCTTTCCGTAAACAGGGAAGCGTCAACCGGACCTGGGCCCTGTTGACCACCGCAGTTCTTCTGACCGTACCTGCCAACATCCTGCCCATCATGGAGGTGGAGTACTTTGGCAGTCTGGAGCGAAAAACCATTCTTGACGGTATCCTGTATTTTTTTCAGGAGGGATCATATGGTATCGGTATCATCATCCTGACCGCATCCATACTCGTGCCCCTGTTCAAGATCATGGGGTTGGTGCTCATCCTGTTGAGCATCCATTTTCGCCTTGAAGGATGGCTGCGTCATAAGCAGATGATGTTGCGTTTTATATCGTTTATCGGTCGCTGGTCGATGCTGGATATATTCGTTATCTCGCTCCTCTGTGCCCTGGTTCGTTTCGATTACCTGTCCACGGTCAATGCGGCTCCGGCTGCCTTTTATTTTACCGGGGTTGTTCTGTCCACCATGTTTGCGGCCATCAGTTTTGATTCACGACTGCTCTGGGATGCAGTCTCCTTGGAAACCGGGGAACCCGCCCATGGAACAGCCTGTCCTGCGTAATCACATCAGTATTTCACCTATCTGGATCCTGCCCCTGGTCGCCCTGTGTATTGGCGGTTGGCTCCTTTATACCGGTATCAAGGAGGCCGGTATAGACATCACGGTCACCTTTGCCAGTGCCGAATGGGTGACGGCCGGGAAAACAAGGGTCATGTACAAGGGGATAACCGCAGGAACAGTCACCGGGGTACGGGTCAAGGATGATCTCAAGGGAGTGATCGTCTCCATCGAGATGGATCCCAAGACAGCACAGGGCCTGGTGGAAGATACCAGGTTCTGGATTGTCAAGCCGGAGATCACGGCCGGCCGGGTCACCGGCCTTTCCACCCTGCTTTCGGGAAGCTATATTGCCATGGATCCGGGCAAGTCCGACAAGCCCTGCCGGAATTTCGTCGGCCTGGACGAGCCGCCGACCCTGCCCCTGGAAACACCGGGCCTGCGCATAGTTCTCCGGGCGGACAAGCTCTATTCGCTCCAGAAAGGGTCCAAGATCTATTCCAACCACATCCAGATCGGCAGTGTGATCGACTATGAGCTGCAATCGGACAACACGGTGGCCATCCGTTGCTTCATCAAACCGGAATTCAGCCATCTGGTCCGGGAGGGTACCAGGTTCTGGAATGCCAGCGGTATATCGCTCAAGGGGAATCTTCAGCAGGGCTTCCGGATCAATGTCGAATCCCTGGCCGCCCTGATCTATGGCGGTATCAGTTGTGCCACACCACCGGCACTGAAGGATACGCCCCCTGCTCCCCAGGGCTATCGTTTCGAACTGTACAAGAATTTCGAGGATGCCCAGTACGGCATTCCCATGACCCTGCAACTGGCCTCCGGCTATGGAATTGTGGAGGGCAAGACCAGGGTCATGTACCGGGGGTTGAAGGCCGGGGTGGTGAAAAAAATCGATGTAAACGAAGACCCCCAGCATACGGTTTCCGCCACCATTCTCCTGGATCCCAGGGCCGAACCGATCCTCCGGGCAGGGACCAGATTCTGGGTCATCCGGCCCCAGGTTTCGGTGGATGGTATCCGGCACTTGGATACCCTTATTTCCGGGCCGTATATCTCGTTTATCCCTGGCGATGGCCCATTCCAGGATCACTTCACCGTGCAGCCGGGGCCGATGCCTAAACCGGTACTTCGTCCCGGTACCCGCTATGTCCTGACTGCCAAGGATTCCGGCTCGCTGTATCCGGGAGCACCGGTTCTCTACAAGAAGCTGGAGGTAGGAGAGGTCACGGGTATTGATATTGCTCCGGATGACTCCAGTGTTCATATCGAGCTTCTGGTCTACGAGGAATATGCGCACCTGGTTCATACGGACAGCCTGTTCTGGAACGTCAGCGGGCTGGAACTGGATGCCAGCCTCTCCAAGATCAAGATGAACCTGGCCTCGCTCAAGGCCATGCTGACCGGTGGGGTCGCTTTCACCAACCCAGGTGGAGAGCAGGGGGCTGGCGAGGCCGCCCCGGCCGGTGCGGTCTTCACCCTGTATGAAGACTATGCGGCGGCCCTGGCAGCCAGGCTTGCCCGGCCGGAATCAGCCCTCCATCTGAGACTGATAGCAGACAAGCTGCCATCGGTTTCGGTCGGTGCTCCTGTACTCTATCAGAATCTGAAAGTCGGTGAGGTGACCGGTTTCCGCCTGGCCAGCGCCCTCAGTGGAGAGGTGGAGGTCGATGTCCTCATCTATCGGCCATACAGAACCCTGGTCACCACCAACAGCCGCTTTTATAATATCTCCGGTTTTCGTCTGGATGCGACCCTGTCCGGACTGCATCTTCGATCCAGTTCTCTGGAATCCATCGTTGCCGGTGGTATCGGCTTTTACAGCCTGCCCGGGGGAGTAGACGCCAAGGAAGGGCAGGAGTTTCGGCTCTATCCTGATCAGGAGAGCAGCCGCTACGATGATCAGCTCCATATCGAGTTGACCTTTTCCACGGCCGAAGGTATCCGGGAGCGGATGTCAGTCCGGTACCGAGGGATACGCATCGGTACAGTGGCCCGCCTGCAGTTCACTCCCGGGCTCAAGGAGATCCGGGGAACAGCCCACGTGCGGCGGGACGCTGCCCACCTCTTTCGACAGACGACCAGAGTGAACCTGGTCCGACCGGTCTTCGATCTTTCGGGCATCCATCACCTGGAGACGATACTTAGCGGGCCGTACATCGAAGTCGTTCCAGGAGAGGGACCGGAACGGGATCATTTCCATGTTCACAGTTACAGCAGAGAGGGAAATTTTGTGGGCAGAGAGCTTACCCTCATACTGGAAACCGACCGTCTCGGCTCTCTGAAGAGATTCCGGCCTGTCTATTACCGCCAGGTACCGGTGGGCCGAATCACCGACTTCACCCTTTCTCCTTCGGCCCGCAAGGTCTGGGTGACCGTGAAGATCGATCCCCCCTACGCCCATTTGGTTCATCGGGGATCGAAGTTCTGGAATTCCAGCGGGATCTTGGTATCCGGCGGATTGTTGAGCCAGCTGACCGTGGAGATGGAGAGCATGGAATCACTGCTGGCCGGCGGTGTCAGTTTTGCCACGCCCGAGGGCGAAGCCATGGGAGAGCCGGCACAGGACAACGATCACTTTGTTTTGTATGACCGGAAAGAAGAGGAGTGGCTCCAGTGGAGTCCTGACCTGGGGCCGGTCAGCGCGCCTGCCCCTGAAGAGCCTCCCTCCCATCCCGCTGTTCCGGAATCCAGCCTCAAAGAGAACGGAAGCGGCGAGGAGATCGAGGAGAATCTCTGAACCGGGCTCAGGAATGGCTGGCCTATGCAAAGCAGAGATGTCGCTGCCTGGTTTTCCACAGGGTGCAGCGGGCGTGCAGATACATTCTCTGTGCCGGTTGTACCGATCGCAGGCCAGGGTGTCGTCGGCCAGGAGAGTGAATCCGAAGTAACGCCTGTTCAGGGAAGCGGTTCTTTTGAGAACACCAGCCCGGTCTCCCCCGGACAGTACCCTCTGCCTTTGATCCGGCTGATCTGTTTTGCCTGGAACGGCTGGGTAACAGTCTGGTTGTCAGTGCCTTTGCCGTGGACCAGACTTCTAGCCCGAACGGCCGTCTGGAGGGGGTGGTGGCGGGGAGGATGTTGTCGCTGTTTTCGGTCCGGGTAGCAAACGGCGGCGCTTGGCTTCATAGACCGAGAGAACGAAGAGGGTGGCGAATGGCTGGGTCAGCAGACTGCCCAGCCCGGTGGAGTTGCCCAGGGAGGTGAGAACCAGAAAGACCGCGACCACCGCCAGATGTTCACTGATCGGTGGCTCCATGGCCATCCGGATGCTCGCCTTGACCGCCTCGACCAGGTTCAATCCCTGGTCCGTCATCAGGGGAAGCATGTACATGCAGAAGAAGCCAAGCGCAAGTCCAAGGACGATGCCGGGCAGGACGAGCATGGCCAGGCCCAGGAACACGGCAATGCCTGCCACGAGCATGAAGCCCAGCAGGGGCAGGAAAAGCCGCATGTACATGAAGAGGTCGCGGACCTCTGGCTTGCGGCCATCGCGAAGGGCGAAGAGTAGGGACTGCATGTAGCCCGCCGTCACCACCGGAGCCAGGATACCCAGGGTCACCAGTGACACGCCGATGAGGACCAGGGTGGAGATGAGCATTGCCGGCAGGTGGGCGACAAACACCTTCCACGCGTTTTCAAAGTGTATCCTGAAATCCATGCCCGCTCCTTTTGCCTCTGGTTGCTGTGTCGTTTTGTCAACTATACCTGCAGAACGATGAGATAACAAGCAGACATACAGAAAAAGTCATGCCAGCCCCTCCCCTCAGGGAGTCATCTCCCAGCCGGTGGCGATCAGTTGCGCTTCCTGTTCCGGAGTCAGGGGTGGCCCGGTGCGCATGGCTTCGGCCTCGGCGTCCACGGGATCACCGCTGCCGGCAAGTTCGAAACCGGCAGACCCGGAGTTCCCGGTGTCAATCCGGGCCGGTTCATGGAAAAAGACAAGGCTCCAACCGTCTCCCTGGTTGCGGCAGGCGATGCCCCCGGAGATGGTTTCTCCAGGTCCCGGGTCATGGATCATTTCGAACTGGCGGCAAAATCTCAGTTCCCTGTCCTGAAAGGTCCGCAGGACGATCAGCTCGCTGTGGAATTCCTGCAGGAGCAGGCGCCGGCCGCTGGGCAGGGTCTCCAGGGCTCGGCTGAAGGCGTTGCTCCCGGCCAGCCGGCTGGCCCTGTCCATCCCGGCGGGGGGAAAGGAGGAAAAATAGAGGATCAGGCCGAGACCGAGGATCAGGACGCAGCCAAGGGCCGCGGCAAAGGCCGGCTGTTTCCGGGGCAGGAGCGAGGCAAGGAACTCCCCGAGCCTGTCCGTCCAGGAGCGGGTCATGCGGCCGCGAACCGTCCTGAGCAGGCGTTCGGGCACCTCCTCTTCCAGAGGACGGCTGTAGGCCTCCCTGAGCATGGCCGTGCTTTCCCGGAAGAGACGGGCCCTGTCCCGCAGCTCAGGGTCAGTTTCCAGGGCCCTGGCTATCTGTTCGGCCTCTTCCTGGTCGAGTTCACCGTCCACATAGGCCATGATGGTTTCATCGCTGATCGGTTGCATTGCTGTTCCTCTCCTGTTTTGTGGCCTCTCAGGCCGTGACCAGGGCATGGAGCCGTTTCCTGGCCCGGGCCAGGCGGCTCATGACCGTGCCCACCGGAATCTGCAGGGTGTCGGCAGCTTCCCTGTACGACATGCCGTCAAGGCAGACCAGGGAGATGATGGCCCGTTCCTGCTGCCTGAGGCGTTCCATGGCGGCCATCACGCTCTCCAGCTGCCATCGGGCCTCCAGGGTCCTGACGCCATTGATCGTTCTGGCTGCAAGCCGCTCCTCGTCCAGGGGAATGTGTGGATTTTTGTGCCGCATGGATTTCTTCCTGTCAAGCATCAGGTTGTAGATGATCCTGAACAGCCAGCTGTCAAGCCTGGAACCGGGCCGCCACTGGTGCTGACGGGCCAGGGCCCGTTCGCAGGCAGCCTGGACCAGGTCGTCCGCCTCTTCCATGTTTCTGCACAGGGAAAGGGCGAACCGCCGCAGCCTGGGTAGCAGGGTGACCAGTTCGTCGCGGAATGCACACGCCCCATGTCTCATCTTTCGTGCCATCATGCTCCCGTAATTGACCACAGGGTATGGAACCCCGCAGTCTATCATACTTCCAAACTGTGTAATTGGTCACAGGTGCTGCAGAGTCGCACGATCTCTTCTGGCCGCTATGGCTCCCTATGCGGCCAGAAGAGATCGTGTGAAGAGGCGATGCCTGTGGTCAATTACCTGCTCCCTGGCTGGTACCTGGGGGAACGGCGGATATAGGCTGAGGTCATCCGGCTGTTTCCATCCTCAGCGCCTGGTGCAGCTTTTGTCGCAGTAGACCAGGCCCCAGCCGAACCGGGGGTCCTTGCCTGGCGGGCCAAGATCGATCACGTGCTGTTTCAGAGCGTCCACCAGGGCTGCTCTGCCGGCCTGTTGTCCGCGGTGCAGGGCCAGCAGGTGGGCCGCCATGGCCGTGCAGTAGGCAGTGGCATAGGAGGTGCCGCTCCTGTAGCCGATGGTCCCGGACTGTTCAGGGACCGGCACCCGGACGCCTGGCGCGGCGAAGCTGACATAGTCACCCCGGTTGGCCTGGTGATAGAGACGCTGAAACTGGTCAACGGCTGTGACCGCGATGACCCCCGGCCAGGCAGCGGGAAACACCGGTCTGCCCTCCCGGCCCTGGTTGCCGGCCGCGGCCAGGAGCAGCGTGTCCGTGGCCAAGGCCCTGGCGATTCCCTGCCTGAGCAGCGCATTGTCCGGACCGCTGAAACTCATGTTGACGACCGGCACCCGTTGGGCGACCAGCCAGTCCAGTGAGCGGACAATGGCCAGGGCCGTGGCCCTGGGGTCGGTGCCCTTCCCGCCCGCAAAGGCTCCGGCCGCATAGAGCACGGCATCCGGGAGCAACCCGCAGAATTCGGCGCCGGGACATCCTACAAG
>Ga0256914_1002626_pt1 | contig 14847 bp, 13 predicted proteins | sample HulkmetaG_FD_191571 | JGI IMG/M metagenome (GOLD analysis project Ga0256914, IMG submission 191571) | Hydrothermal chimney microbial communities from Main Endeavour vent field at the Juan de Fuca Ridge, Pacific Ocean - Hulk | ecosystem: Environmental > Aquatic > Marine > Hydrothermal vents ... | reverse complement strand
AGACAGTGACCCAAGGCCGTCAACAGTGGTTGCGACTGCGTATCGTTGAATCCAAGGCCCTGGATGCCGGCTTGGATGTGATTGGAGCCGAGAAGATGGCCGCCGAAATCGGCAGCAAAGGGCATGTGGCGCTCTATGGCATCCTGTTCGACCACGACAGCGACCGCCTCAAGCCCGAATCGGATCAAACGTTGGCCGAAATCGCCAAGTACCTCCAGGCCCACCCGAAAACCAGGCTCTACGTGGTGGGCCACACCGACAATACCGGTGACTATGATTACAACTTGAAACTATCCAAACGGCGGGCCGCGGCGGTGGTCAAGGCGCTGACCCGCCGGCACGGCGTCGCCGCCGGCCGGCTCAAGCCGGTGGGGGTGGGGCCGGTGGCGCCGGTGGCGAGCAACGACACCGAGGAGGGACGGGCCAAGAACCGGCGGGTGGAGCTGGTGGCTCAGTAATCCCCCTCCCTACGGCCAAGGCGGTGCGCAGAACGGGCTTCGTTCCACATGGCGAAGCGACCCGGCTGCTCACTCCACCGCCAGGATCTTCTCCACCCGCTTCTTCATCACCCCGTAATAGACCACCGGAATCACCACCAGGGTGAGCAGGGTGGAGACGAAAAGGCCGAAGATCAGCGACACCGCCAGTCCCGAGAAGATGGGGTCGTCGAGGATGAAGAAGCCGCCGGCCATGGCGGCGATGGCGGTGAGCACGATGGGCTTGGCCCGCACCGCGGCGGCCCGCACCACGGCGGCCTCGAAGGTGGCCCCTTCCCGCAGCTCCTGGTTGATGAAGTCCACCAGCAGGATGGAGTTGCGCACGATGATGCCGGCCAGGGCGATCATGCCGATCATGGAGGTGGCGGTGAACTGGGCGCCCAGCAGGGCGTGGCCCGGCAGGATGCCGATGATGGTGAGCGGGATGGGCGCCATGATCACCAGCGGCACGACATAGCTGCGGAACTGGGCCACCACCAGCAGGTAGATGAGCAGCAACCCCACCGAGTAGGCGATGCCCATGTCGCGGAAGGTCTCGTAGGTGACCTGCCACTCCCCGTCCCATTTGAGGCTGTAGTCGTAGGGATTGGGCGGCTGCTGGAGGAACCACTGCTCGGGACCGCCCTGGGCCTTCAACCGCGAGGCGATCTCGAACAGCCCGTAGAGTGGGCTGTCGGTCTTGCCCGCCATATCGCCGGTGACATAGACCACCGGCAACAAGTCCTTGTGGTGGATGCTGTATTCGCGCTCGGACGGCACCACCGTCACGATCTCACTGAGCGGCACCATGTTGCCGTTCCGTCCGCGCAGCTTGAACGCCAGCACCTGGTCCAGGTCGGCCTTGTCCGCCTCGCTGAACTCCACCCGGATGGGCACCGCATATTTGTTGGTGGGGGAATGGACGTAAGCCATGTCCTCGCCTTCGAGCAGGGTGGCCAGGGTCCGGGCCACATCTTGCTGCGACAGCCCCAATCGGGCCGCCCGCGTCCGATCCACCACCACGACGGCCTTGTCAGAAGGAAACTCCACCGAGTCGTCCACGTCCACGATGTCCGGCGTCTCCTCGAAAACGTCGCGCACCTTCTTGGCCGCCTCGATCTGGCCCTCGTAGTCGATGCCGTAGATCTCCGCCACCAGCGGCGACTGCACCGGCGGCCCCGGCGGCACCTCCACGATCTTGGCATTGCCGTCATAACTGGACGCGATGAGCTGCACCGGGTCGCGCACCGCCAAGGCGATCTCGTGGCTCTTGCGCTCGCGGTGATGCTTGTCCACCAGGTTCACCTGGATGTTGCCCAGATGGGCGCCCTTGCGCAGGTAATACTGGCGCACCAGGCCGTTGAAACCAATGGGCGAATGGGTGCCGGCATAGACCTGGTAATCGCGCACCTCGGGCACCGTGGCCAAATAGGCGGCGATCTCGTCCAGCACCATGGCGGTCTGCTCCAGGGAGGTGCCCTCGGGCATGTCCAGCACCACCTGAAACTCCGACTTGTTGTCGAAGGGCAGCATCTTCATGATGACGTGCTTGCTCGCCACCAACCCCACGGAGGCGGCGATGAGCACCAACACCGAGAGCAACAGCAGCCAGCGGTTGCGCCGACCCCGTTTCTCGTGCAGGAAGGGTCCCATGACGACGCCGAAGAGGCGGTCCAGCCAGCCGCGCACCTGTTCCTCCCCGCCGCTGGAATGGAAATGTTTCTCCGCCACCGGAGCCAGCAGACGGTTGGTGAGCCAGGGGGTGAAGACGAAGGCCACCGCCAGGGAGATGAGCATGCCCATGGAGGCGTTGATGGGAATGGGGCTCATGTAGGGCCCCATGAGGCCGGTGACGAAGGCCATGGGCAGCAGGGCGGCGATGACGGTGAAGGTGGCCAGGATGGTGGGGCCGCCCACCTCGTCCACCGCGGCGGGAATGGCCTCCAGCAGCTTCCTGCCGCCCATGCTGAGATGCCGATGGATGTTCTCCACCACCACGATGGCGTCGTCCACCAGGATGCCGATGGAGAAGATGAGGGCGAAGAGCGACACCCGGTTGAGGGTGAAACCCCAGGCCCAGGAGGCGAAGAGGGTGATGGCCAGGGTCACCGCCACCGCCGCCCCCACGATTACCGCTTCGCGCCATCCCAGGGCGAAGAGCACCAGCAGGATCACCGAGGCGGTGGCGAAGACCAGTTTGGAGATGAGCTTCTTCGCCTTGGCGTCGGCGGTCTCGCCGTAATTGCGGGTGATCATCACCTCCACCCCATCGGGGATGAAGATGCCCTTGAGTTCGTCGAAGCGCTGGATCACCTTCCTGGCGATGTCCACCGCGTTGGTGCCCGGCTTCTTGGCCACGGCGATGGTCACTGCGGGATACTGGCCGTCAAGTTTCAGGCCGGCCGCGGCGGCGGCAGGACCCGGCCCGGTCCAGACGTAGGCGTCAGGCTGGTCGGGCCGCTCCACCACGGTGGCCACGTCGCGAAGGAAAACCGGCTTGCCGTCGTGCACCCCCACCACCAGGTCGGCGATCTCCGCCGGGTTGGAAAGAAAGACCCCGGCCTGGACCAGCACTTCCCGGTTGTCCGCGGTCACCTTGAGGTTGTCGCGCGTGGCGTTGGCCGCCTGCAAAGCGGCGCGTAGGTCGTCGAGGTCGATGCCGTAACCCGCGAGCGCCTGGGGGTCCAGGGTTACCTTCACCACGCGTGCGGGCGCGCCGATGGTATAGATGTCACGGGTACCTGGGACCCGCTTGAGTTCCGACTCGATGGCGTGGGCCACCATCCCCAGCTCGTAGGCCCCCACCTCGGGATCGCGGCTCCAGAGGGTGGCGGTGACGATGGGCACGTCGTCGATCCCCTTGGGCTTGACGATGGCCTGCCCCACCCCCACCGCATTGGGGAGCCAGTCGAGGTTGGAGAAGATCTTGCTGTAGAGGCGCACGATGGCGTCGGTTCGGTCCTCGCCCACCTTGAACCGCACCGTGAGCACCGCCATGCCGGGCAGCGAGGAGGAGTAGACGTGTTTGATCCCCTCGATCTCCGCCAGCACCTGTTCCGCCGGCGACGCCACCAGCGCCTCCACCTCCCGCGCCGAAGCGCCCGGGAAAGGAATGAAGATATTGGCGAAAGTGACGTTGATCTGAGGCTCCTCTTCGCGCGGCGTCACCAACACCGCGAAAACCCCCATGAGCACCCCCAGCAGAGCCAGCAGCGGCGTGATCTGGGTGGCCTGAAAACGGCGTGCGACGGCGCCGGAGAACCCCAGCCTGGATTCACTCATCGCGCCGCTCCTTCGCCGTCCGTTGCCGCTTCAGCGCCACCCCCGCGGCCACGGGATCCAGGGCCACCCGCTCGCCCACCGACAACCCGGCCAACACCCCCACGTGATCTTCACCCAAAGGACCGCCCAGGCGGATGTGGCGGAAGCTGATCCGCCCCTCCTCGTCCACCACATAGACGGCGGTCACCTCCGAACGGTAGGCCACCGCCTGCGCCGGTATCACCAGCGCCGGCATGCGCCCCGTCTCGAAGGCGCTCTTGACCCACATGCCGGGAAAGAGGTTCTCCAGCTTCGGCGGCAGCTCCAGACGCACTTTGAAGGTGTTGGAAGCCGGGTCGGCGAATGGAAAGATGGTCACCTTGCGCGCCTCGATCCAACGTCCATCGGGCAGTTCGACCCCGGCCTTGCGCTTCTCTCGAATGGGGATCACCAGGCTCTGAGGCACATCCACCGCCACCCGCAGTTGCTCCAGCGAGACGCCGCTCATCAACGGCGTGCCCGGGTGGGCGATCTCCCCCACCTGGACATGGCGTTCGGTCACGATCCCCGTGTAGGGTGCGGTCACGCGGGTGTAACTGAGCTGCTCCCTGGCCTGTTCCAACGCGGCCATGGCGGAATCGAGCTTGGCGCGCGCCGTCTTGAGGGCCGCCTGGGCGCTGTCCAGCTCCGATCTGGCCACCAGTTTACGGTCGTAGAGATCCTTGATCCGGCGATGGCTCGACTCGGCGTCCTTGAGCACCGCCCGCGCGGCCCGCAACTCGGCCTCGGCCCGGCGCAAGGCGGCCTTCTGCTCGGTGTCCTTGAGTTTGACCAGCAGGGCGCCTTTCTCCACCACGTCGTCCACGTCGTAGTAGATGGCCTCCACCTGGCCAGAGGTCTGCGCCGAGATGGTGGAGCGGTTCACCGCCTCCACCACCCCGTCGAGACGAAACACCCGCGGGACCGCCACCTGGCGCACCTCGGCGACGGCCAGCTCCGGTTGCCCGCTCCCGGCCCAGGCCAGCGACACCGGCAGCCACAAGAGAAAAAAGAGGCGCATCATGGTAATTCTCTGAATTATCAAAATTTTATGGCAATATATGGAGATCTGATCCACTAATCAAGAACATTCATCAACTTGAATTCGAAAGAAATCTCCACCTACGACGCCGTCATCCTCGGCAGCGGCCCCGGGGGCGAAGGGGCCGCCATGCGGCTGGCCAAGGCAGGCAAGCGAGTCGCAGTGGTGGAGGCCGAGCCCCAGGTGGGCGGCGCCTGCACCCATAAAGGGACCATACCGAGCAAGTCCCTGCGTCACGCCATCGGCCTGCTCGCCGACTACCGCCACCATCCGCTGTTCGAGCACACGGTCTCGGTGATGGACGTCACCTGGCCGCAACTGCTGCGCACCGCCGACACCGTCATCGCCCAGCAGGTGCGCATGCAAAACCGCTACTACGCACGAAACGGCGTGGAGGTGATCCACGGCCGGGGGCGCCTCACCGGCCCCCGCCAGGTGGAGGTGACCCGCGGCGACGGCAGCCGCCGGACGTTGAGGGCGGAATACATCGTCATCGCCACCGGCGCCCGGCCCTGGCGGCCGCCGGCGCTGGACTTCACCCACCCCCGCATCCGCGACAGCGACACCATCCTGGCGCTGGATCACACGCCGCGCCGGGTCACCATCTACGGCGCCGGGGTCATCGGTTGCGAATACGCCTCCATCTTCGCCAACCTGGACGTGAAGGTGAATCTGGTCAACACCCGCGACCGACTGCTGGCCTTTCTCGACGAAGAGCTCACCGACGCCCTGAGCTACCATCTGCGCGATCAAGGGGTGGTGCTTCTCCACAACGAAGAGATGGAACGGGTGGAAGCCGGTGCCGACGAAGTGCGCCTCGTCTGCCGCTCGGGCCGGGTGGTCCGCTCCGACATCCTCTTGTGGGCCAACGGCCGCACCGGCAACACGGCGGATCTCGGGTTGGAGGCGTTGGGCATCCAGGTGAACGGCCGGGGCCAGATCGAAACCAACGAGTACCATCAGAGTGCCCTGCCCCACGTCTATGCGGTGGGCGACGTGGCCGGCCCGCCCGGATTGGCCTCGGCCGCTTACGACCAGGGCCGTTTCGTGGGCGCGCACATCGCCGACGGTTCCGTGGACTGGTCCCTGGTCGAAGAGGTGCCCACCGGCATCTACACCACTCCCGAGATCAGCTCCCTGGGCCGCACCGAGGCGGAGCTCACCCGGGCCAACGTCCCTTTCGAAGTGGGCCGCGCCGAGTTCAAGAATCTGGCCCGCGCCCAGATCACCGGCCACACCACGGGTGTGCTCAAGATCCTGTTTCACCGTGACACTCTGGAGATCCTGGGCATCCACTGTTTCGGACAGGAAGCGGCCGAGATCATCCATATCGGCCAGGCGATCATGGCCCAGAAAGGGAACGGCAACACTTTGCGTTATTTCGCCGAGACCACCTTCAACTACCCCACCATGGCCGAAGCCTACCGGGTGGCGGCGTTGTACGGGCTCAATCGGCTGCGCTGAACGGCCGACCGCCATGAACTATGAAAAAGGGCGGCACGGAGCCGCCCTCTCCATGTGAGCCTCCGGCCGTTCAGTCGAAGGGCTTGGGCTTGGGCGTGTCGTCCACCGAAGGCGGCAGGATGGGCAGCAGGATCTGCGGCTGCCGACCGGTCAGCGTCTTGAGAAAAGCCACGATCTTGGCGTTCTCCTCGGGCGTGAACTTCTTGCCCAACTGCAACCGGCCCATGATGTCCACCGCCTCGGTGAGGGTCTGGGCACCCCCGTCGTGGAAATAGGGATAGGTCAATTCAACGTTGCGGAGCGTGGGCACCTTGAACTTGAAGCGGTCGGCATCCTTGCCGGTGACCGCCGCAAGCCCTTCCACCTTGTTCTTGGTCTGATAGGGCTCCACGACGCCCATTTTCTGGAAGGAGTTTCCGCCCACCGCCGGACCGTTGTGGCAGGCCACGCAACCACTCTCCTTGAACAAGCGGTAGCCTTCCAGCTCCTCGTCGGAGAGCGCGTCCTTCTTGCCCAACAGCCACAGATCGAAACGGGACCAAGGGGTCACCAGCGTCTTCTCGAACTCGGCGATGGCCGAAGTGATCTTGTCGATGTCCACGCCCTCTTCCCCGAACACCAGCTTGAACTCACGCCGGTAACCGGGAATGGAGGCGATCACATGCACCGCCAACTCGTGGTTGGAAGCCATCTCGCCTGGGTTGGCAATGGGACCGCCGGCCTGTTCCTTGAGATCCTTGGCCCGGCCGTCCCAGAACTGGGCCACATTCATGGACGAATTGAGCACCGTCGGCGCGTTGATGGGCCCCTGCTGCCATCCGTGACCGATGGAGGTGGGCAGGTTGTCGGTGCCGCCCATGCTCAAGTTGTGGCAGGAGTTGCAGGAGATGAAGCCCGATTTCGAGAGCCGGGGATCGAAGTAGAGCTTCTTGCCCAGCTCGGCCAGGGCGAGATTGATGTTCTTCACCGGCTCGATGGGCTGGATGGGCTCGTCGGCCGCCCATGCGGAAACGCCCAACCCCAAGCCGGCCAGCAATGCCAGCAGCAGTTTTTTGCTCTTCATGGTTACCACCTTGTCGCTTTATCGTTTGGAGGAGAATACGGCCACGCCCGAGCGCGGCCGCGTCATTTTAGACATGGTCTAATTCCAGGTTTCTGACCTGGATCAATTCAGCCGGAAGAAAGAGGGGAGATCAGTGGCGGCAGCCCACGCGCACCACCACATCCACCCCTTCGAGGCGGGTTCCGTCGGGCAGGTCACGGGAGAAACGATCCAGCAGACGGTCGTCCTCCACGTCCATCAGTTCCCCCGTGTCGACGTTGTAAAGGTGGTAATGAGGCTTGAGATTGGTGTCGTAGAAGGCGCAGTTGGCATCCACGAAAATTTCGCGCAACAGCCCCTTTTCGGTGAAGAGGTTGAGGGTGTTGTAGACGGTGGCCCGGGAGACGCCGCTGCGCCGGTGGCGCAGTCGGTCATAGACCTCGTCCGCGGTCAGATGCTGGTGGCGGTCGAACAGAACCTCACCCACCGCCAGCCGTTGGGGCGTGATCTTGATGCCGGCCTGCTCCAGTTTTTCCCGGATGGACGCCATGGGGTGAAGCCTGTGTCAAATGACACGCCATGATAACCCGGCCGTTTCACCGCGGCAACCACAAGGCCATGAAAATGCTGAAGATCGTGAGCAAAACCAGCCAGATCACGAATTTTCGGCGCATACCGGCCCGATAACCCCGTTCCTGGAAATGGGAGACGGCGCCGCAATGGGGACAATGGGCGGCATCTGCCGGCACATCCCCGCCGCAATAGAGGCACTTAACCGGGCCGGCCATCGATCCGTGGTGTCAACAGCATGGGCGTGTAATAGAACACGAAGATGAAGAACGCCATCATCCAGAGCCCGCCCGCCAGATTGATCCAAAGGACATAGCGACCCATCTCCACCATGGGCAGAAAGACCCGCACCACTGCCGCCAACGTGAGCAGCACGAACGCCAAGGGCATCCACCAGCCGATGGCGTTGATGTCTCGCCCGGTGTGACCCAGGATCACCCGCGACATCATTCCCAGGGTGAGCACCCCGATGCCGCCCAAGGTGAGGGCGTGGAGCACCAAGGCGCGGGGGAAGAGTCCAAAGCCGGCCAGCCCCCGCAACGCCAGCCCCACCACCACCCAGAGATAACCCACATACAACACCCACAGAATGGGCCGGCGCCAGATGCCGTGGTTGCGGCCGTACCACCCTTGCCAGCGCACCGCTTGCACCACCCCGGCCGCCAGGAACAGCCCGCCGGAGAGGGCGCCATTGGGCCAAACGAGGTCCGCCAGGGCCGCGGCACCCAGGGTGGCGAAGCCTCCGGCTTCCACCCAATCCCTACGGCGCAAAACGGCGCCGGGCACCGCCTTTTCGGTAAAGAAGGGGATCACCCGCCCCGCCACCAGCAGCAACACCAGCAGCACCCAGTCCACCATGAAATAGAGGCCCCGCTGCCAAAGGCCCAACGTCCGGCCCAACCCCATGACATCCAGGTGGACCAAAAGATTGGCCAACGTCATGCCCGCCATGAACAGCAAAAAGAAACGGTTCACCGGATTGGGGCCGAACCACAAGGGCCGCCACAAAGAAACGGCCAGCGCCGGAAGAAAAGCCAAGTCCACGGCCGCCACCAGCCAACCCGGCGCCTGGGGCGTCACCACCAGCATCCGACCGGCGAGCCAGAGCAGCGCCAAGGTGGCCAGCCACCCGCCAGTGGGCACCGCCATGCCGGTCCAGTTGCGCACCGCCGTGAGAAGGAATCCGGCCACCACCGCGGTCGTGTAGCCGAAAAGCATCTCATGGGCGTGCCACTCCACCAGATTGAAATAACCACCGCCCGGAACCACCCCCTGCCAAAAAGCGAGCCAAAGCCCCATGAGCACCAAAGCGGAGACGCCGGCCGCCAGAAAGAACGGCCGGAACCCCAAGGCGAACAGGGCGAAACGCCCGGAAGGGCGCATCAATGGCGCGGATCCCAGCGGAATGGACACGAAACCGAACTCCTCGATGAAAAACGCTTTGGCCGCGGCACCTTATCGAAACCCATCCGATCCGATCCTTGACTTCCCTCAATATGGCGCGATCGTGCGATACGATATCATCCAAGCTCGTTCAAACCGCACACGAACATCATGCGTCCACCACTGCCGCCCCCGCCCGACCGCCTGGTTCGCCACGCCCTCGCCCTCCCCGGCCGTTTGCTGCCAAACGCGGTCCACAGCCACGGGCTGGCCGTCCTGCTCAACCGGATCTTCCGCCAGGCGCTGGCCGAAGGGACGCTGGACTTTCTGACGCACCGGGTGTTGCAGGTGGAAGTGACCGACCTGGCCCTGGACTATCGCCTCACCTTGGAGGGGGAGCGAATCACCGCCGCCTCCGTCGGTCGCCGACCCGATGTCCGATTCGGCGGGCGGGCGCGTGAATTCCTGATCCTGGCCTTGGGTCGGGAAGATCCCGACACCCTCTTCTTCCAACGCCGGCTCGAGCTCGAAGGCGACACCGAGTTGGGGTTGGAGATCAAGAACTTTCTCTACGGCATGGAACAGGGCCTGCTGCCGCCTCCCGTGGAACGTCTGCTGCTGCGTCTGGTTTGAAGCCCACCCTGCTGCTCGCTCCCGACAGCTTCAAGGGAAGCCTCACCGCGCGACGTTTCTGCGAGGTGGCTGCGGCGGCCGTCCACCACCTCTTGCCCGAAGCCCGCGTCATCGCCCACCCCTTGGCCGATGGAGGAGAAGGGACGCTGGATGTGCTTTCGACCCTCGAGGGCGCCCGTTTCATCGAACGAACCGTCACCGGCCCCATCGGTGAACCCGTGGAAGCCGGCCACCTCCATCTGGCGGACCGGAACACCGCAGTCATCGAGATGGCGCGCGCATCGGGCCTACTGCAAGTCCCGTCCCGGCGCCGACGTCCCCTGGAGGCCACCACCCGGGGCACGGGCGAACTTCTGGTCCACGCCCTGGAACAGAACCCGGATCGCATCGTCGTCACCCTCGGCGGCAGCGCCACCACCGATGCCGGCAGCGGCTGTCTCCAGGCACTGGGCTATCGTTTTCTCGACACGGCCGGTCGCCCCCTGCCGCCAGGCGGCGGCGCGCTGGTTCGACTGGCTCGCATCGAACCACCGCCCCCTCCCCTTGGCGGCGTCGAACTGCTGGGCGCCACGGATGTCACCACCCCGCTGACCGGCCCCACCGGCGCCGCCCGGATGTTCGCGCCCCAGAAAGGGGCCACGCCCGAAGAGGTGGCCCGGCTGGAAGCGGGACTCGTCCGGTTCGCCGAAGTGGCGGCGCGGGATCTGGGATTGCAGGTGGCCGACATCCCGGGAGCCGGCGCCGCCGGCGGGTTGGGCGCCGGTCTGTTGCTGCTGGGCGCCCGCCTGGTCCGTGGTTTCTCCTTGGTGGCCGAACTGACCCGCTTCGAGGAACGGTTCACCCGAAACACCATCGACCTGGTGATCACCGGCGAGGGCCGCCTCGACGGGCAGAGCGCCCACGGCAAGGTGCCGGTGGAGGTGGCAAAAGTGGCGGCGCGCCACAGCGTGCCGGTGGTGGCGGTGGCGGGCGAAGTGGCCCTCTCATCGGAGGAGGCGAAGACCATGGGGTTCGATGAGGTGGTGGCCTTGGCCGGGCCGGAGATTCCGCGGCGCCAGCGCATGGCCGGGGTGGAGCGGCTGCTGGCGGAGGCCGTGAGGGGATTGATTCGCCGGCGGGGCTTCTCCGGGGCGCCCCCTTAGGAGGCCCGCCCAAGGCCCGAACTCCAAGCCCATTCGCGGCGAGAGCGCCGCGCTCACGCCCTGCGCGGGCAGACCGGGCTTCAGGCCATCCCCGCCTTGCCGTGCCAGTAGCCGCTGCAGCCGCCCACCGGCATGAATTTTTCCAGATCCACGGTCCCTTCCCCGTCCAACGCCCGACGGAAGCTCTCCACGATGCGGCCGGTGTGGTGGGCCTGGGGGCTGATGCGCAGTAACTCCACGCCGATCCCGCGCGCCGTCTCCACCTCGGACAGCAGGTTGCAGGTGAGGGCCGACTGGGTCTGGATACCGTTCACCGCCAGGAATGGTTCGCCCTCTTGGGTACGCAGGGTGAAACCGTCGGGGTGGTCCAGACAGCGAAACCGGCAGTCATCCTTGGGCAGATCATAGGCGCGCGCGGTATAGCAGCGCGCGGAATAGGCCAGTGGCAGGCGCCCCCAGGCGAAGAGCTCGGCCTCCACCCCCTCGGGCCGATCCGCCACCACCGCGGCGATGGTTTCACGATCCAGCTCCACCGGCGGCACCCACCGTTTCAGGCCGCGCCGGGCCAGCACCTCCAGGGCGCGGGCGTTGTAGAGGTTCACCGAAGGGCCGGCGACGAAAGGCTGGCCTGCGGAGGAGAGAAGATGCACCGCCGCCATGTCGTTCGCCTCCACCAAGAACTCGCCGTTGCTGCAGATGCGGCGCAGGGTCTTGAGCTCGGACTCGGCCTCCAGCAGCGCCAGAGTGGAGAGCACCACCTCCTTGCCGGCGTCGGCCAGGCGGCGGGCCACGGCCATCCAGTCGTCGAAGCGGAAGCTGCGCCGCTTGGAGCAGACGGTCTCGCCCAGGTAGACCACGTCCACCGGCCAGGTGGCCGCCTCCTCGTAGAACTGGTGCAGGATCTCCGCCGGCCAGTAGTAGAGCACGGGTCCCAGGGTGATCTTCATGGCCGCCTCCTCACTGCCAGGTCCGGTGGTAGGCGCCCAGGGTGGTCTGCTGCCCCTCGGAGACCAGCCCCAGGGCCTGCATCCACTCCGCTTTCGGCCGGAACCGCTCCGGCGCCGCCAGGCAGGCGTCGATGGCCTGGCGCCAGACCCGGGTCACCTGGCGAACATAGGCAGGGCTGCGCTGGCGCCCCTCGATCTTGATGGCCGCCACCCCCGCGGCATGGAGCCGCGGCAGCAGGTCCAGGGTGTTGAGGCTGGTGGGCTCCTCCAGGGCGTAGTAGGTCTTGTCGAAGGCCTGGTAGCGCCCCTTGCAAATGGTGGGATAGCCCGCCTTCTCGCCCTGCCCCACGCGGTCCACCAGCACGCCGCCGAGGCGCGTCTCCAGCCCGCGGGCCGTCTCCTCGTAGCGCACCTCCCCCGCCGGCGAGCAGCAGCCGTGGGTGTTGGGCGACTGGCCGGCTGCGTAGGAGGAGAGCAGGCAGCGCCCCTCCACCATGATGCAGAGGCTGCCGAAGCCGAACACCTCGATCTCCACCGGTGAGTGTTCCAGCAGGTGCTCCACTTGTTCGATGGAGAGCACCCGCGGCAACACGGCGCGCGTAATGCCGAACTGCTCGTGGTAGAAGCGCAGCGCCTCGTAGCTGGTCGCCGACCCCTGCACCGAGAGGTGCAGCTTCAACTGCGGATGGCGACGGGCGGCATAGTCGAGCACCCCCAGGTCGGCGGCGATGAGAGCGTCCACCTCCAGTTCGGCGGCACGGTCCACCGCCCGCTGCCACTGCTTCCAGCCCTGCGGCCGGGGATAGGTATTCAGGGCCAGATAGACCTGGCGGCCGCGGCTGCGCACGTAATCCAGCCCCTCGGCCAGCCTGCGGTCGTCGAAGTTGAGCCCGGCGAAGTTGCGCGCGTTGGTCTGGTCCTTGAAACCGAGGTAGACCACGTCGGCGCCTTCGTCGATGGCCGCCTTCAAAGAGGGCAGATTGCCCGCAGGACACACCAGCTGCATGGTCGTCGAAATCTCGTTCGATGCTAACTGAAGTTGGCGATGGCGTGAGACCGCCCCGCGGCACGGTCGCCTTGGCGAGCGGCCAGGGCCTCCAGCCGGCACGTGATGGCATTGAGCACCCGCCATTTCCAAGCGCACCAGGCGGGCGCCAGCAGGATGCGCTCAGAAGCGGTGCCCGTGAGGCGATGGAAAACCACCTCCTCCGGCGTGCGGCGTACCATCTCCACCACCGTCTCCACGTACTCCTCCAAAGCCAGGGGCTCGTATTCCCCACGGCGCCACTGGTTGGCCAGCAAGGTGCCCTTGACCACATGCAAGGGGTGGATCTTGAGCCCCTCCACCCCCCATGCCAACACCCGCTCGAGGCTGAGCAGGCTGTCGGCCGCCGCCTCACCCGGCAGCCCCACGATGAGGTGGGTGCAGACCGGCAGTCCCCTCGCCCGGGCGCGCTTCACCGCATCCTGGTATTCGGCGAAACCGTGCCCCCGATTGACTCGGGCCAGGGTGTCGTCGAAAGCCGACTGCAGCCCAAGCTCGAGCCACACCTCGTGGCCCCGTTCCCGGTACCCGGCCAGCAGATCCAACACCTCGTCGGGCACGCAGTCGGGACGGGTGCCCACCGACAGGCCCACCACGTCGGGTTCGGCCAGCGCCCGCTCGTAGAGCCGGCGCAGCTCGGCCACGTCGCCATAAGTGTTGGTATAGGACTGGAAATAGGCGATGAAACGGCGCGCCCCGGTTCGACGGGCCAGAACGCGACGGCCCGCCTCGATCTGGGCGGCGATGTCCGGCTCGTCTCGGGCATTGGGGCTGAATGAGACGTTGTTGCAAAAGGTACAACCGCCCCTCCCTTTGCTGCCGTCGCGGTTGGGACAGGTGAAACCGGCATGGATGGCCACCTTGTGCACCCGCTCGCCGTAACGATGCAACAGCTCGCGGCCCAAGGTGTGCACCCGGTCCGAAAGCACCGAACGGCAAGGTGGCGTGTGCGAAACCATGCGGCTTTATGCCACAGCCGGGCGGCGCACGGGTTGACCTCGATCAAAATGATGTTCCGCCTGACACCGCCGCCGACCGGGGTTATCCTTCGGTGGCCTCCATGAAACTTTCGATCGCGCCATGCGCCTGCCCGTCATCCTCACCCTGCTCGTCTCGTTGACGACCGCTTGCACCACCCTCACCGACGAAGCGCGCCCCAGGGTCCAACTCGCCGGCCTCCAGATGCTGGACGCCACCCTCATGGAACAGCGCTTTCTGGCTCGAGTACGGATCCAGAACCGCGACCGCCGCCCTTTGGAAGTGGAGGGCCTCACGTTCGATCTGGAACTCAACGGCCAGCCGTTCGCTTCCGGCGTGAGTCATCGGAAATTGGTGCTGGACGGGCTGTCGGAGGGCGTGGTGGAGGTCACTCTCACCAGTACCCTCTTCGGTCTCATTCGGCAGATCCAGGCCCTACAAGCACAGCAGGAGGCGCCGTTCCGATATGCATTCCGCGGCACCCTTTATGTGGCCGGTCGGATCGCCGGCATTCCTTTCTCGGAAGAGGGGGAGATGGCGCTGGATCGGGCCGCATCTCAGGGACGCCTCATGCGCGACAGCGGCCACTCGTCGCGGATCAACGATCCACCTTCAAGTCGGGCAGATCGGCCCGTCCCATGACATGGAGGACGATACCGCCGCCCACGAAAAAGACCACGGAAGCGGCGAAAGCCGCCGTCGCGGGATGGTCACTCCCTTCGGTCCATCCAAACCAGGTCACGGCGACCAGGCAACCTGCTGCGGCCAGATAGAACAGGAAAGCAAAAAACAGAGAGACGCGCTGATAGCGGTTGGGCTTGGCCA
>Ga0256914_1002625_pt1 | contig 14849 bp, 13 predicted proteins | sample HulkmetaG_FD_191571 | JGI IMG/M metagenome (GOLD analysis project Ga0256914, IMG submission 191571) | Hydrothermal chimney microbial communities from Main Endeavour vent field at the Juan de Fuca Ridge, Pacific Ocean - Hulk | ecosystem: Environmental > Aquatic > Marine > Hydrothermal vents ... | reverse complement strand
ACAGATGACTAAAATTTTCATTAATATCACCTTTTGTACTAACCGCACTAAAATCAAATTTTAAAATATGATAGCTACTTGCCTCTTTGGTTCTATTATTTAAAATATAAGTCTCTTGGAAAATCTCTTCAAACTCATCTTTGTAATATATATCATAATAAAACGCCAACATATTCAAAAACAGAGACTTACCAAACCGTCTAGGACGAATAAAAAACAGAAAACTTGGCATCATCTCTATTTTTGGTATAAAATGAGTCTTGTCTATATAATAAAAATTTTCTAACTTTATCTTTCTAAAGTCGCTCTCTCCGTAGGGTATTTTTTTCATTTTTTTGCCTTTTTCTTATCCAAAAGTTTAAGTATTTCAATACATTTCTTATCATATAATTCAAATAGATTAACCATATTAGGATTATTTTGCATTCCAAGTTTTAATCCAAAAAAACCAGCCATCATATAACTTATATTATCTTTGATAAGTAAATATTCTTTTTCATCCAATACTATATTGTCATCATTATTTAAGTCTAAATTTTTAATAGTTGTTTTGACTATATTTTCTATCTCTTTCTTATTCATGATTTTTCTTTTTTAATTTTATCTACATCCCAAACTCGAATCTTCCTCAAAGTTTGAGCCTGAAACCTCACAACTCCACCATTCATTCTAATTCCAATCTGATTCAACTGCTCCTTTACAAAATCTGACATTAAAATATAAGCCAATGCTCTAAGTTTCTCCTCATCATCATGTGTAATATAATAGAGATTATGATGAGGATAGAACTCTCCTTTGTCAATATGCAAACAAGAGGAGTCTGCTAAATCAGGTAAAAGTAGTTTAGCTTTACCAAGCAAATCAGGCTTGATTCTATCAATTGTTTTGTACCATTTTAGAGGATTCTTTTTTGCTGTATGGCGTTGTTGCAATCTTTTTTTATGTTTATATAAATAGGCTTTTAGCTTGGGATATTTATCCAAATCACATAACTTATTCCCCTCATAAGGATTGATAACAAAACTCTCATCCCACTCTATACTATCCCCTTTTAGAGCATTTGATTTCAAAAGAGGCAATAGTCGAGACTCCTCAATATCTATATTTTGAGATTTTTTTATGATAAAGATACTATCAGCCCCTGTAGCAACTCCTATACCTATCTTAAATCCCTGCTCCTCAATCCCCTTCAAAGAGCCATCATCCAAATCGTAATCAAGAAATAGATTTTGCCAATGGCTACTAATAGGTGTTTTTCTCTTTTCAAAACTCAATCTCTCAAAATCAATCTTTTTGGAATTATCTTCACAATAGAGCGTTTGAGTTCCTTTTTTACTCTCAATGGTAACAATGGCAGGATAGGCAACAACTCTATTTTTAAATATTCTACTCTTTTCGATATTGAGCAGTTTTTTAAGGTAATACTCTTTTGCTATCTTCTCTCTCAATGGTTCTCCATACTGATTATAGAACCAACGATTAGAGGAGACAAAAGAGAGTTTACCACTATTGCTCAACAGATTCAAAGAGTGTTCATAAAAGAGTATATACAAATCAGCCCTATATCTAAAGGTTGAAAATCTCTTTTTATATGCTATTTTTAGACTCTTATCAATTATCTCATGACGGATATAGGGAGGATTCCCCACAATACAATCAAATCTAGTTAAAAAATCAACCATCAAATAGTCTGCATTAATAAAAATCCCTCTATCCAAAAGAGTAAAATCATACCCCCAACTCTCTATCAATCTCTCTATATTTGTCTGTAATCCTCTGATACTCTCCTCTTTTAGCTCAACAAACCTAATATTGCTATTGAGTGCTTGGATAAAATCAAATCCAAACCTTTGTGATGAACTATAGAGTCGCTTCACCACCTCCACAGCAAAACTACCCTCTCCTGATGCAGGTTCAAGTAACCGAGCAGTAGATAAATCTCTTTTGGCTACAAAATCTACCTCATCTAAAAGGTATTGAACTGTTGTTAGAGTGGTAAAGATTTTGTCATTTTGTCTGTATCTAGCTGTCATTTTTGAAAGGATTTAATATCACCAAGTCATCAATTTTTAATCCATGTTGCATATCTTCACTATACAAAACAGTACATTTTGCATTTAAAGCCGTAGAGACAATCAATGAATCATAATATGAGATATTATAGCTATCTCTTATATTACAAGCCAATAAAAAAGTCTCTTTTGCAAAATTAATAACCTCATATCTATTATAACAACTTTTTATAAATCGTTTGACCATATTATTATCAAATTTAAATTTTTTGATTAGATTATTACTCACCTCATTAATAACTTGAATACTAATAATACTATTTGGACTTAGAGTTATCTCTTTAGATATTTTCTGTTTTCTCTCATCTCTACTATCAAATGTATATAAAAATATATTTGAATCTATAAATATCTTATCTTTCATTTGCATCTTCCCTAGATAAAAACTTCAACTCTTTATCAAGCTTAATAGGATTATTAGCCAAATACTCAATAAAATCCTCTTCCTCCTCTATAGTTGGAATATGAGTTTTTTCCTTAGCATGTAATACAATTATCCTTACCTCTTGTCCTTTGAATCTTTCATATTCAGGTATTTTTATGTATGGGTTATTTATTACTGTTTGAAACTCTGTTGCGTACATTTTTTGCTCCTTTTATTAAAGTGGGTTGTGGTTTTTTGGGGTGTAGTTTTCACTCTTCATCACTTATATCATAATGATAACATTTGTGAGAGAAGTTTTTATTATAAATCTCTACAGCCTTATCCCAATTATCAATAGCAGATAAAATCTCTATCCCTGCGTTTTGAAACCCAAGGCTCATTCCTCCACATCTCATTGGAATATATTAATCTTAGGTAATTCCCTTTTAAACTCCATATCTATTTTATGAATCTGCTCTCTTATAACAGCTCTTTTTTTAAAGGCTTCATCAAAACAGAACATCTTAAACTCATTTAGTTTAATATCATCTTTTGATTCTATATGTGGAAATAACAGTTTTAAATAGGCAGTCGTCAACCGTTTAATAGCTTTAACATCTCTAGTATCAGCATTGTGTGGAATATCCAAAAGAGAATCCACAATTGGAGAAAATGTCATATCATCTCTTAATAGATGTAATATTTCACTAAAATATTCAACATTTAAAGTGTTGCCATTCATTATCATACTTTGATTAATTCTTGGCATCTCCCACCCTTTAATAAATCCATGAAATCTATCTAAAAATGCAGACTCCTTAAATACATCAGGGAGTGGCTCAAAATAACTACTTATTGTTGGATAATTATTTTCATCTAATGGGATATTGCCAAGTATTATGAATCCTGCATTTGAACTCTGTCTAACATTAGCTATACTAAATGTACCACTCTCTAAAAAGCTTTTAAGTCCCCCTGCTATTTCACTTTCATCTTTTAATCTAATTGTCTGTATCTCATCCATAGCAATATAATCATAATTAACAATTACCCCTGATGTCTGTTTTGCCACATCATATAACAATTTAGCTCTAGTAACAACTCCTCCACTAATAAGCCACCCATATTTACTTAGATTTCCAAATATATATGATTTACCTGTTCCTTTTGGAGCTAACTCGATTAGATTTACTCTTGGCTCGACAAAAACTAATAATCGACTTAAAAAGGTGATTTTTTGACCCAAACTATTAAATCCATTTGGATTATACTCCATGGCTCTTATTAACAAATCTATCCACTCTTCTGTAGTAAAATTTTTTCTAGCTTGTTTAAAATAGTCTAAATCTACTCTATATGGAGAGAATGACCTAAAATCAATCAATTCTATAAATTTATCTTTTTCATTATTATTATAGGTGAGCGTAACAACTCCCCACACTTCACCACTCTTTAGCTCTTTATGTTTTTTTGCAATATATTTTTCAATTCTAGTCTCATTAAATTTTATTCCAATATCTGGTATGGAAAATTTAAGTAAATCTTTTTTAATATCAGGTTCTATAATAAGTCTTGCAAGAATTTTTTTATCTTCCCCCTCCCAAATCTCTTTTTTTATTGTTTTATCATCAGTAGGCATGTGTTTTTTTAGAAAATTGTTAATAGCTTTTGAATCTACATTACCAAACTCATCACTATATTTTCTTACAAGCCAATCTTTAATAAAAGAGGGGATATTTTTCCCTCCAAATACAGAATAATTCTTTGTTGTTTTATAAACACATTCATTTTTAAAATATTTTTTTATCTTTTTATCTAACATTGTCGAGGACATCAACATTGTGTACATTTGCTGCTCCTTAAAATAGTTCATCTTCCTCAAAACCTTTTTTTACTGTAGATTTAAATTCAGTTGATTTTATTTTTTCTTTATTCTTGGTTTTATATATCTTAATAATTGGTACAATAACCTCTTCTGGAGTAGCTCCACCATGAGCCTCTCTTCTTGTTTTATTATTTAAAGAGTTATGATTTAGTGAAACTAGATACCTGCCACATTGAAAATCATAAGAGAAATAGTTATTATCATCTAACAACTCTTCTATTTTAGCACATCTTCCCTCATGTTCATCACCACTAAAGCTATTAATTTTAGTTTGAAAACTACAAAAAGCACTAAATCCGTGGTCTGATACTATGGTTAACTCATCATGTAAATAACTGTCCAAAATCTCTTTAATAATATTAATCTCTTCAATTAAATTCAAAGGGTATCTATATGCCTTTTGTTTATGGATATAATTATCTAGCTTTTCTGTTTTCTCTATACCCTTAAATCTATTACATTTTGTTATTGTAGGTAGATTTGCTCTTGATATATAAAAATCACAAGCATAACCTCTGCTTAAAGCATAATTTTTGATAACTCCTAACCACTCAATACCTAGCCCATCAATCCATAAAGTTTTCTCTTTTATAATTTGAAAATCTGCTACCTCTTTAAAAGTTGTATCAGCATACCAATTAAAAAAACTATTTTGACTTTGATTTTGTTTTTTTAATATATCAGCTAATTTTAGTGATATTTTATTCTCAATTTTAGATTTTTTATATTCTTTAAAGTAATCCTCTACCCATTCTATACTGTTTATAAAATCTACACTATCCATATAGGAAGTTAAATCTTTATAATATTTTTGACAATATTTAATATCTATTTTATTTAGAGTGTAAAGTTCTACAATATACTTTTTTTCTATTGTAGTAATACCTGTTAAAATAGCAGTTAGATAATCACAATTTTCTAAATATTTTGTTAATCTATTTTCTATCTCAAAAGATGGAGTGTTATTTTTATAAAAAATACTTAAAATATCAAATCGTTCTTTTAAATGCGTTAAACTATAATCATCAAAAATATCAAACCAAATTTTATCTATCAACCTTTCATTAAGATTGCTATTTTGAATTACTCTATAAAAATAACTATCATTTTTACAAAACTCTAAACTATATCCTTTTAATAACCATTTAATATATAAATCTTGCTCTTGACATATTTTTTGTATCATCTCAATTGGAGTTAAATTATGTAAATTTAATTTTTTTTGCAATATCTCTTTTAAATTACTCTCTTGAAAATCTATTATTAATCTATTCCAATACTCTTTTTCATCCTCTTTAAAATCAAGAGGAAAAGATTTTTTCATATATTTTTCTATAAACTCTTTTTGATTATCTATATAATTAATATTGATTATATCATCGTTATATTGATTTTTAATTCTCTCTACCAAAGGACGGGGTGAACATATAATATTATTAGTTGGTAAATTATAAAAATTTAACCAATCTTTTACAGTATCAAGCGTATTATCAAAAGGAACTTCAAAATTTACGATATTCAAATCTATTTTGTCAAAAATAGAATTTAATTCATAAACAAAACTATATTCATTTCTTCTATAAAATGTATTGAAATATTGACTATAAAATCTACTTTTGAGTCCAAACAATGGAATATGAACACTATATTTTCTATTTTCAATAGAAAAGAAATTATCAAAAAAACTTTTAAAATCATCTCTATCATAGAATCTAATAATCTCTGATACAGAAAATAGAATAGTATTTCCTGTTATTTGATTAATTTTTCTATTTAATCTTGATACTCCAAACCATTGATTTTCTTTGCTTTGAAAAGTTCTCAAATCTTTTACTGTATATCCACATGACCTATATATCTTTTGCAACTCAAATACATTTTTATAACTATTTATCAATATGATTTTTGAACTAAATCTTTCTAATCGATTCTCTTTGAGTACTATTTCTAATTCATTGATAGTCATATCTATAATCCTAAATATATTTTTTTAATACATTATAAAGCTCTGTATCACTATCAACATTTTCTATAATTATTTGATTAAGATTTGATAAATATTGTACTCTTTTTTTAAACTGTTTTATCTCTTCATCTAAAGAACTTTTTTCTAAGAAAAGATTATTATTTTTTGGTTCTTCAACCCTATCACTATGATTATTTTTATTAGGTTGATAACTATTAGGCTTTTTAGGTTGTAGTTTTTTATTATGCCATTGTAAAATTAACATTCCTACTTTATCTTCATTCCAACCAGCTATATCACTATCAATGTTTGCTCTAATATTTGTTTTGATATAGTTATACATTTCATCATATTCATTAGGTGATATATTTAAATTTAGAGATTTAATAAATTTATCAAAATAGTTTTTAAAACTTTCTTTTACTAAAAGTAGTTTCAAATCAAATAATAAATTATTAGAGTCGATAATTGAAACAATTTTTTTAATATCATTGAGTTTAATATCATCATCATGAGCATTTATAAGGGTTGTTAATCTATCTATAATATCTAAAATATATTCATTCTCTGTTCCATATTTAACTACCCATAGAGGATACTTAGCTCTATTTAACCACTCTTTTATCTTAAATGTATATTGAATAATTCCTAATCCATCCTCCAATGAAAATAGCTTTTTTATTATATCAATAAATTTCTCTTCAATTTCTGTTCCAAATCTAACTCTAATATCAACTTTGCTTTTCCCATCAAAGTATTTAAATATATCTACAATATTATCTCTTAAAAGAAAACCTTCAATTTTCCTTCCATTTCCAACTTCATAAAATTTACCATCAAATTGTTTTAGGGCAAATGAGAGTATTGCAAATGAGATTGGATTAGAATATAGTCCATAAGGGGGTTTAGTTAGAAATTTAAGACTTTTAGTTAAATTAATTTCTCCACTATTTTTTTTCTTATTTACTATTTGATTTATTTTATTAATTATGACAACCAAATAATGGGATATATTTTCATCTCTAATCTCAAATTTTTCATTGACTATGTAATCATTATTACTGTTTTTGATTAATCCTATTAATTGTCTATTTACACCTTTTAAATTTGAATTTAATTCATCTCTATCTAACGATATAATTATCTTTTCTGGAATAGTTTTTGATGGATTCTGTTTTTTCCATAAATTAATATTTTTAACTATACTATTTTCAGCACCCATATTAAATATAATTTTAGATATTGAATTTAATTCGTTTGATATATTGATAATTGATATAGTATTTCTAATACTATTATCATAATATACAGAAACAGCACTATGATTTAAACTATTAATATACTGTTTTACTAATTTTTCAGATTGAAGTTTACTTCTTTGAGCTTCATCTTTATGATTATGTTTATTTGCAATACTACTTCTTGCACTATAATTCAAAAAATCTTCATATCTTTTCATACTAAAAGGTTCTTCCATTACCAAGAATATTATATTTTTATAATCTTTTGATAATTGCTTTAGAGTACTTTTAACTTGTAATATTTCACTCTCTTCTATGGCAAAAAATATCATTATATTTAAAGTATAATCTAATTTAAATTTAGTATTACAATATTTTTCTATATCATGTTTTTTAATATTTGATTCTCTTATATAAATATTGTTATATCTAAAAATACCTATTTTAATAAGTTTTTTTATCTCCTCCTCTTTAGGCTTAATAATATTTAAAATATTTTTATAGTTACCATCTCTTATTCTCTGCTTTTCATTAGAAATCTCATTTTCAGGTAGTGTTGCTGAAGATACAAGAAATACCCCATCAGTATCCTTCGTAATATATTTTCTATGAATTATATCTAAAGCCTCATCTAAAATATTATTATATTTTGTTATACAAAAAATATATTCTAAGTTTTCTCTATTTGGCTTAAGTATTTTATGAAATTCTAATTCTGTCCCACCAATTACCTTATTTAAAATATTTAATAGTAAAATAGCTTTCAAAACTACAAGATAATTAGGGTTGATTAATTCAATATCTTTAGATGTAGCATATTTTACTAAATATGTAGATAGTTTTTCATCCTCTTCAAAAATATTAATAAAATAATCCCACAAATAACTTATATCCATTAAATAATTTGTCTCCTTTTCAAGGAAAGAGCAAAATCCATTTTTATCATATAAAAAACTAAATATACTTCTATTTGATGATTTTAATTGTCTTGCTATTAAAGATAATATCAATCCACTATATGGATGAATTGGTATCATCTCAAAAAGATTATTTAAGTTTATTTTATTATCATCATTACTCAATACATATCTTGTCATATCATTAAAATCATTACTATCTCTTAATTTAGTAACAATGTCATTATGATAATTATTCTTTATAATAGAGTTAGAGAGTAATAAATAAGTTGTAATATCTTCCATCTTATAATGAGTCAATTCAAATCTATCATAAACTTTAGAAATATCCTCTTTTAACATTCTGTTGCTACTGAGTGTTCGGTGAGCTACAATAAAAAGAAAAACATTTCCATGCTTAATATTTTCAGATAAATTTTGTAACATCATCAATATATCGTTATATCTATCTACCTCCAAAATCGGTGTAAATTCATCCCAAAATAGTGTAATATTATCATACCCATACTTTTTTACAATAGTTGTTGTATCTTCAAGAAATTTAATAATATCATTAGTAATTACACTCATACCTCGCTTTATAAGTTCATCTTCACAAAGTTTTAATATATTACTACTTCGTTGATTCAATTCCTCTATTAGTTCTTCTGTATCATCAACCTCATCTATTAATCTTGATTTATTAATTATATTTTGCCAAAAATCGGAATCCATCTCAATACGACTTATCATGTCACTATATGAATTTGCAATAGTATCATTAATATTAGCACTTTTTAATGAATTAACAACTTCCTGTTGAATAGCAAAACCAAATGATTTACTATCATTAATATGATAACTTCCTTTTAATATAATTGGAAAAGTTTTTAAATTTTTCCTAATATTTAATAAAGTTGGCTTTAATCTAGGCTCTCTAATAGAACTATTCACATATTCATCTATCTCTTTTAAATCTTTAGAGAATAGATTTTTAATAACTGTGGTAGCATGTGTTTTACCACTACCAAAAGTTCCTTGTAACCAAACAGATTTCTCTTTTTTTTGATACATCTTAATAGTATTATCTAAAAGTGTATAAAAATCATTATGACAGATAAACTGTTTCCAATAAAAATCATTTTTATCTTTTATATCACAAACAGGTAAAAAAGTTTCATTTAAACTAACTACTTCACTCCATTTCATTTTTTATAGCCTCTAATAAAATCTCCTCATAATTTAAATCTTTTAGAAAAATATTATCTAATCCATGATTTAAATCAACATCAATTAATTTTGTATTTTCTGCTATAAATCTCAATTTTGATATTAATATATCTTTATCTATTCCAAACAACTTATATGGACTACCTATAAAATTTTCATTATAAAACTCACTGACCCTAAAATCTGTTCTATTTAAATTCTCTTTTAATTTATATAATAAAAGCAGTATTGTTAGATTGGAAATATCATTTGTTCCTATTTTCTCTAAAAATCTAATATTCCCTTTTTTTGTAATCTTACCAAGCTTTAATTCATTTCCAAGAGGTGTTGAAGCAAAAAGATTTACAAGAGAGTTAATACTATGTTTAACAGTACTCTCTGCTAATTTAGTATATCCTTTTGCTATGATTACTAACTCTTTGGAAGAGAATTTTTTATTTCTATCAATATCATCAATAAACCAATTTAAAAGACTTGAATTAAAATAAAGATTTACATATATAATCTGATAACGAACACCATCCATTTTATTTTGCATTAATTCATATAAAATTGTTGTTTTTTTTGCTTTAGAATCTAAAAGTTCTGCATCTCTTAACCATTTTTTTAATGAGATTTTTTGTTTTGTCCCTAACTCATTATCTGCTATCCAAGATAACCCTTTATTTAAGAAAGTATTTAACCACTCTTGCCTTAATCCAAAATCACCATAGTCATTAAACCCTTTAACTGTTCCTGAATTATTATTTTTACCTACTACTGAAATATGAGCCGAATCAGCCATTACACACCCTTTATTATGGAAATCTAAACATTTACTACAATGAATACATAAATTTGTATCTATTTGTACCTTTGGAAAAACATCTAATGCACCCGTTGGACACTCTGCCTCACAACTTCCACAATGGACACAGTAACTTGTTTTATAAGCTACTTTTTTCAAATGACTAATATTAACAATATCATTATGATTTGTAGTAATCGTCTCGTTGTTATTATCCCTATTATATTTAACATTTAAAAGTTTTTTATCAATACTAATATTAATATTATTACCCTTACTATCAACTTTATAATTCCCTAATACTTTCAACCACTCAAAAATATCTTCTTTCGAGTTCTTTAAAGTAACTTCCAAACTATCTTTATTATCTTGAATGTTAATATAATTTTTTGTATTAATAGAATTGCCACCTGCTCTTTTTTTCCAATGACCCTTTTCCAAATACTCTTTACGATTTTTAATTTCACTACTATCCATATAATTATCAATTGTAGAGATAAACTTTTTAGCTATATTTGGATATTTTTTATTGATGATAAAATCACTCCATTGAGAAGCAAAAGGACAAATATTACATCCAACCCTATTGAGACCTATTCGATATTCATCATTAATTTTGACACCTGAATAGAACATATAAAGATATATTTCAAAATCATTCCACTCAATTATAGGTCGAGTATTAATAACTCTATTGTGTTTTACACTATCAGCAACTCTTAAATGATTCAACCTATTATGACTTTCATCTCTTCTTACTCCATCAAATAAAATTGTTTTGGGGTGTTTTCCATTATTTAAACTTTTTAAATAACTATGAACAGGAGATGTCTTATATACACTACAACACCATCTTAATATCCTACTAGGAGGGCCAAATACATCCCATAACTCATCTGCATCTGTAGGATTACGAACCATAGTAATCCTAAAATCACTATAAATATCTTTATAATATTTCTCTGTATTCTTTACTGTAATATAAGTATGAGGAAGCTCCATAGTCGTATCTGTAAATATCACTTTATACTGCTCTGGTTCTAATGCAATAGTTACTAAATCAAGCAGAACTTGACTATCTTTACCACCACTGAAAGCGACTATAAAAAAATTTACTTTTTCTTTATAATCATTATAAACTTTTTTTATAAAATCAATAGATTCATTTTTTAATATTTCTATCTTTTCTCTATTTATATAAATTAAATCTTTTAAATTAATTGGTAGTAGTTCTAAATTTGCTCTATATATCTCTAATTTTGGAACATTATTCAAATCTCCACCAATCGTTTTCCCTATTTTTTCACCACGATAATAGTAATCTCTACCTAATGCCCAAAGTAAGGGTTCTACCGATTTCGGATATTCCCAATAGTTATTAAATCCTAATAAATCTAACTCTTCATAATAAACAGGTCTCGGAGGTACTATTGTATCATCTGCCAAATCATTTAATCTTGGTATATTCTTATCTTTAATCCACTCTATTTTATACATAACACCTCTATATTAAATTACTCTTTTTTTAGAAAACATATTTTACAATAAATAAATAAAGGTTGATTATATTTTTTTAAACTTTTCTATACTGTTGTTCATCTATATTTTACACTATTTTCCTAAAAACCCCACTCCTCCACTCAATCCCCCTCCCCAAAGAGTCCAAACTTCTACTCTCCTCAACCAAACAGAACCCCTCATTCAAAAACATCTCATTTACAATCTCACCTCTTAAATCCTCAAAAAATCTCTCATCATCTTCTCTTGGAGTGGTAGAGTAGCTTATTATTACCAACCCATTATCAGTTAGATACTCTTTGATATTGCTGATTGACTTGGCTATCTCTTCTCTGTTTAGGTGCATAATCACAGCTATGAGGGTGACTATATCAAACTTGAAATCTATATCTAGTTGTAGATTGAGTAGCTTTGTACAAAAGAGCCTATTAGTGAAATAGAAATCTTTTGAGAGTTCATCTATAAACTCTTGTGTACTATCAATACCATAACACTCTGCACCGATTTTTTGGATATATTTTAGGTCTCTGCCACTTCCGAAACCTATGTCTAACACTTTGTGGTTTGGTTTGATGTATCTATCAAGTGTATCTTTTATGGGTGAGGTGATAGAGTTGTACTGTTTGATTAGATATAGGTGGTTTTGTCTGTAATAAATTTGTGTTGACTCTTTTTTTGACTTGAAATTCATCTAAGAAACTACCTCATCCCACAAACAATCAACCTCCAAGCACCCCTCTATCCTCTAGCAACTCTCTGATTTTAGCTTCTCTTCCCATCTGCTTTTATACTCTCTTTGAACTACACAAATATCCAAATCACTATCTTTTGTCGGATTACCATAAGCATAAGAGCCAAAAAGTATAATTTTTTCAGGATTTAGTTCTCTTAATCTTTTAATGATTTGTAATTTTATCTCTTTTAAATCCATTTTAAACATAGATAATCTCCTCTTGAATACTATCCAAAATAAATGCTCTCATACTCTTTTCCAATCCCAAATCAATACTCCTATTTAAAGCCTCTTCCAAAAACTCTTTTAGGTCATAATAGAGGTCAAAACTAGATGGCATATCAACTAATATATCAATATCACTCTGATGATTCTCTTCACCTTTGGCATAACTTCCAAATAGTCCAAGCTTTTTTATCTGATATTTAGATTGAAACATCTCTTTATGCTCTTTTAAAAAATTTAAAATTGTCTCTCTGTTTAAAAGCATTGTGATTGAATCCTTTTTAATTTTATTATATCACACCTTCTCAAAAAAACCACTCCTCAATACAAAAACCCAAACAACCAAAGAGGAATCTTCCTATCAAATCCTATCTCCATATCAGCCGATACCACATATCCATTTTTCTCATCTTTTATTTGTCTTTTGCTCTTGCCTCTTCCACCAACTTCAAAGATATACTTTTCATTGACGATAAAATCCCCACTTTTAGGGTAGTTTAGGCTATATTGATAAGATAACATAGAGGCAAAAAAGGTCTCTCGTACTGTTCCCTCTTTTGGTCGTTCACAAAATATTCCAAATAGATTTGTATTATCAAGATAGAGTTTTTCAGGTTTGGAGATAATGCTTATGCCATTTGATTTTGCACCCAATATTCTAATAAGCCCTCCTGCTTCTAGGATAGAGAGATATTTGTAGAGGGTTTTTTGATTTAATCCTACAGCACCACATAGTTTTGAGATATTGATATCAAAGGGTTCACTTTGACAGAGCATAATCATCATCTTTTTGAGTGAGTTTATCTTGTCATATTCGATATTGTATATGGCAGGTAGGTCTGTATTTAGGACTTGTGTTGTGGTCATAAGTAGTTTTTGTAGATAACTCTGCTCACCATCTCTATAAAAAGGATATGCTCCATATTTGATATATGAATCAAAATATGCCAATGGTTTGAGAGTAGAGAGAGTATCTATTGCTATCTCTGTATGGTTTGTAGTTATCTCCTCTAATCTGTATGAGGATAACAAACTACCACTCTGTAACTCTAAAAACTCTCGAAAAGAGAGTACAGGCAGATGATAGATAATCGCTCTACGACTCAAATCAGCTTTGGCATGGTCTATTGCAAGGGCGTTAGAGCCTGTGAAAATCACTTGCAATTCAAAAAAACTATCATAGATGAGCTTTAAATCTATCTCAAAATTTTTAATCTTGTGTATCTCATCTATAATCAACAACTCCCCACCTACTCTTTGAAAAGTATCAGCAATAGCAAATAGTCCCATTTGAACAACTATTGGGTGGTCAGCTATAATATAGAGAGTTTTTTTCTCTTTTTGCTCTTGTAGATATTGCAAAAGCAGAGTTGTTTTACCTGCACCTCTTGCTCCTAATATACCCAATAGCCTTTCATTAAAATCTATCTTTTTATGGAGAAACCTTTTATATTTAGGTAACCTTTGTGACTTTATTTGGTTTGAGAGTATGCGTAATTGGGTTATCATCTTGTATCCTAATCATCTATTTTATGTCTATTTTTAGTATTGCAGTACCAATTATAGTGTAAAATTCTTTTATTTAGATATATTTTTCAAATCAAACCCTCTCACAATAGACCATCTCCCACCCCTTAAATACCACAACCACACCCATCTCACTATTTTGAGGACTATACTGAACAAGTTGCTTTTTAGCTTCTTTCACATACTCATCCAATTTATCCTCACTAAATTTACTCCGTGGAATATATTTTAACTCAATCAACCCCTCTGTTATATTATCCTCCACATTTGGAGCTTTTTTTAGATATATATCTACAAACCCTTTATTTCTCTCCTCTTCTGTCAATACAGCATAATATGGACTCAATCCCAAATAGGCAACAAAAAACCCTTTTACAAAATTTTCACCAGTAATATAATCTCTCA
>Ga0256914_1002624_pt1 | contig 14858 bp, 14 predicted proteins | sample HulkmetaG_FD_191571 | JGI IMG/M metagenome (GOLD analysis project Ga0256914, IMG submission 191571) | Hydrothermal chimney microbial communities from Main Endeavour vent field at the Juan de Fuca Ridge, Pacific Ocean - Hulk | ecosystem: Environmental > Aquatic > Marine > Hydrothermal vents ... | reverse complement strand
TGCCAAGTTTGCGTCCATGCATAAATGGCTTTTTGCCGTTTAATTTCCCCTTCATGCCGTATTTGTTCGGCTATATATTGGGCAGGTGTTGGGTGCATAGGTGCCTGGGGATTACAGGATCATACCAGCAGGCCAAGAACCCTGTTGGCAATGCGCCTTCCCCTTTTCGTAAGCCTGATCATGTTATGGTCAGTCATGATCAGGCCTCCATCCACGAGGTCTTCTATTATTACCCCTCTGTCTTTGTAGTACTGGAGTGGATCAATGCCGAATCTCTCCTGTATCCTCTCTATTGAGATGCCCCTGTTGGTGCGCAGTCCAAGGATTACCGTCTCCCTGAACGATGCCTCGGTATCAAGGTGCTCGGTAAATGTCACAGGGCTTTGTCCCTTGGATACGAGACCAACATACTCTTCCAGTGATTCAGTATTCCTGCACCTGAACCCGTTCAGATAAGAGACAGCCGAGACGCCAAGGCCCAGGTACGGCCCGTTGTCCCAGTAGTTAAGGTTGTGCCTGCACTCATGGCCAGGCCTGGCAAAGTTGGATATCTCATACTGGTGGAATCCATGCGCCTCCAGCATGGATTCCACCAGATCAGTCATCTGTGTCAGAAGTTCCTGATCAGGCATGACGGTGCTGCCTGATTCCACATCCCGGTACAGTCCTGTTTGCGGTTCTGCAGTGAGTTCATAATATGAGATATGATCAACCCCTGTGGCACAGGCAGCTTCAATGCTTGTCTCAAGGTCCTTTACTGTCTGGCCCGGTATGCCAAAGATCATATCCATGTTTACTGAAGGAAACCCTATGCCATCTGCAAGGGATAATGCCTTCAACGCATCTTCTGTGCCGTGCGGTCTCCTGAGGGTTTCAAGCCCGGCTTCTGAAAGGTCCTGGACCCCTATGCTAATCCTGTTGACACCTGATCTGCGTATTGAATCGAGCCATGGGGCTGATACGGATTCGGGATTGGCCTCAATGGATATTTCCAGGGACTCCCATGCATCTGAAAAGCTGAATGCGCCTGCAATACAGGATAGCAGCATGTCTATCAGCGGGGCAGGCAGCAGGCTTGGAGTGCCTCCTCCTATGTATATGGTATCAAATGTGATACCTCTTGCCTCATGTCTCCTGTTTCGTGCCTCAGTGCATATGGCATCTACATATGCGGCAAATGAGACGGATGGATTCGTATAGGATACAAAGTCACAGTAGGGGCATTTTCTTACGCAAAAGGGGAGGTGAACATAGATTCCTGCCATTAGGCATTCAGTTCAGCAGGGGACTTCCCGTCTCGGCAAATTCGGGATATCTGGCATCTGCAGGCTCAAACTCCTCCGGGCAGTTGGCCCTGAGGAATTCATCCAGCAGGTACCTGATCTCTGAGCCACTCGATGCCTCAAGAATACGCTGTACGAGCTGCACACAGTCGTCATAGACGCACCGGCGAATGATTCGTTTTACCTTTGGGATCACCATGGCATTCATGCTGAACTCATCTATGCCCATTCCAAGGAGAATTGGCGCATATATGGGTTCTCCGGCCATCTCCCCGCACATGGCAGCCTCAATGCCGGCGTTATGTGCGGCAGTAACAGTGGAGTGTATCATCCTTATGACCCCCGGGTGCAGGGGCTGGTACATGTGGGCCACTGACTCGTTTATCCTGTCAATGGCCAGGGCATACTGTATCAGGTCGTTTGTCCCTATGCTGAAGAAGTCCACCTCTCTGGCCAGTATGTCCGCAACCATGACGGCAGACGGGACCTCGATCATGATGCCGAGCTTCATGTTTTCATCAAAAGGCACGTTGCTGTCCCTGAGTTCCTCCTTTACCTGTTCGAGAAGGGCCTTGACCTGCATGATCTCGGTCCTGCCGGATACAAGCGGAAAGAGCATCCTCACCTCCCCGTGGGCACTTGCCCTGAGGATTGCCCGGAGCTGATCCCAGAACAGCCCCTTTTCTTTCAGGCACAGGCGTATGGCCCGCAGGCCAAGGGCAGGATTGATCTCATCGTCAAGGGATACGGAGGATACGAACTTGTCCCCGCCGATGTCCAGGGTCCTGATGGTGACAGGGTAGGGAGAGAGGCGTTCTATGACCTCCCGGTAGGCATTGTAAAGCGTCTCTTCAGAGGGGAGTTCCTTGGAGGCAAGGTACAGAAATTCGGTCCTGAACAGGCCCACACCCTCTGCCCCGTGAGATATGGCAGAGGGAATTTCGTCCAGCAGCTCCATGTTGGCCTTTATCTTTACCCTGTATCCATCTCTTGTCTCAGCAGGAAGGCTGCTGTTGTGGATGACCTCCAGGCGGTACCTGATGTAACTCTGCTGTTTCTCCCTGTACTTTGTTATGGTCTGTTCGTCAGGCGATACCAGGATATCTCCGGTAAGCCCATCCACAATCAGGGTATCGTCCTGCGAGATGCTGTCTATCCCGTGTTCCACCCCAACCACCGCAGGGATGCCCAGGGCCCTGGCAAGAATGGCGGTATGGGAGGTGCGGCTTCCTGTGACTGTTACAAAGGCCAGGATGTTCTGCTTGAACATCTGTACCGTGTCTGCAGGTGAGAGTTCATGCGCAACTATCACACAGGGCTCTTCCAGCTCCTGCAGGTTCAGTGCCTCGGTAGAGTGGGAGAGCAGGGCCTGGACACGCTTCACAACATACTCTATATCTTCCATGCGTTCCCTGATATACCTGTCCTTTACCTGGGCAAACAGGGAGTGGATGTGCTGGACTGCCTTGTCCAGGGCCCATTCGGCATTGATCTGGTCCTTTTTGATGGTCTCCAGGGTGCGTTCAAAAACCATGCGGTCCTTGAGCATCATCAGATGGGACTTGAGCACCCCGCTGTGTTCCTTGAGTTCTTCCGGGATGTCCTCGAGTATGGCGCTTATTTCGGCCTCGGCAGTGCTCACCGCCTGGATGAAACGCTCCTGTTCACTGACAATATCTCTTCTTGAGATACGACGTTTGACCGTCTTGGCCTTGCCTGACTCCAGTATCTGTGCTGGCCCTATGGCAATGCCAGGAGATGCACCTGTCCCTTTGAGTTTCAACACCTTAACCTCTGTCTAATCAATATTTCCAAAACAGTCTGCCACAAGCTTTCTCAGCGCCTCAACTGCCTCCTCGGCGTCGTCTCCTTCTGCCCTGAGGGTAAGGACCGAGCCTTTGGGACATGCTATGGTCAGTATTTCAAGGATACTCTTGCCATCCACTGTCTCGTTGCCCTTGACAAGATAGATGTCCGACTGGAATTCACCGGCAAGCTGAGCAAAACGGGATGCCGGCCTTGCGTGCAGCCCAAGTCTGTTTTGTATGGTTACTTCAATTTCGCAGAGCATTTCCCATGTTTGTTCAGTTATATCTTGGATAATCCGGGTGGTAATATTTTTGTAAATAGCTAACTCAAGTCAGAGACTTGGGTTAATGATAATTTCAGGTACCCTGTTGTGTGGTGTAAGTTTAATATGGCTGTCTGTCATGGCAACCGTTTGTTTCCCTTACCATACTACACGATACCCTAAACGCATAAGCAATTGGCAGAGGCGATTTGCTGTACAGGTGTCATGCAGTATGTTCCCTCACTATCAGCAGGGAGACAGAACCCAGCCGGGCCGACAGCCTCGCCGGAAGATTCCATGAGCAGAATGCCCTTAACCCGGACAGCTTCTTTCCGCCAACCACAAGGAGATCATAGTCACCTTCACTGACCTCGGCAATTATCTCTTCAGCAGGGTCTCCATAGCGCTCCATGAATCTGTACCCTATGCCGTATGATTGGGCACGTCTGTCAATCCTTGCCCGTATTTGCTCGCAGGCTTTTTCAAGTTCAACATCTATGTGATCCAGATATTGCTGCCTGCCCTGCGCATATATCTCATTGTAAAACTGTTTCAGGTACGGGTCCCTGACATGGAGCACTGTCAGAGGTATATCAAACGCCCTGGCCATGCCAAAGGTCCACTCTTCGGCCCTGCAGGAGTGCGGTTTGCCGTCAGTGGCAAATAGTATGGAACCCGGGTGCATGGAGTGTTTAGACACTGTGTATGTCAATGTCCTCCGGTTACCTTCAGCAGTTCTGTGCCAAGCATGAGCACTGCCGCAAGCCCTATGAGCATCTTTGCCATGGCTGCTCCTGAGCCTACCAGAAATGCCACACCGCCTGCCTTCTTCATGTCGTCAATGCCTATTGATAGTCCTATACCTGCAAAACCCACGGCAAAGAACCATTTGTAAACGGCATTCATGGCCCAGAATGGGGTGTGGGCCTCGTTTGGTCCGCCAAGAAATGGCAGGTCCAGGCTGTTTAGGAGTACCAGGATAAAGAAGCCTATGATGAAAACCGGAAACTTGTCCTTTATGGTGTTCCATATGCCCCTGTGTTCATGGGCCACACTCTCTTTGAGATCATAGAACCAGACAGTATACATCACAATAAAGGGTATGAGCATGATCCTGGCTGCGTTTATGAGCACTGCCGTATTTCTGGCGTCTTCTCCGTACCATTCGGCGGCTGCAATGAGCTGGGCGGTGTTCAGGATGGCGAGTGCTGCCCATGCCCCAAATTGTGACTGTGACACGTCGAGGCTCTGACCCAGATAGGGCATGACAAAGAGCATGAGTGTGCCGAACAGTAGGATGGTTCCAATGGCATAGGCCATGTCACGGGGTTTTGCCTTGACCACAGGCGCTGTGGCAATGATGGCCGAGACCCCACATACGCCGGTTCCTGCCCCCATGATACCACCGAGCCCGTCTGAGACATTATACCGCCTGCACAAATACATTACGGACAGTGCTGTGCCAAAGATGAACAGCGCTGTGAGTATAAGGCCAGTCCCGCCAACCTTTGCCACGTCAGACCATATGTAGTGCACCCCGAGTATTATGATGCCAGGTTTGATAAGCGGGCGGGCCAGGCCAACACCTGGCAGGAAAATTTTTGCCACTCCTATGGTGTTTCTGATGATAATCCCGCCAATCAGCAGCATTGCAACATATTTGAACTGCAGGTCCTGATAGAGCAGAGTGGCCCATTTCCACCTCTGCCCCACCTGTCCCCCAACCTTTTCAAGTGCCTTGCGGTGTTTGCTGATGGCATTTTGTATGGTTTCAATCTCGGTTTGCGGCACACCAACAGCGGCAAGCTCAACCAGTTGCGCCTGTAGCTTCGGTATCTCCACAGAGGCAACGTCTGCCTTGTGGTACTTGGCAAGCACATGATGGATATTCATCACTACAAATGCAAATAGCAGGCATAGAAGAAGCCCAGGTACGTATTTCTGCCAGTCGTCGGCCACCATCTGTCTGATCCAGGACATGTTTCCTCCCTTTGAATTAAATCCCAAACCCTGCTAACTGTCAGATCCGTTTGCGGTCCATGCCACGCGACGCTTGTTATCCCACCACCTGTCCGCTTTGCCCGCTCGAGACACAGAGATAATTAATGTCTGTCACCCATGGTGATATCTACATGAGTGATAGCCAGAGGCTACTGAAAGGTTTTCTTCAGACAGGCATCTCCCTGGTGTGGAGAAAAATTTTGTCACTATGTCTTATGTAGCGATGTGGTGAAAAATTAACTAAAAATATCAGACACATCAGGTGTCATGTGGTATGGTGCCCGAAATGCAGGGTTCAGGGCCAAATTGATGTTAAGTACCTGCTTTTGCCAGCAGGGCAGGTGAGGTTTTGCGCCGTTGTATCGGGATCGGCCTGTGTGTGTTTGAAAAGCACCTCTGATCTTTTCATGTCAGGTTTGTGAGGTTTGGGCTGAGAAAAATCCGGCAAATCCCAGGGGGTGATGCTTCAGAAAATGAAAAGTGTCTTTTTGAAAAAGGTATGAATTGCATCGGGGTTAACTGAACAGAGCAACAGGATGATCCCTGCAATAACTATTGCCCAGATATCCTCCCGTTTTTCTGAAGACAGGACCTGTTTTTTCGTTTCTTCAAGCGCCCTGTTGCTACGGTGTTTGTCTACTTTGTGTCCATCCATAAGTCCTCCCTGGCTGATTATGTTTTGGTCGTTTTGTGCTGTCTCAGGACAATGATAACTGCAGGCATCAATAGTGATAAAGCATAATATATATCAGACCCCATAAGTCTCTTTTATATGATATGGGCCATTAAGTCAATCAGGAGGACGGGAGAGTGAGAAGAAAAAGGCATAACCTGAATTTGCCTTCTTAGCTATCAAGCAACATTTTTGCTGAAACACCTCTGAAATAGCCTGCGGCTTTTCTTAGGTAGATAATTTTCTCATCAGCATTTTCGTCGAACCGAAGTTGTTCCAGTTCATAAAATGCACGCTCTATTTCCCACGCATTAACAAGTTTTTTTGATAAGTCACTCAATTTATCCCCAACAATAAAATCCTTCATTACTTTTTCGAAATCTTCCAACAGGATTCTTAACTCTTCACATTTTCCATGGGGGACATTCTTTTCCGCAAGTGAGTCAGCAGCATCGGTTAATATCTGTGATATTGTGTTGGTTCAGCGAAAATGAGATTTTGGGTTTTGGCACTGCAAGGCATTTTGACTCCATGTGGCTGCCTTTAGTAGCTAGCCAGAACCGGGCTGGTTGAATCTGAAGGTGGCGACGGGGCTCAGGTTCTGGGGCTATTGTTTTTATGCTGCTTTTCTCCATGTCTTCTTTCGTTCTATCCTGGTCGCTTGTAGCTTCTGTTCCCTTTCCAAAAGCCGGTTTGATATATGTTCTTCCCCCCCTTTTAAATAAGGGGCATGATAAACGATACCTGAAATGCAGAAGCAATTGGCAAAGGCAGATGGTGCTTTTTCTCATGGTTTTGACCGCGGGCAAATTTATCATTACCAGAATAATTGCAACTGATGAGCTTTAAAAGCATGATAAAAAGTACCATCTGCCGTATAGCTCTATCTCTTATGTGTCATATGTCATATGTCATGTGTCATGTAGTATGAGTCAATATTATGGTACATGGGATGGGAATGGTATGGTATGGCATGGCAGTATGGGTAAGGGGATAGGTGTCTCACTTGCATTGACACAGAGGGGGCAGCCCCTTTATGTTGGAAGTAAATATGCATTTTCACCATAATCCAGGCTTTTTACGAGATCATCAATGCTGGATTCATCTTTGAGAGTTGAACCAGGTGACAACCCTGCACTCATTTTCGGAGAAAATCTTCTGGCAGAGTTACAGATGTGGTTTGATGGGGTATACTTTTGTTTCCTGGAAGGTACGGGTCATATTAAAGATTAGCCATTTAAAGATTAGCCATGGAGATACATACTGATTTTCTCATAGTAGGGGGGGGGATTGCAGGGCTGTCCCTTGCGGCAAAGCTCTCCCGTATGGGGCAGGTGCTGGTGCTTTCAAAGAAGGAGGCCCGCATGTCTGCCACAGACCTGGCTCAGGGGGGGATTGCCTGTGTGAGTTCTGCTGATGACTCCTTTGAATCCCACTATCATGACACGCTGCGGGCAGGAGACGGACTTTGCCACGAGGATATCGTGGATATCATCGTACGCCAGGCCCCGGACCGTGTGCGTGAGCTTGAGGAGTGGGGTGTGAGGTTTACCTGCAGGTCTGACGGGACATATGATCTTGGCAAGGAGGGGGGGCACTCTCACCGCAGGGTGGTGCACGCAGGGGATTTTACAGGCCGGGCCATCCAGAAGGCACTGATCGAGCTGGTGCGTGACAACAAGTCCATTACCCTGCTTCGTGACCATGTGGCAGTGGATGTCATCACTGAGTGCAAGCTCAGGGGGGCCTGTGCCAACCAGCCCTCCCTGTCAGGACAGGGCACCTGCAGGGAGAGATGTCTCGGTATGTATGTGCTCGATGTGGCGTCCGGCGAGGTGAGGACCATTATTTCCACAGTGACTGTGCTTGCCACAGGCGGCGCCGGCAAGGTCTATCTCTACACCAGCAACCCGGACGTATCCACTGGCGATGGGATTGCCATTGCCTACAGGGCAGGGGCAAGGGTGGCAAATCTGGAGTTCGTACAGTTTCATCCCACCTGCCTCTACCACCACAAGGCCAAGAACTTTCTTATTTCAGAGGCCCTTCGCGGCGAGGGTGCTCGCCTGCTGGATGCCTCAGGGAACGCCTTTATGGAGAGGTATGCACCGGAGCGTCAGGACCTTGCCTGTCGTGACATTGTGGCAAGGGCAATTGACGCTGAACTAAAGAAGAGCGGGGCCGAGAGTGTATTCCTGGACATATCACACAGGCCGGCGGATTTTATAAAGGAGCGTTTCCCAAATATATACGAGACATGCCTTGGGTTTGGTATGGATATCACCAAGGAGCCCATCCCTGTGGTGCCTGCCGCCCACTACATGTGCGGCGGAGTAGTGACAGACAGGTATGGTCAGACAGACATATGCGGTCTGTATGCCGTGGGTGAGACCGCATGTACCGGGCTTCATGGTGCAAACCGTCTTGCATCCAACTCCCTGCTGGAGGGCCTGGTAATGGCGCATCAGGCATTTACCAGGATTCAGAAAGATTTCGAGGAGCTGAAGGCCATGAAGTGTCCTCCGGTCCAGCCCTGGGACACAGGAGGGGCCGTTGATATGGACGAGGCGGTTCTCATTTCCCACAACTGGGATGTGATACGAAGGCTCATGTGGGATTACGTTGGCATAGTGAGGAGTGACAAGAGGCTCAACCTGGCAAAGAGACGCATCAAACCAATCATAGAGGAGATCAACAGGCATTACTGGGACTACATACTTACCCGTGACTTCCTGGAGCTGCGTAACCTGTCAATGGTTGCAGAACTCATAGTGCACTCTGCCTCCCTGCGCAAGGAAAGCCGTGGTGGGCATTACAATATGGACTGGCCCGACAAGGATGACTGGAACTGGAGACGCGATTCGCTGCTCTGCAGGGAGACAGGCCCGGTTTGATTGATAGATTTGGGTTTTGGAAGAGGATCGTGGTGCTGGTGCTGGCCCTGGGCGGGGTTGTGTTCCTTGGCTGGATATGGCGTGAAAGCCTGGTCGGTCTATATCACAGGCTCTATGCCCTGTTTGAGATGCGGGACGAGGCAAGGGAGTTTGTCCGGTCTCTCGGAGACTACGGCCCGCTGTTTTTCATAGGCCTGCAGATATTTCAGATCATTTTTTCTCCCATTCCCGGTGAGGCTACCGGGTTGCTTGGCGGGTTCCTCTTTGGGAAGTGGGCAGGATTCCTTTACTCCACCATAGGACTTACCGCCGGGTCTGTGCTGGCGTTTCTCATATCCAGGCAGTTCAGGCGGTTTGTATTGCCGTGGCTCAGGCGGTCCAGCGCGTACGCAAGGTTTGAGGACCTGCTGGAGCATCAGGGCCTGTTTCTCTGCTTCTTCCTGTTTCTCCTGCCAGGGTTTCCCAAGGATTTCCTCTGCTGGTTCCTTGGGCTTAGCCGTATGCCCCTGCTTGCCTTTGCCATTATTGCAGGGGTGGGCAGGATTCCTGGTACCCTGATGCTGTCATTCCAGGGGGCAGAGATATACGATGGAAATGTGGCTGGAATCGTGGCGTTGGTGATTGTAACCGTGGTGGTGGCCGGTCCGGCATGGTACTGGCGGGATGCAATATATAAGTGGGTGGAGAGACACACCCTGAAGGATAACGGCCAGTGATAGCATGGTTTGACTGTTTTTCCGGTGTCAGTGGAGATATGGTGCTTGGGGCCCTGGTGGATGCGGGCTGGCCTGATGAGAGGTTGAGAGAGCTTCCTGCCATGCTGGGCATAGATGGCGTGGACATAGCTGTCCGGCATGTGGTGAGAAGTGGCATCAGGGCAGTGTCCGTGCAGGTGATCAGCCGGCAGGAACAGAGGCTGAGGACATTGCCTGTGATACAGGACCTGGTCGCTTCATCGTCTCTCCCTGAGCCGGTGGGACAGAGGGTACTTGACATATTCACGATCATTGCAGAGGCAGAGGCCCATGTGCACGGCTGTGAAGTGGAGCAGGTGCACTTTCATGAGGTGGGGGCCGTGGATACGGTAGTGGATATTGCCGGGGCCGTGACCGGGCTGTACGACCTGGGGGTGGAGACTTGCTACTGCTCTGCACTTCCCATGAGTTCCGGTTTCGTTGAATGCTGTCACGGTATCCTGCCTGTCCCTGCCCCTGCTGTTGCCAGGATAGTTGAGGGCATACCGGTTAGGGGCCTGGATGTGAAGGCAGAACTTGTGACACCTACTGGTGCAGCCCTTATGAAGGGGTTGTGTTCATCCTTTGGCCCCATGCCTGCTATGGAGGTGAAGTATGTTGGCTATGGGGCAGGAGATGAAGGGTGTGCTGACATACCGGATCTGCTCAGGGTGTGGATGGGCAAGGGGCTTGACCCTCTGCACTCCCGTGTGGTGACCCTGAGCACCTGTATTGATGACATGAACCCGGAGTGGTTTTCCCATGTGATGGAAAGGCTCTTTGAGGCAGGCGCCCTTGATGTATTCATCAGGCCGGTTTATATGAAAAAGGGGCGGCCTGGCCATGAGTTGGTGGTGATATGTCCCCCTGGCCAGGAAGAATGCCTTGGTTCTGTCATTTTTTCAGAGACAACCACCACAGGTATCAGGTTTGATCGTCAAGGGAGATATCTGTTGCCGAGACATACCGGATATGTCTCCACCCGTTGGGGCAGGTTGAAGGTGAAGGTGATCCAGCGGCCTGGCGGTATCAGGGAGGTGGTGCCTGAATATGAAGAGTGCAGGCGTGTTGCCGAGGAGCAGGGTGTGGCCCTGTGGCTCGTGTACCAGGAGGTAAGACAGCTCGGTTCTGATTCAGGGGGCGTGAAGCCGTAACTGTTCATATAGAGGTCTCATGGTCCTTGCATACTGTCTCCGTGTTTCATGTCTCCGGCTTAGGGGGTATCCATGCGGCATACTACACGATACCTGAAATGCAGGAGCAATTGGCAAAAGCGCCATCCGCCGTATAGGTGTGGTGTAGTAGTCCATGCGGGGAATGCTCCCCTGTGGGCCTTCAGTGCCATGTAGGTGTCATGTAGTATGAATCTCAGACAGGCCTGAATTGAGCGATTCCCAGGTTTGCATGAGATGCAAGGCGGAGGATACGTAGACGTACTGGTGTACTTCAGGTATCCCACAGGCAAGCGAAGACTTTGAGGCAGCAGATCATGCGAAATTGGGAATCCCGTAGCGGTTTCAGGTTATAGAGAAAGTAAAACAGTTACAGCAAGCCCGTTGTGTTACGGGTAATTTCACAAAAACAGCATTAATTTGCTGTAATTAAAGATAAAACAAGATTTCACATGATTTGAAACGCTCAATTCAGGACATGGTTTTTCAACCAATAGCGTGACAAAGTGCGTGACAAGCTGATACTATTTCTTGCAAGCGGATTTTACGTAGGCAAGGCTCCATGGGCCCCTGGCACCTTTGGTGCGCTGCTGGGCATACCTGTGGCCTGCCTGCTTCACGGCCTGCCTCTGCTCCTTATGGCGGCTGTGGTGGTGCTGATGGTACTTGGAGCAGTGTGGGTGTCAGGCCAGGCAGCGCTTGTCATAGGGGAGAAAGATCCCTCTGTGATCGTGCTGGACGAGGTGGTCGGCATGGGTGTAAGCCTGTGCATGTTCCCCTGTTCCATCCAGTATATGCTGGCTTGCTTTTTTCTGTTCCGTCTGTTTGATATATGGAAGCCGGGACCTGTGGACAGCCTGCAGGGACTGCCTGGCGGATGGGGGGTGGTGATGGACGATGTGCTGGCAGGGGTGCTTGCCGGGATCGTGGTTCAGGCAGGAGTGATTATCAGTCATGCATGGTGAGATAATAGCCATTGGCGATGAGCTTGTTTCTGGAAAGACCGTTAATACCACCAGCAGTTTTGCTGCCAGGAAGCTCTTTGATTCAGGATATTCCATCAGGCGCATAACTGTGGTGGGCGACGATATACCGCTCATCGAGGACTGCCTTCACAAGGCCATAGAAAGGGCGAGGTTTCTTATAATCACAGGCGGGTTGGGGCCTACTGCCGATGACATCACCAATGAGGCGGTTGCCAGGGCGTTGTCTCTTCCACTAAGGGAAAACCAGCAGATACTGAAAAAGATCAGTGAGTGTGAGCAGCATCACGGTATCTCGTATGACGAGACCTTCAGGCGCAAGCTTTCCATGCTGCCGGAAGGCGCCGAGGTCCTCAATCCAGAAGGCCATGCCGCAGGCTACATGCTGATGCACGCAGGCATTCCCCTGTTCTTCCTGCCAGGTGTACCCAACCAGTTGGAGGATCACGTGGTGAAACAGGTAATCCCCAGACTCAGGGAGATACTTGGGGCTGGAAAGAGCGTGATCCAGAAGACCTTCAAGATATTTGGACTGTCAGAGATCGAGGTCAATGCCAGGCTCTCTATGATAGAGTCACGCTACCAGGGCCTGTCCATAGGATACTATCCCAACTTTCCGGAGGTGCATGTCACTGTGACCCTCAAGGGGGAGAGCAGCGAGGAGACCCGGAATGCGTGCAGTGATGCGTGCAGGGCCATAAAGCATGCCCTTGGCCTCTATGTGATAGCCGAAGACAATGATACCCTGGAGTCTGTGACAGGAAGGCTCCTGGTGGAAAGGGGGGCCATGGTATCTGTGGCAGAGTCATGTACCGGCGGGCTCCTTGGCCAGCGGCTTACAGATGTCTCAGGCAGCTCTGCCTGGTTCGACCGGGGGGTTACCACCTATACCAACAGGGCCAAGGAGGAGATGCTGGGCGTACCCCATGAACTCATCGAGAAACACGGCGCTGTAAGTGCAGAGGTGGCGGTAAGGATGGCAGAAGGCATCAGGAGGCTTTCAGGTTCTGCCTATGCCCTTTCCATAACAGGCATTGCCGGTCCAACCGGAGGAACTGACAGAAAGCCTGTGGGAACTGTCTTTATCGCACTGTCAACCCCTGAGAAGACCAAGGCCCTGAGATTCTTTTTCCCTGGCGGCAGGGACAAGGTCAGGACTACTGCTGCCGAGACTGCCCTTGACTGGCTCAGGAGAAACTTGACAGATGGTTCGTACATTCCTGGCTATAAACCTTCCTGATCGGCAGATACACCAGCTCTCGGAAGCTGTTGAGCAGTGGCGCAGGTACAGGGCTGCTGTGCGCTGGACTACTGCCTCAAGGCTTCATCTGACACTGAAGTTCCTGGGAGACGTACCGGAAGATATGCTGCCTGTCATCTCTTCTGCATGCCGGCAGGTGGCCGGCAGGTCCCGGCCCTTTGAGTTGCACATGGGTACGACCGGCACATTTCCTTCCATGAAACGGCCCAGGGTCCTTTGGGTGGGGCTGACGTCGCCCTCCGGAAGACCGCTTCACACGCTGCAGGAGGCATTGGAGACCTCTCTTGAAGGCGTGGGGCTCCCACGAGATGAGAGGCCGTTTTCACCGCACGTTACGGTTGGCAGGGTCAAGTCAGGGAGAAATATCCGTCAGCTCATGGAGACGTTCATGGCCTATGAGCCTGACAGGAGCCCGTTTACCGTTGATTCCTTTGCGCTCTACAGCAGTACTCTCACCCCAAAGGGGCCTGTCTACAGGCAGATAGACAGGTTTGTCTTCATGCCTGGTCCCTGATGGACAGGGGGCATACCGCCCTCTTCATGGTGTTTGGAGAGACCTTACCGGCACACCATCTGTCAGGAACGAGATGCCCTGTGAGCCTGTGGTGGCAATCATGATTGCCTGGATTACCGGCCGGTTCACCTTGTGGTCTGCCTTCCATGAAACGAGAAAATTTGCCCCTACTCCCCCGGGGTCCTTTTTATCAGTTACCACGAAACTGGTTGTCTCAAACGGGGTAAGGACTTTTGGGCTGGCAAGAATGGACTTTATGAGTTTCCCTTTTTTGTTGAAATATTTCACAGATTCCAGTGTGATGTTGCTGTCAGGAGATATGTTGTGGATGCTCAGGGTCACGGTAAGCTCAAGGCTCTTCTTTTGTCCCAGATAATAGATGGAGGGATAGACCGGCACATAGACCAGTTGTCCTGATGAGGTTGGGACAGCAGAAGGCGTGTCAGGCCGGCCCGGTTTCTGGGCCATGGCAGGGGAGCAGGCCAGGAGGCAAAGTGATATGAGTAGTGGTGCGATGGCTGTTGCAGTGGTGATGATGTTGGTTTTCATGGCCTATACCTCCTGTAGTGACTTTTCACAGGGTCCTTTGCTGGTGTAACCGGTCTGAAGTACCTGAATTGAGCGTTTCAAAACATGTAAAATGTTGTTTTATCTTTAATTACAGTAAATTAATGCTGTTTTTTTGTAAAATTATCCGTCACCCAACGGGCTTGCTGTAACTGTTTTGCTTTTTACATAATTTGAAACCGCTACTGGATTCCCAATTTCGCATGATCTGCTGCCCCGGAGTCTTCGTTTACCTGTAGGATACCTGAAGTACAACAGTACGTCTGGGTATCCTCCGTCTTGGATCTCATGCAAACCTGGGAACCGCTCAATTCAGGAAGTAGAAATTTAAAGCTGGTCAAATTAAAGCTGCTCAAACAGGTAATGTCTCCATCATACAGGAGGACATATGAAGGTCACAAGGGACGAGCTTGAAGAGGCGGTCAGGAACGGGATCATAAGCCAGGATCAGGCCGAGAGGCTTTACGAATTTTTGGACAGGACTACCCGGAAGAATCGTGTCCCAGAGCCGTCTTCCCCCTTTGGTTTCAGTACTGTGCTTTATTATATGGGCGGGCTCATTGCCATTGGGGCAATGACCCTGTTCATGAATCTTGGCTGGGAGATGTTCGGGGGCTGGGGCATCCTTTCTTTGTCACTGGCATATGCAGGTGCCGGTCTGTACCTTGCCCTGAGATTCAGGGACAGGGGGTATGATTTGCCTGC
>Ga0256914_1002623_pt1 | contig 14860 bp, 18 predicted proteins | sample HulkmetaG_FD_191571 | JGI IMG/M metagenome (GOLD analysis project Ga0256914, IMG submission 191571) | Hydrothermal chimney microbial communities from Main Endeavour vent field at the Juan de Fuca Ridge, Pacific Ocean - Hulk | ecosystem: Environmental > Aquatic > Marine > Hydrothermal vents ... | reverse complement strand
TATCAAACAAAAAATCTCTAAAAATTTTAGAAGAGATAGTCAATAAGATTAAATGCTTTAACTTTCAAGTTGATGGAAGTCGTGGTTATAAAGGGGCAGAAGTGGTAGCAGGTGGGGTGGATACCAAAGAGATTAATCCTATGACTTTGGAGTCAAAAAAACATAGGGGGCTTTATTTTACAGGAGAGGTTTTGGATGTGGATGGAGATAGGGGAGGGTTTAATCTTCATTTTGCTTGGGTTTGTGGCTTAAGAGTAGGGCAAAGTCTGTAAACTTATATTTAGCTTGAATAGTTATATGTTATAATAATAATTATAATATTAAGGATTAAAGATGCACCGTATTTTCCAAAGAATAGTTGTTTTGATAGATGATATTAAAGAGATAGATGATTTGCTTCAAAAAGGTATTGAGTTTTCCAAGCAACATCAAAAAACCTTGGAGGTTCTCTTTGTTCAAGAGAAGCTCTCTTCCTCTTTGTTGGACTATTTTACCTCGTCTGCTTCAAAAGAGTATACACGGTTTGACAGATACAGAGTAGAGGAGAAGATTCAAAAGTACATTGACCAATTAGATAGTGATACCAAGAGTGAAGTTACTATTGTGGAAGAGGATATTTTAGAGAGGGTTAAAATTCATGCTAATGGGTGTAGGGATATTCTTTTTATTACCAATTATGATAAAAAGCTCTCTCAAAAACTTTTGGAGAAAACCCCTTACTCCTATTGGATTTTCAAAAATAGCTCTTTGAATTACAGTCGTATTTTACTTCCAATTCAGCTTAGTGATGAGGCGAGAGAGGACATTAAAATGACAAAAGAGATTTTCCCTAAAAGTACGGTCTGTATCGTTCATGATTATCATTATATGATACCTCGCAGAGAAAAAGATGGTTCAGCTACCATTGTACCTGTGGTTGGGCATATTGATAAAGAGCTTTACGAAGAGACCAGAGAGAACGAGAAGCATCTTTTTGAGAACTATAAAAAAGAGTTCAATGTAGAGGGTGATTTTCTTGAAGAGAAAAAAGGCTTAGAGAAGGATTTGCTTAACTATATCACAGATAGAGATACTGACTTAGTAGTGATTCATCATCAAGAGAAGCTTATGTTTGTTCCCTCTTTAACTTTTGATTTATTAGAGGATATGCCTCTTAACTTCTTGGTGTTAAATAGATAATAAATGTAGAAAAGATATTTAAACTTATATTAAACTTAAGTTTTATTATAATATAATAGTTATTATATAAACTTAAGGAATAAAGATGCACCACACTTTTAAAAGAATAGTAGTTTTAATAAATGATATTTCAAATATAGATGATTTACTCCAAAAAGGTGTTGACTTTTCGAAACAGCACAAAAAAACGTTAGAGATTCTTTTTGTACAAGAGAAACCAACAGATTCACTATTGGATTATTTTTTATCCTCTCGCTCAAGAGCCTATATCCCACTTGACAAAGTGCAAGTCAAAGAGAAAATTCAAAAATATATTAATCAGTTAGATACTGATGCAAAGAGCGAAGTTACTATTTTAGAAGAGAATATTTTGGAGAGAGTTTTGGCTCATGCCAAAACGTGTAAGGATATTCTTTTCATTACCAATTATGACAAAAAACTCTCTGAAAAACTTTTAGAGAAGACCCCATACTCCTACTGGATTTTTAAAAATAGCTCTTTGACCTACAATAATATTCTTCTTCCTATTGAGTTAAGTGATGAGGCTGTAGATGATATTAAACTCACCCAAGATATTTTCCCTCAAAGTGCTATTGATATTGTTCATGACTATCATTACATGATACCTCGAACTGAAAAAGATGGTTCTGCTACGATTGTACCTATTGTGGGGAGTGTGGACAAAGAGCTACATGAAGGGACACGAGAAAAACAGAAACGTATCTTTGAGAATTATAAAAAAGAGTTTCATGTGAAGGGTGATTTTATTGAAGAGAAAAAAGGGTTAGAGAAAGATATAGTTAACTATATAAAAAATAAAGAGACTGATTTAGTAGTAATTCATCATCAAGAGAAGCTTATGTTTGTTCCCTCATTAACTTTGGATTTATTGGAGGATGTACCTCTTAACTTCTTAGTGTTAAACAGATAAAAAGAGGTTATTTAAACCTCTTTTTCCACTCTTTCTCAAATTTTTTACGCTTGATAAATGAGAGTTTTTCAATAAAAACTTTGCCATCTAGGTGGTCTATCTCATGTTGAAGGGCAATGGCTAGAAAATTATGGTTTTCAATGATATGCTTCTCTCCATAACGGTCTTGATACTCCAAAACAATATGCTCTGCACGTTCGATATCCTCATATACCCCAGGAATACTCAAACACCCCTCTTGATGTTTACAGCTACCCTCTTTGGAGGTAAAAACAGGATTGATAATCTCCAAAGTCTCCTCTTTGTTAAAGACAGCATCATCAGAATCATCTTCGGGGAGATTGATAATTAAAACACGTTGGGCTATACCTATTTGAATGGCTGCTAATCCCACCCCTTTTCTTGATAGCATGGTATCGTACATATCATCAAGTAGGCTATGAAGTTCATCATTAAACTCTACTACCTCTTTTGAGATGAGCTTTAGTCGTTTATCAGGGTAGATAACTATCTCTTTAACCATCTATAATCCTGTAATTTAGTTGAAGCTTTTTGTTAAAATCTTGTCGATTAATCCATAGTCAACGGCCTCTTGTGCAGACATAAAGTTATCTCTCTCTGTATCTGTTTCAAGCTCTTTTGCTTTTTTACCACAGTTCTCAGCCATGATTTCATTGAGCGTATCTTTTAGACGCTGAATCTCTTGGGCTTGGATTTGGATATCGGTTGATTGCCCTTGTGCGCCACCTGATGGTTGGTGAATCATAATTCGAGAGTTTGGCAGAGAGTATCTCTTTCCTTTGGTTCCCGATGAGAGTAAAAATGCCCCCATAGAAGCTGCTTGACCGATACAGATGGTCACAATGTCAGGCTTGATATAGTTCATGGTATCAAACATAGAGAGACCACTTGTAATAACCCCACCAGGAGAGTTGATATAGAAGTAGATATCTTTGTCTGGGTCTTGTGCTTCTAAAAATAGAAGTTGTGCCACAATAGTTGATGCTACTTGGTCATTTACTTCACCACTAAGCATGATGATTCTGTCTTTTAATAGTCTTGAATAGATATCATATGAACGTTCACCACGACCTGTCTGCTCTACTACATAAGGGATATAACTCATTATTTGTACCTTTGGATATTTATTAATTTTAATTTATAGGAGAATACACTTTTTTTACTTAAGATGTATTGTGAGATGTGGGTATTGCTACCCACATTAAGATATTTCTATATAAATATTTGGAGAAATATTATTTGTCTAAACCAATAATTTTTGCAAATAGTTTGTCCTCTATCATGCCCATTTTTACAGCTGGTAGAAGATTGTTTTTTTGATAATACTCAATCATCTGTTGAGGGTCTTGACCGTTCATCATCGCTTCATAGTAAAGGGTTTGAGATACTTCTGTGTCATTTACTTCGATACCCTCTTTTTTTGCCAATGCGTCAACTAGGAAAGTTGCTTTTACAGAGTCTATCGCTACTTCTCGAACCGACTCTCTAAGCTCTTCTATTTTTTCATCGTTTCCTTTGAACGTCTTCAACTCCTCTTCACTCATCTCTTGTGCTTTTTGGTTGATTTGTGCATCAATCTCTTGGTCTACAATATTTTGTGGAAGATCGAAACTGTACTCAGCTACCAGTGCGTCCATAAGTTTTGGTTTAAGCTCATCATTGTAAAGTTTTGATACTTTTTCAGATTGGATTTGCTCTTTGATTTTATTTTTTACAGTTTCAGCTGTCGCATCTTCAACACCTGGAAGCAATCTTTTTACCATCTCTTCATCAAGCTCAACTTGACCACGTGCTTTTATCTCATGAAGTGTTACGGTAAAGACAGCCTCTTTTCCTGCTAAATCTTTTGCTTGGTAATCTTCAGGGAAGGTAACAGTGATATCTTTGGTCTCATCTCTGTTCATACCTACCATTTGTTCTTCAAATCCTGGGATAAATTGACCAGAACCCATAATAAGCTCAAATGCTTCAGCTTTTCCACCTTCAAACTCAACACCATCAACTTTTCCTAAAAAGTCAAACTTCGCTTGGTCGCCATCTGCTAATGCTCTATCTTCTTTGAGTTTTTTAAATGGAGAGTTATTTTCAAGAAGCGTTGAAAGTCTCTTGTCAATCTCACTCTGCTCAACAGTTGGTTCATCGTAGCTAGGAGCTAGTTTCGCATATCCCTCTACTTCAATGGTTGGTCTAAGAGAGATAAGCAGTTCAACTTCAACCCCACCCTCTACTTTTTCATACTTTTTAAAAGTTGGGTCACCGATAATATCTGCTTCATTAATATTTAACTCCTTTTTACCCTCAGCTACTATGGTCTGTACCGCTTCGCTCTCTGCATCTTGAGTTAACTTGTCTCCATACATCTGTTTGATAGTCGCAGGAGGTACTTTACCTTTTCTAAAACCATCAACGTGCGTAGTTTTTGCAAGTTGTGTTGCCATTTTGTTGAGACTTTTCTCAATATCTGAATTCTCAATTTTTGCTGTTACCAATACGTTTGCCGTATCAGTTTTTATAGCTGTAATGTTCATTACAATCCTTTATCCATAATAATTCTTGGAATTTTAGCAGAAGTAGGCTTATATTCATAAGAAATGGGTAAAAGGCTTACTTTCTGTAGAAAAACTTCACTAAAACTACCCTTATCAATCATCTATTAATCAAAGTTGAGTATATTCTTTATTAAATTTAAAACATAGGACAAATAGTGCGACACATTACTGCCTTAATATTACTTCTACTCTTCACACTTACTGCTCAATCCGAGACACTAAAAGTGGGAGTTAAACTCTCTGAACCATGGGTAATGTATGATAAAAATGCAACGATTGAGGATCGGAAACCTAAAGGTTTCAGTATCGATTTATGGAATAAAATAGCCGAAAAAATGGGTGTAGAGACAGAGTGGGTCTATTATGATTCTACTTCAGAACTTATTGACTCCACCCAAAAAGGAGAGGTAGATGCTTCTATCTCTGCGGTAACCATCACTTCAAGTCGTGAAACCAAGATAGATTTTTCCAACTCGATGTATGAGTTGGGACTACAAGTAATGATGGATGCTACCAAATCATCTGCATCTGTTTTGGAGCTAATGGGAAAAGAGATTAAAAAAATGATGACAACTCAGGCGGTTATTATCTTTTTTATTTTTCTCTTTATCACCATGCATTTACGTTGGTATATCGATAGCAGAGATGATAAATCTAACCTATTTGACAAACGATATAGCTCAGGAATTATCGACTCTTTTTGGTGGGGAATCACCATGTTAGTTACATGGGAGACTCCACCAAGCAAAGGGATAGCTCGAACCATTGATTTAATGTGGCATATTGTGGGAATTATTGCGATTAGTATCCTCACGGCGATTGTTACCTCAGCACTGACAGCCCAAGCGATTGGTGGCTCTATCCGTTCAGAGAAAGATTTGGCAGGGAAATATATCGCAGCAGTGGCTACGGATGCTCCACGAAAATATGTGGAAAAAATAGGGGCAAATGTGATTCCTGTCAAAACCCTAGCAGAGGGAATAGAGTTGGTACGCACTGGAAAAGCAGTAGCGTTGGTACATGATGGCCCACGGCTTGTCTATCTTGCCAATCAAATTAATAAAAAAGAGAAGAAAAAGGTATTGGCAGTTGCTCCCTTTAAGTTTAATCCTCAAAACTATGGGGTGGTTTTCCCTTCAAAGAGTGAGTTAAAAGAGAAGGTAGACCGTGTTCTCTTGAAACTAAGAGAGTCTGATGGACTTGACAAAAGTTATCATGAGAAGCTTCAAGAGAAGTGGTTAAAGATAAAATAATATACTTTTTCAAAATGTATAGGAGAGCAGATGCAACAGCCTAAGATAAGAAGAGATAAAATAGACACCATAATATTACGCTGAACAGCTTCTCTCTGGGCATATTCATCAATCAGGCCACCTCTGTGAAGAGATGTTACTACTTCCTCAATCCAATAAAAATGGTGTGATTAAATAACGCCCAACTCTTTAAAAATCTCTTTGAAAATATCATTAACTTCTAGTAGTTGATGATAAATCATACCAAAAGCTTTATCTTCTACAACCCACTCTTCAAGGTGTTGTATACTTTGACTTTTTTCATCTTCTGATAGGATATCTGACGTTACAATCGCCGTTTTTATCTCTTCTATTCGCTCTTTTGGCACAATAAATCCTTTTTTAGTTATTATATTCTATATTGGTTTAATTTCAGTCTAGGTTAGATTGGTTTTCTCTCTATTATCCTCGCTTCATCTCGCCTTTAAAGGTATAGAGTCCGTGAGAGAGATTTCCTACTTTTTCAAAGCCCAATGACTTCATGGCGTGTTGTACTTGATAACTTCTGCTTCCTGAGAGACAATAGATAATCATCTGTTGGGCTTTTTTACTGTTTAATGTTTCAACTTCTGCATAAAAATTTGAGGTAGGGATAAGGGCATCTGTTCCTACAATATGGGTTTGGTTATACTCCATCTGTTCACGTACATCTATGAGGGTAAAATCAACCATCTTAAGGGTTCGAGCTTCGATAAGTGCTTCAAGTTCATCGCCGTCTAACTGTTCTTTTTGAACCAGCTGTTCTGCCTCCTCTTGGGTTAATCCACGAGAGTGTTTATGGACAATCTCTTCTATTACTTCTGCTCTGGTCTGTTGCTCCACATATTCAGGAGTACAGAAAATTCCACAGTGACATAGCCCATCTTCGGGAATCTCTTTCTCAATGGCTGGTTTACAGGGACAGATTCGATTGTTGGCTTTTTTTTGCTCCTCTTTTGTCTCACCCTCTACCATAAAACAGGGACAAAATCGTTTTCCATACATAAGCTTGTTTCGAGCAAGTCCCATGGCAACACCCTCATTGACATCTTCGTTTGGATTTTGAACCCAACCGAAACTTTTGTTGACCTTTTGTACAAAACTCCATGTTTTTTCTAGTTCGGTCTTAAATTCAGCCGAATGCATATCTACTGTTTTCATCGCTATTCCTTATTGTTTAATTCTATTTTTTTATTCTATTTCTTTAACAGAGAAGAATTCTACAACAATATTATTAATCTTTTGTCGTCTTCTCTCTACGACTCTGTAAAAATGTCTGAAGAAGAATAATGGCAACCCCTAAATCTATCATCACATCGGCATAGTTGAAGATGGCAAAATCAAAACCACAGTGCCATGCGATGTAGTCTACCACCCCCTCTTGGGTAAAACGGTCATAGATATTGCCAAATGCTCCCCCTACAATTAATCCCAATGCCAGAGCGTACTGTTTGAGATATCCCTCATAGAGAACATAGATGAGTACACCTATCACCAAAATAAGCTGTACCCATTTTAGATTTTCTCCCAAAAAAGAGAGCATGGAGAAGGCAACTCCTTTGTTGTAGTAGAGTTCAAGATTGATACATGAACCCTCCATTATCATGGCATACTCTACACCATCTACGGCATCCATTGCCCATAGTTTAATGTTGTGGTCGATAATAAATGTCCCAATGGCAAGGAGTAAAAATATGGTAATATTTCGGGTCATTACGAGAGTTCCTTTGTAAAAAATTTAACAGTTTTTTGCATCATCTCATTTAAAAGTTTTTTATCTTTTCCTTCTAGTAATATGCGTATGAGATTCTCTGTACCTGAATATCTCACTAGGTGACGTATCTGTAGATTCTCTATCTGCAAGAGAATCTCTTTTGCCCCTTTTATCTTATCTATGGGGATTTTTTTAGATATTTGAATATTTTGTTGTAGCTGAGGATGAAGCTCAAAGACATCAAATGCTTCACTTGTTTTTTTATTGATAGAGATGATATAGGCAAAGGCTTGAAGTGCCGAGACCAAGCCATCACCTGTCTTGGCAAAATCAGAAAAGATGATATGACCACTTTGCTCTCCTCCAAAGTTTGCACCAACTTTTTTCATAACAGAGAGTACATGTTTGTCACCCACATCACTTCTCTCCAAGGTTAATCCATTTTGACCGAGATACTCCTCTAGTCCTTGATTGCTCATAACCGTGGCGATTACAGAAGTTGAGGAGAGCTTATTTTTATTTTTAAGATGTACAGCTAACGCACCAATGAGTTTATCACCATCAATGACCTCACCATTCTCATCAACAATTACAATTCTATCCGCATCCCCATCCAATGCGATACCTATATCAGCACGGGTCTCTAACACTTTTTGTGTTAACATCTCTGGATGCATCGCCCCACAGTTGGTGTTGATATTAAACCCATCAGGCTCACTGGCAAGAACGATAACATCAGCTCCAAGTTCCCGAAGAACCGTGGGTGCGACAGTATAAGCGGCACCATTGGCACAATCAATAACAATACGTTTCCCCACCAATGATAGCTCTCTGGGGAATGAGTTTTTAATCAAGACAATGTATCGCCCGATAACATCATCAATTCGCTTGGATTGTCCAATTGCTTTTTTGATGGCAAATCCATTTTCAATTAGCTCTGTATCATCAAAAATAGATTCAATTTTCTGTTCAGCTTTTTTATTAAGTTTGTCCCCATAACAGTTGAAAAATTTGATACCATTATCATAAAATGGATTGTGAGAGGCGGTTATCATAATCCCTGCATCACAACGCATATTCTCTGTGAGAAAGGCGATAGCAGGGGTGGGGAGTGGTCCTACTTGTACCACATCGTAACCCACAGCAGTGAGTCCTGAAACTAGGGCATTCTCGATCATATATCCTGAACGTCTTGTGTCTTTTCCTACCAATATTTTATTTGTTTTTGCTGTTTTTCTAAAGTGTATTCCTGCCGCCATCGCAAGTCTCATTACGGTAAACGCATTGAGTTTATCTCCTGCTAAACCTCGTACCCCATCGGTTCCAAATAGTTCCATAAATTATTCCTTAAATTTTATTTAAACATAATTTTATCACAATATCTAAAATTAACCTCTTAAGAGAAATAAAGATATAATACGCGAATTTTAAAACATCCCCCCTGATACGTAATTCAGGAGAAAATAAAGGTAGATTTTGAGTGAGAATTTAATCGGTTATATCGATAACCAAGGAAATATTATAGATACACAGAGTGCGGGTGAAAACCCTAATGCCAAGGCGATTGAGTATGACAACTCAGCTCCGTCTTTGGAGATAGTTCGTCACTCAACTGCACACTTGATGGCACAAGCGATTAGCGAACTTTTTACCAATGCCAAGTTTTTTGTAGGACCAAATGTTGATGAGGGGTTCTATTATGATTTTCGAGTTGATGAGAAAATTGGTGAAGAGGATTTAAAAAAAATCGAAAAGAAGATGAAGGAACTCATCAAGAAAAAATATAAAATTGAGAAGTATGAGATTACCAAAGAGGAGGCATTAACAAAGTTTGCCAATGATGACCTCAAACAAGCCGTACTAACTCGAATTCCTGATGGTATTATCTCGGTTTATAAGCAGGGTGACTTTGAAGATTTGTGTCAAGGACCTCATGTTCCTGCTCTAAGATTTTTACATAACTTTAAACTAACCCGTGTGGCAGGGGCGTACCTTGGTGGAGATGAGAAGGCAGAGATGCTTACCCGTATTTATGGTATCGCTTTTGCAGATAAAGAGGCTCTAAAAGCTCATATGAAGATGCTAGAAGAGGCAAAAAAACGTGACCATAGAAAAATTGGTGCAGAAATGGAACTCTTTATGTTTGATGAAGAGAGCGGAGCAGGGCTACCATTTTGGATGCCAAAAGGGTCACGTCTACGTCATAAATTAGAGACTATTTTACACAAAGCCCATAGAAGAAGAGGGTATGAGCCAGTAAGAGGTCCAGAGATTTTAAAAGCTGATATGTGGAGAACCTCGGGGCATTATGCCTGTTATGGTGAAAATATGTACCTTACTACTATTGATGAGCAAGAGTATGGGGTTAAACCGATGAACTGTATCGGGCATATTCAAATATTTAAACAGACAGGAAAAAGCTACCGTGATTTACCTGTAAAATATTATGAGTATGGGGTGGTTCATCGTCATGAAAAATCTGGGGCATTACATGGTCTGCTTCGTGTGCGTGAGTTTACCCAAGATGATGCACATATCTTCTGTGCTCCAAATCAGATAGCTTCAGAAGTTATTGAGATAGTTGAGTTTGTTGATTCTGTGATGAAACTCTTTGGATTTGACTACAGCATGGAGGTGGCAACCAAGCCTGAAAAAGCGATTGGTGAAGATGATGTTTGGGAATTGGCGACCCAAGGGCTAAAAGATGCACTTGATGAAAATAACTTACCATATAGCATTGATGAGGGAGGAGGAGCATTTTATGGTCCAAAAATTGATGTAAAGATTACCGATGCACTTGGACGAAAGTGGCAGTGTGGAACAATTCAAGTAGACTTCAACCTCCCTGCGCGTTTTGAGGTGGAGTATGTCGATGAGGACAATACTCGTAAACAGCCTGTGATGATTCACCGGGCTATTTTGGGGTCATTTGAGCGTTTTATCGCTATTTTGACAGAGCATTATGCAGGGGAGTTCCCACTTTTCCTCGCTCCTACACAGGTTATTTTTGTGCCTATCTCTGATGCCCATGTTAGTTATGCCAAAGAGCTTCAAAATGAGCTAATGGATATCGAAATTGATTGTGAAATCTTTGATAAAAATGACTCTTTAAATAAGAGAGTACGAAATGCAGAGAAGCAGAGAGTTCCCTATGTTGTGATTGTTGGAGACGAAGAGATTGAAAATCGAACGGTTGCGATTAGAAATCGACGTAAAAAAGAACAATATAATCTCTCTTTTGATGATTTTATGGTAGAATTAAGCCAACAACTAAATGAAGGTAAGATTTGAGTAGACAAAACAACAGAAACAACAGAGGAAGAAAGAAGCCAGACGAAACCATTATGAATGATAAAATCAGAGACCCAGAACTCCGAGTTCTTGGAGATGATGGAGAGCAATTTGGTATTATCTCTCGTAATGAGGCAATGAAAATTGCAGATGACAAAGGGCTTGATCTAGTACTTATGTCTCCTGATGCTAAACCACCTGTGGCAAAAATTATGGACTATGGTAAGTTTAAGTATGAGCTTGAAAAAAAGAAAAAAGAGGCACGAAAGAACCAAAAAACCATTGATGTTAAAGAGGTTAAGTTCTCTTGTAAGATAGCTGAGGGGGATATCGCTTATAAAGTAAAACATGCAAGAGAGTTTCTTGAAGCTGGAAAGCATGTTAAACTAAGAGTATTTTTAAGAGGTCGAGAGATGGCAAACCCTGAATGGGGTATTGATGTGCTTAATCGTGTATGGCCAATGCTTGAAGATGTTGGAAACTTGGAGCAAAATGCCAAGCGTGACGGTCGTTATGTCAATATGTATGTGACACCATTAAAAAAATAATTAAATTTTATTATCTTTATTCATGGGAGTAGACATCGCTGTCTACTCTTTTCTTTCTCTATTTTAGCTATATTATAGTTTTTTGGATGATACTACTATGCCATCTTCGTCGGCATAGAGGTAGCCTCCTACTTTAAAAGAGACTCCCCCAAAATGTAAATCAATATCTCGTTCTGATGGTGCTATTTTGGTGCTTTTTCTAGGACAAGTCCCCAATGCCATAAGCCCCACTTTTATATCTTTGGTAATTTTTGTATCTCTGACATAGCCGTTAATAACAATACCTGCCCAACCATTTTTAAGTGCATATCCCATTAATGTATCACCCACAATAGCACAGTATCGGGCATAAACATCGACTACCACTACTCTACCATTGCCCTGTTCATCCCTGAGCATGGTTACAAGGTCGCTATTGTCTTTATCTAGGAGTATGGTTACTATCTCGCCTGAGAATGATGCTACTCCACCATAAGAGTGAAGCGTCTCAGCTACTATCTCTAGCTCTTTGCCATATGTATCACATAGGTCTGCTGTTGTAAAACTCATTGGCTCTTGCTCCCTGGTTTTATCGCTTCTGTTTTTCCCTCTTTACAGAGTGGACACTCTTCTGGTTGGTACATCTCAAAGGTAAAATCATCGAGTGCAAAGAGAGGTATATCACTAGAGAGTTTACACTCACTTTTTGCTTCAATGTCAGAACCTACACGTTTACAAAAACCACGATTTGCTAAAGAGGCAAATGCGACAATATTTCCACCAAGCTCCTCAATGGCTAAAGAGGCTTTCATAGCAGAGCCACCTGTGGTGATGATGTCTTCACAGATAAGAATATTCTCATCCTCTTTTACTTCAAAGCCACGTCGAAGCTCCATACCACCCTCTTTTTTCTCAACAAAGATAGAGCGAACCCCTAAAGCACGAGCCAGTTCATATCCTGCTAAAACTCCACCTAGGGCAGGGGCACAAACAGTATCTACTTTAATGCCACTCTCTTTGATAAGCTCTGCTAACGCATTACATAAAAGTTCAGCCGTCTTAGGCTCTTCTAAAACTTTGGCACTCTGTAAATATCGGCTAGAGTGGTTACCACTTGCCAAAAGAAAGTGTCCCTCTAGTAATGCATTGGCACTTTTATATACTTGTTCTACATTCATCACTATACTTTTAAGATATCTATCTCTTTTGTAGATAGAGTACTCTCTATGGTTGCAATATTTGAATCCGTAATTTTTTGAATTTCATCTTGTCCTCTTTTAGATTCATCTTCGGAGATATCTTTGCTTTTCTCTAATTTTTTAATTTTATCATTACCATCTTTTCGGATATTTCGAATGGCAATTTTTGCTTTTTCAGACATCCCTTTGGCCTGTTTTGCAATCTCTTGTCTCTGCTCAGATGTCATCGCAGGAAAGAAGAGCTTAATAAAGTCCCCATCATTATTTGGATTTACCCCAATATTTGCCTGTTGAATGGCTTTTTCAATATCACTTAAAAGGTTTTTTTCCCATGGTGTAATAGAGATGGTAGTCGCATCACTTACAATAACGCTTCCAACTTGATTAAGTGCAGTTGGTGTTCCATAGTAGTCTACCTTAATATGGTCAACAATATTGGTACTAACTTTACCAGTTCTAAGTGTAGAAAAGTCTCTTTTAAGTGCATCTATACTTTTTGTCATTTGCTCTTTTGTGTGGTTATAAACTTTATTTAACATAATTATTTCCTTATGATTATTTAGTGAGATTTTACCTTTTTTTTGCTTGATAGTGCGTTTAAAAAGATGTTATACAAGATAGATAGTTGTGATTTGGAAGAAGGGAAGTTTGAATTAGAGAGAGTTCTCTAATCCTAACTTATTTTTTTGTGTCGTTGTTCTCTGTTGTTACAGGTACAGATGTTGATGTCGAAATACCATCCGTGACCGATTGGTTTTTATCTTGGTTATAGAAATAACCCATTGCTAAAGTATTAGCAATAAATAGTATCGCTAGGGTAAAGGTCGCTTTTGCTAAAAAACTAGCAGGACCCTTTGCTCCAAACATTGACTCATTACTTCCACTGTAAGCACCGAGTCCCATACTGGAACTTTTTTGTAATAACACAGCAATTACAATGGCAATAGCCAATATAATTTGAACAACTAATAGGGTTGATATCATCGTTTCCTCTTTAAATTTAGGGTATAATTTCGGCGATTATACCCTAAATTAATTGAAGTTGAGATAAATATACCATAATGAATGTCCTACATGAGTTTTCAAGATTTGCCAAGCAGTATAATTCCTATAATATTATACAAAATAGAGTAGCTCAAGAGCTGGTTTTTAAGATAGAGAAGAACTACTATAACTCTATTATAGATATTGGTTGTGGTAGTGGTGCTGTCTATAAAAACCTTGTAAATAGAGATATAAAGTTCTCTGAATTTACGGCACTAGACTTCTCAACAGAGATGTTGAATCTCCATCCTTCATCTAAAAACATTACAAAAAAATCTTTTGATTTTAATAGTATAGAGGATTTTAATAAGTTAAAAAAACAAGATAATCAATTGATTGTCTCTTCTTCTGCACTGCAGTGGTCAGAGGATATCGCATGGACTTTAAAAGAGATATCAAGGTATGGAGATGAATTCCATTTTTCACTTTTTACCTCTAATACTTTTGCTACAATTCATAAAATTGGAAATATTCATTCTCCTATCTACTCAAAGGAGGAGCTTTTAGAAGTTTTTACTCAATACTATAACTTCTCTTATGAGATAAAAAACTATCAATTAAAGTTTAATAATACACCTTCAATGTTTAAGTATATTAAGCAGAGTGGAGTAAATGGTAAGGGGAATAAGTTAACCTATAAAGAGATAAAAAGAATTATTGATATCTATCCTTATGATTATTTGGAGTTTGAAGTATTGTTTGTGGTAGGGTCGGTAAAAACCGACCACTAAAATTAGTCGTCCATAATTCCTAAAAGTACCAATAGAGATTGGAACATATTAAAGAAGTTAATATAGAGTGACAATGCACCCATGACAGGAGTTTCATAAGCACCTGCTACAATATTTTGTGTATCAACCAGTACAAAGAAGGCTGATATCATTAAAACTGCCCCAGAGATGATGACAGACATGATTGGACTATGGAAAAATATTATATTTAAAATAGAACCAATAAATACAATTGCAAATGCAATCATAAGAGGTTTTCCATATGAGGAGAAGTCGGTTTTACTATTAATTGCAAAGAGGCTTAATCCTCCAAACATAGCAGAAGCTAAAAGAAAAGCATTTCCAACCGTAGCTCCACCACCTTTTGCCATGACCATACTGATAAGAGGCGTTAATACGAGTC
>Ga0256914_1002622_pt1 | contig 14860 bp, 4 predicted proteins | sample HulkmetaG_FD_191571 | JGI IMG/M metagenome (GOLD analysis project Ga0256914, IMG submission 191571) | Hydrothermal chimney microbial communities from Main Endeavour vent field at the Juan de Fuca Ridge, Pacific Ocean - Hulk | ecosystem: Environmental > Aquatic > Marine > Hydrothermal vents ... | reverse complement strand
TTTGCCCAAAGCGGTATTGCTTAATGCTTCTCGCATCATAGCTTTGGCTTTGGCCGTATCGCCGGAAGCGGCTACGGAAGCAATGGCATTCATTGTTCTTCCATCAACGCTTTTTATAGCTAAATCTGGATTAATGGCCTCCTGAGCGCTGGCTTTCCAGTCGGCAATTTCATAATCCTTAGGGCCACTTGGACTCATAAAAATACTTACCAATGCACCCACAACTACCCCAACGGCTGTTCCAATTGGTCCGGCTGCAGAACCAGCGCCTGCTGCAGCTGCTATCGTACTACCAGCACCGGCCGCTACATAAGTAACTGCCGTTGAAACTGCTGTTGTCGCTAACTCTCTCGCAGTTATTTCTCCGTCAGCAAGTAAGCGTGCCATTGTCATTCCCGCTCGCACCCAGCCACCAACAGAACCGGCTGCCTCCGCAAAAGCTTCTTTGCCGACTTCCTGTATGGTACCACCAGCTACCTGTTCAGCAATCTCATTTGTCAAATAACTCGTAACTACTCCCTGAGCTATATCCTCCGCCAACACTCCAACATCAAGCTCCCCTGATAATAACTGTCTGGCCGCACTGCTAAATCCAGCTGATACTCCTCCGGCAATCGGATCTGTAGCTATATCACCGGAGCCTCCCCATAAATCCGGAGCTACTTCCGGTAAGACGACGGTATCTAAATAACCAACCGTTGCCGTAGTTACTCCATGTTCTATTGCCCTGTCTAAATCTTGTCCGTTAATTATATCTTTAACGGTATCACGAATTCCATTGCCCAAATACCCGGTCATTGCTCCGGAAATGCTGTTTAAATCCTTGTCATCCAATATTCCGGTTTCTTCCAGAGCGTGAATTCCCGCCTGGAAAGATAGGTTAGAAGCCGCTTCAACCATATCCCCCTTATCACCAACAGTAAAGGCCGTAATGACACCGGCAGTAGCATTGGCCATTCCCTGTCCCAGCCAACCCAATTCTTTTTCTCCGTTTTCATTGGTCGTACCAAATAATTCCGTAGCCGCTCCTAAAGTACTACTTCTAATAATATCTTCCGCCACTATTCCCAAAACATCATCAGCATCAGCACCGGAGGCCAATGCTTGCATTCCCCTTCTACCACCGGATTCTAAACCGGGCAGAAACCCATTCTCCACAAAACGACCAAAATTAAAATCTTCTGAAGTTCCGGTCCTTTCTGCCTGATTTGATTGGGAAGTGGTTTGATTTATTGTGTCACTCATAAAACCATCACCAGCTTGCTCATAGGGCGTTTTTAAATCTCCCCCATCCAACAGGCTTCTTTCTTGACTCTCCCAAGCGCCGCCAAGTTCATCTTCTGTGTCATGACCACTGGCAGCATCCGACTGTCCTATTGATGAATTACCACTACCATCACTATCTCCTCCCAGCCCATCGCTATTATCTTCTGAAAATTCACCAGCACCAGGAAATCCTCCTTTTAAATTATCAGAATCGTTCCTTACACTACCATTCTCCACCTTTTGACCATCATTAGTTTCTCCCAATCCATCATTATCTTCTGGGAATTCACCAGTATTACTAGTATTATTAGAACTCCTTCCTGTCAACCAACTTATAAGTCTCTCTCCCAATGACAACTCTTTCTTTTCCTTATCGTTAACTTTGTTATCCTCTACTTTCCCTGAAGGTATTTCTTGATTATCATCTTTTTGAACAGTATCATCTCCCTGACCTCTTTCATTTAATAAATACCTCGGCAAACCTCCGGAAGTTTTATCCGCAGTTAAAGTTAAGTCTTCTACATAATTATCTCTTGCTGATTTTCTTTTAAATCCATCAAATAATGGCCATGTCCATGGTTTGTACCAACTCTCCTGTTCTTCAGTAGATTTATCACCAGTAGCAGGTTTAACAATATCCACTGTTGTTTTATCATACCTAGTCCATTCCATTCCCTTGTGACAACTTCTCCAGAAGTCAAACAATCCACACTCCTCATATTGACCACTATCCGTACGATAATATTTTTTATCCGCATCTAATCTTTGAATTTCACTTTTTTTGACAACTTGTCCATTTCTCAAGACATAACCATTATCTTTAGCATCTTTGGTAAGATTACCTTCTTTGTCTACAAATGTATCAGGAGATATCCACAAATCATTCTTCTTGTCTGAATAATTACCACTTCGTGTACCATTAGAATTGTACTCAATAACACTTCCATCCAAACTTTTAAGGGTAGTTCCATCCGAATTAGACGGATTGCTTACAACATAATATGTTTTTCCATTTATTTCTATACCACCTTTGCTCTTTATTTCTTGTAATTCGTTATCGGAAATCTGGTATGGTGATTGTTTGTAAGACAACAAGCTATCACTATTATTATTTCCACTGTTAATACTATCTTTTGTTGTACTATCTTCTGTGTTATCTTTACCGGCCACTTTTTGACCATCACTATCTCCTCCCAGCCCATCGCTATTATCTTCTGAAAATTCACCAGCACCAGGAAATCCTCCTTTTAAATTATCAGAATCGTTCCTTACACTACCATTCTCCACTTTTTGACCATCATTAGTTTCTCCCAATCCATCATTATCTTCTGGGAATTCACCAGTATTACTAGTATTATTAGAACTCCTTCCTGTCAACCAACTTATAAGTCTCTCTCCCAATGACAACTCTTTCTTTTCCTTATCGTTAACTTTGTTATCCTCTACTTTCCCTGAAGGTATTTCTTGATTATCATCTTTTTGAACAGTATCATCTCCCTGACCTCTTTCATTTAATAAATACCTCGGCAAACCCCCGGAAGTTTTATCCGCAGTTAAGTCTTCTACATAATTATCTCTTGCTGATTTTCTTTTAAATCTATCAAATAATGGCCATGTCCATGGTTTGTACCAACGCTCCTGTTCTTGTTCAATTGTATCCACTTTTTTCTTTACTTTGTTTCCGGGAGATATATCAACCAATAGTCTTTCAGAAAGAACTGGATTTCCTTGTATGTATTTACCTATAAATTCTTGCTGTACCCTTTCAGTCTCTTTTGGATCATCTATTTTTGAAGTCAATAATTTCAAAGCGTTTTCAATTGCCCTGTCCTTAGTTTGCTTAACAAGAGGAGTTACTTTATCCAAATCCTCTTCCGGATTAGAAAACAAAATATTTAAAGCAGCTTTTTCCATATTACCATTTTCTACTGCCCGTAACATCTGCCGAAAGCCTTTCACTCTTTCAATCCCCATATTATAAACCAAATCGGTTATTACATCTTTTTGTTTATTATTTAAATTATCAAGATTTAATTCAATAACTACTCTGTTGAATGCCCCCTCAATTCTTCGTTCAGCCTCCTTTCTAAATAATTCTTTTTTAACACTATCCGCTGCATCACTTTCATATCCCCATCTGCTCTTCGCTTTTTCTTGTATAAATTTTAACAAATCATTTTCTGTTGGTTCTCGCCCCAAATTCTTTCTTAATCCCTTATATTCCCCCTCTGTTACCATTTCAGTTACGCCATAAGGCCCAGTAAATGCTCTATTTTTTTCAGAATATGCCATATCCTTTGCAAAATCAAAACCACCTTTCGGCGCATTAGACCCCTCATGTCTAAGAATATCTTTTTTGATATCATCTAAAGTATACTCTTCCTCAGCTTTATTAATAAACTTATCTAAGTAAGGTTTCATCTTGGGGACATAATAAACACTATCGTCCCAATTTGTTTCACTGTCTTTTTTTGCAATATCAACATTGTCAGCGTTCTCATTGAATATTAAGCCTTCACCCAGATCACCTCCATCTTGAACCCATTCTGACGGTTCTGGAGGCAATTTGTCTGTATTCACAGCAACAATTTCACCATTTTTATCATAGTTAAATAAATCCTTCTTCATTTTTCTGTCAGTTGTAACACCGCCTTTTTTAAACAAACTACTAATAGTACAAGAAAGTCCTTTGCAACCATTTTTTACATTCTCAGCAAGCTGTTGCGCCTGTTTCTTAAGATTGCTCGTCAAGTCTTGTGCTTTTTTGCTTAATTCTGCCACAGCTAAATTATATGATCCTGTAATTTCTCCGGTGGTTATCATTTTATGTGCCTCTTTCATCCATTCTTCTCTTTTTGATTTTGGTAGAGAATTATATAGCGAAGTAATACTTGCAACACTTGCAGGCATTCTCCCGCTCCCTAATCCTAATTTTTGCGCCGTAGTAGCCATTGCGGCTAAATTGAGTAAAATTGCACTATTTTCATCAACCTTAATCCCCCGCTTAAGCCGTTTACTTGGATACAAAATGGTTCCATCTGAAGTAACTGAAAATTTCAAAATATTCTGACCAGTTTTTTTATCTTTGGTCATAACCGGCACTGTGCCATCTGAATTGGGGGGGAGGATAATATCTCCTTTTTTGATATATTTTGATTTTAGAACAGCTTGTTGAGTGAGTGATTGATTTGTTTTTGGATCCAATGGCTTAACGCTCACAACATCTGAAGCGCTCTTTTCAGCAACTTCCTTGAACAATTTTCGCGCCTTATTATATTCTTCCTTATTGTCATTACGAAAAGTAAAAACCCGTTTATTCATAAAGTTGTTTGTGTCATCATCCAACCAGTTCCTTTTTATATCTCCAGCTACTTTATTTACTTCCGGATCTAACAAAAGATTCATGGCGCCTAAAGAAGGATTCACCCCTGCTATCAATAGTTCCTTAACAGCAATCTTTCCAAGATTTTCTATGGTTTCATTTTTTCCGGATATTTTATACATAGGTGCACTTAAAACCGCTTTGCCATTCTTATCGTATCCAATTAAATACGGCTTTCCATCTTTGCCGGTTATTTTTTCCACTCTGGTGAGCTCAATATTTCCATATTTGTCGGTATTATTAAGAGTGTCAGCAGTCGGATTTTTATCCGGATTTTGCCTAGCGGAAGATAGCTTGTTATTATCTTTTGAAGTATTAAAAGGAATCACCTCAAATTTATTTTTACTGTTTCCTGTTACCCACATTGAATTAGTTGGGAGTGCTTTCATTGCAGCAATTTTTTTATCACTATTCTTATTGTCATATATACCATACACAGTCGCTCCTTTACCACCCCCCTCCTTTTCAAGGATAACAATAACATCCTTTCCGAAATATTTTTCAGCTGCATCAATTACTGTTGGCGCCTCGACTATTACAGGCGAAGAATCAGGCTTTTTATCCCGAGGTTTATCACTCCTAGATAAAGATACTACTACTTTCTCGGCAACCTTATAGCCAGGAATATACTTTAATAATGATGATGATGTTTGTAATGTTTTATAAATATTATTAAAGAATCCTGATGGATTTTCACTATTTTGTGTTCTGTTACTAGCCAATAGAACGGGCTCTCCATTATCAAATCTTGCAATATTATTAGGTGTTGTCCAGTCATTTCCGGCAAAAGTTTTGTTTAAGTCAGAATTATCTCCCTTTGCCATATCCGGTCGTCCATATTTTTTGACTAATTTTTCATAGTCAATATCCTTATTAGTATTAGCACTATTGTCAGCACCTATTTTCTCCGTTTCGCCACCCGACTCTTCCGGTGCGGTATAAAAACTGTCTAGGGCGTCTGTCTTTGCGTCATTCTCCTTCTCATTGCCAAACCACTTGCCAAAAGTATTTTCCCAAACATTCGCCAACCAACCGTTCTTTTCCTCAATTTTTTTTAAATTTCTAGCATCAACATTTGAGTCTCGTTTACCACTGGCATTTAATCTTTTTTCAGATTGGTCCATACCAATTTTCCACAATAATTCCTCTTGCGAATTTGCCTCTACAGCACCAACTATCTGTCCATCTTGGTAAATCTCATATTTTTTATCTCCTATTTTTTGTATTCTAGCAATTTCACTGCCATCGTCTGGGTTTACTACTATTTTTAAATTGGCCTCATTAGTGCTGGCTATCGCCCCCTCCATAGTACCATCTGCCCCATAAATAACCTTCACTCTATTGATAGTTGGATTATTTTTTTTAATACGCTCCTCAATATTCTTATTTTCCAGCAAAGAAATCTTACCGTCGAAATCTTGATTGCGAACATTTTCCACAATTTCCGGTGATTGCTTAAGCATTTTCTCTTGCCAACGATCAACAAACCAAGTGTCAGGATTATTCCTATCAATAGCTGAGTTACCCCCAAAAATCTGATCGTTCATTCGTTTTACAAGAGTTAAATCTAGTGTACCATCCGACTTATTGGACACTTGCATACTTGGGATATTTTGAAAATCACTTGTTAATGCTACATAGGCAGAACCCAACGGGATGACTGTACTATCACTATTATTTTTATTGGCCTTGATCCAAGCTTCGGCATTTTCATCCCAATGATACCCCATAAGCGATAATTTCCTGCCTAAACTAAAAACTTTATATGCTGCAGTCATCCCAATTGGGGTATAATCGCCCTCTTTAATTTTATTCTGCTTAAACAATTCAACATCCCTCCTTTTAACTTTCCCTGGTTGCTTGGGACTTTCAATGCTTTTGTATATCAATTCTATTTCATCTGGGGTATAATTAAGATTGTATTTTGAAGAAGGCTCTTCTATAACCGTACCATCTTTTTCTGTTACTACAAAAACATCCCTCTCTTTATCATATTTAGCACCAAAAGCTTTTAGTATTCGTAAAGAAGAGGCTGATGATGATAAAATCGTACCATTACCCGGTAATTTCGCATGATTAATTCTTACATCCTCAATATTAATTACACCATCACCATTTTCATCTTTAATGTCACCATTGGCAAATTGCCAGGCTGTGTAAGCTGCATTATATGCACTAGCTGACGACGTGCCCCCATTCCCCACTGATTCACCATTTGCAGTAAATTCAAAAATATTAGGAGCATATTCTTCAACCTGGAAACTATTTTTACCACCAGAAGATTTTTCGCTAAATATTTTATTATTTCTAATATTAAATGCTCCTGTAGTTATAACATCCCCAGACTGCTGTCCTTCCATAAATCTATCACCTAAATACTCCTCCCCAAAATTACCAGCTGACTGAAATACTACCACATTGCCCTTGTCTGTTAACCTTTTTAGGCTTTTAGTATTTAACATATCATTCCTAATCTCCGATACGGAATTCTGAACCGTATTTTGACTGACATTAACTATTGTTTGATCTTTGTTATTAACTAAATTTTGACTAATCCAATCTAATCCATTGTTAACTGCACCTTTATTAATCCTCCCCTGACTATCTACATCAGACACAATGTATAAATTAACATCTCTTAATTTTTCTGGAGAAAGCCCAGCAAAAGCTGCTGCAACCATTATAGATCCATGAAATCTATCTTTATCCCGATCCTCTAAAATCGTATCATCCGGGTTATCATAATATTTATTGTTAGTAGCGTCAAAATATCCTTTTACTGTTGGACATACATTTAAATGAGATGTCTGTTTAAAGATGCCACAATCAAATCCTGAATCCATTATCACCAAATTAACTGTTTTTTTCTTATTGGGTTGAACATCAACATTACCATCTCCCGACTCTTCCGGTGCGGTATAAAAACTGTCTAGGGCGTCTGTCTTTGCGTCATTCTCCTTCTCATTGCCAAACCACTTGCCAAAAGTATTATCCCAAGTCTTCGCCAACCAACCCTTTTCTTCCTCAGTCGCTCTCAACCTCGCCGCTTGTTGGGCGGAGTTGGTAGGATCATTTTGTATCTTTTCTCTTTCAGTTTCTGAAAAATTCTTCCAGGTTTTTTCGTCTATGCCGTGAAAAGATAATTTTCCATTTTCATCAGAATAAATATTTCCATATGAATCAACGAGTAAATTTTCGGTATCTTTATAATCTTCAATATGTTTATAAGAGCCTATTCTAAAATTACTATCTTTAATCGCCCTTTGATAAAGTTGCCCTGCAATGGAAACATCCACTCCTTCTTTTTTCTTTTTGTCAATATATTGCTTAAATTTATTCAACTGATCTTCACGAACAGCACTGGCGGTCCTCTTAGCCAAATCCTCATTATATTTTTTTTGCACCTCCAATGCTTCTTTGACTTTTTGATCAATTATCTTGCGCCGTTTATCTTCAACAGGGTTATCACTTGGAACATAATTTGGGTAAAATGATAAATCCTCTTTAAAAGCATCTAAATATAATTTTTCTAATTCTTGCTTTGCTTGTATTGCAGGATATTTTCCTTTAAGCGCTTCAATACCACTCGGAAATGAGCGAACTTCCTTTTTAATGCTATCAGGAGTCTCACGAACAATGACATCCTCAATCGGAAAATCAACATCACCACTCATAACCCGTCGAGCAATTTCTTGTCGTATCCACTCCCCTTGTTTATTAACCATCGCAATACCTAATGTATTGTATGATGAAGTCGCTTGATTTGCGACTGAGGCAGCATACTTACTGTTACCATTAGTATCAACATCATTCCCCACGCTTTGCCTGCCTGCATCTTCTAAAATTGAAGTTTTAATGCTCTTGTTAAATATTTTAACAAGACTGGTCCACATTTTCTGAAAAAACCCTCTTTTCTTCTTGTTTGCGTTATCAGTGAATTCCTCCTCGCTTAAATCTATCACTTCAATTTTATCCATTACATCTTTATCTATTCCGTCACTATCCTCGTTTACCTCATTGTTATTTTTTACCCCATCATTATTTATTATCTCGGCATCCGTTCCGTTTTGATTTTTTGCCGGTAACACCTCCTCATTTAAAACATCCACTGTTTTATCTCCCAAAACTTCTCGGGCGACCAGCTCGGTTTCAGTGTCGGAAAAAATACTTTTCCGCTTTTTCTTCCCATCCTTTTCCGTTGTTTTTTTTCGCCAAAACTCCCACCAATGTTTTTTATCACTCTGACTGTCGGCCATAATTTCTTCCACCGTGATTGCTTGAGCGTTTTCCACAATTTTAGCTTCAGCGGTATTAATTATTGTTGCTCTGACTATCGCCGGCTCACCTAAAAAATTCAGTTGTCCCTCACTCATTCCCCAAACCAAAAAACCGCCATTGGAACTGACAAACATTAAAAAAGATAAAATTCCCGCTAAAATACGGGTCATTTTCCTATTTTTTATTTTCTTTTTTGGTGAGTTTATTTTTAACATATATTTTTATTTTAACACGATGCTCTCCAAATGACAATTTTAATATTAGTAACTTTCCTGAACACATGGCTCCGGATTGCATAATTCCGGTGTTTTTATTTTTAAACAATTTTTCGTTTGAATAGTTCTAATTCTCTCCCCTCCTCCACAGGGCTTACTACAAGGACTTACTTCTTGGGTGGCTTTACAATCTTTTTCCAGAATAATATTTCCTTCTTCATCGTAAGCAATACTACCATCCTCATTTAACTTGGCATGAAAACCGTTTCCGGGATAAAACTCACAAGCTCCCAACCCACACCAATCTTTTGTGGGAACTACCTTGGTATCGTGCATTTTGTATTGTTTAAAAAAGATATCTGCGCCGGGACAAGCCACTAATTTATTTTTATTATCTCCCTTATAAACTGCATTGTCCCTACAACACTGTTTTTCACCAATGGCCACTCTGGTGGTGGGAACTTTAAATTTAGCACAATGTTTGTTTTCCTGTTGATATAAGTAATAGTTACAAACCTCTGTGGGAAGTGGCTTCCAATATTTATCCTCTGTACATTGTTTGCGATCGTCAATTTTGGCTGTTAAAGTCCTAATTTTATTGGTTAAATCGCTAAGTAGGCTGGTTTGAATATTTCGTCCAAACAATCCTTTGTTTGCTATTGTTTGAAAATCATTTTTAAGAAATAAAAATCCGCCTAAGCCAACAATTAATACAAAAAGCAAGGTGATTCCAAAATATTTATTTAACACCGCCCAAACAAAACAAAAAGATTCTTTATTTTTATATTTTTTATATCGCAAACATCGTCGTTGTTCCCGACGAATTGTTTTTTTTATTTTAGAAAATTTTTTCTTAAAGAAAGCTGAAAATGAGCCCCTTTTTGAAGCTCTTTTATTTACTTTTTTCTTGATGCCCGTCCTTTTCAAAGAATTTTTCCCGGAAAATTTCTTTGTGTGCGTCCGAGACATTGCTTTTCTTTTTCTTATCTTCTTTTTTATCACTGTTTCTGTTTTTTATTCAATTTTACTTTTAATCAAAAGATTTTGCTTGTGTTTTTATTATACAATGATTTTAGTTATTTTACAATTTACTCACCCTATTCAACCAGAGAGTAGCAAATAATGCCTATTGTTTAATAATTTCAACTTCAACTAACTCACTCGGTTGCCCAAACCAGCCCTTTCCTTCTTGGACCATTCGCCATTGAAATTTATATTTCCCGGGCTTCTTGGGAGCGATTACCTTAAAATTAAATTCTTTTGTAGCATTATGCCCAAAACTATCATCTTCCTCAAGACCAACTCTATTAATACCCCAAATTAAATTATCCTTGGGATTAAAACTACCCAAAGCTATATTCCTGTCTTTTTCCCAAGTTTTATAACTGGTGTTTTGCATAAATACGGAAACGGTATACTCCCGTCCGGCAATCATTTGGGTGGGTACTTCCTGAGAGATAAATCTTGAATGATTTGGTAGAATATCTTCACCTCTAAATACCTGATTAATAGCCCCTTCATCTTTGCAACCATAACGATAAGAAGCGGAATAAAACTCTCTGGTTGGTCCGTAACAACCGGCAGGCACATTTCCCAACACCATACCCAGAGGCATTAAAAATCCAATATTATGCCACTCAAAAAAATCATAGGCTTCCGCCAAAAACCTGGTCCGATCATTTCTATGCATCCTGGTAAAACGATGAATGTCATCTGTGGAACTGTTATTCCAATCTAAATATACCAAAATATTATTGGCAATTTTTTTATATTTATCACTCCAAAGTAGTGCCCAACAATAACCGTCACGGTTATAATAATATGACCAACAGGAATTGTTTTTTTCTATTCGCCCCTTAGTGTCTTGCCCAATCCCGCCGGTAATATAATCAAAACTTCGCAAATACTCTTCATTATCAATTGTATTGGTTTGAGCACCAACGGATACTTCCTCTCCCTTGCTCCGTGCATATTTTTTGATATCGGCAATAACCCCTCTAATTAATCGCGAATCTTTCTTCCAACCGGCATCTTGGTAGTAAATTTGTCCAAAAGTGAAATCTTCTATGCCCAAATCAATCGCCCTCCTGGTAACCGCTTTTAAATAATCCCGATATTCTTTTTTGCTTAAAGAAGGCTTGCAAGTATTTTCTCCCCAGGCATTATAAGTACCCGGTGCACACATTTTAGAATAATAAAATCTTCGTTTACTATAAGGATCATAGTAAGTTTTTGTTATATTAATAGATTCAGCCAAAAACATTCCATAAATAAATTCTTTGTGTGCCTTATTTTTAACTACCGTCATCCGTCTTTTTATTTCCGGAAAGTTTGGAGAAATATTCCAAGTTTCAATAGCTCGATGAATGTAGTGACAATCACTTCTCTCCAGCATTTCCACCGAAGCGTTGAAATAAGCATTATATCTTGGAGTCAATAGCCCGTCATAAACACATCCTCTTTCTTTCATAATTTTCATCCTATCATTTGACACAAGTGAATAATCTTGTGGCATCAAGGCTGTTTGCAAATAACTTCCCAGGTCAGTTTGGTAAAGTAAAACTGCAATAATACTCAAACCAATACCAATAATTCCTCCGATTATGATTATCTTTATTTTTTTGCTAATTCTTTTTTTCATTTTCTACTAAACTTCTTACAGACATTTTACTTTTTACTGATATTTATTTTTTGATTTACAAACCCACTTTTAATCATTGTTTTTGGTGTTTCTCCCTCTTTGTTGTGAGACTGTTTTTAAACTTTATTTTTGATGTCGTCTGTTTGTCTACTTTCTTACTAAATAAATAATCTTGTTAAATGAGCAAAAAATACAACTTGAATATTATTGCCTCCATAACACTTTATCAATACTGCCTTCAGGCAAAAGGTTACAATTACCTGATAGATTTGCAATTGGCAATTAGTAATTAGCAACCGATGCTCAACAAAACAAAAACGAAGTCGGAATTAGCTCCTTATTATATTTACATTATCTGTCTTTACATCATCTGTTAATTACAGTGAATACTAAAAAGAACAAAATTATGATCCCCTGGCCCAAATGGTTCACATAGTTTTTTGATCCATGAAGACTGCGCTGTTTTTTCCTGACCCTTTACAACCAAACACTTACTACCATTCCAATAATACCCTTTGAGACAACTACATCCGGTTGTTCCTGTCTGCAAACTGCCATGCCAAATACCTCCTCCTCTTTCACAATGGGCTTTGTTTATTGAAATCGCTATACAATTATTTGTTTGAGGATGCCATTCCGACCCTAAGGGACAACGCCTATTCTGAGAAATTTGACTTCCTCTATTACCCGCGGGTGTATTATGTTTAATGCCCCTTTTATTCAAATTATTTTTCCTTTCCATCTGTTTTATTTTTTGACGATTTTTTGAAATCTCAATCTCATAAGAATGTTGTTCTTCCCTTAGAGATTGCATTCTCTTATCGTTTATTCTCTTCTGTATCGCCTCAATCTTTGATATTTGATGTCTAATGTCTTTAAGAAGTCGCTCCCTGTCATCAGTTGGTGAGCCGAATGAGTGAAGCTTATACTGCTCCTTTAGCCGATGAAGTTCTTTCATCTCACGCCTAAGTTCTTCTTCGTCTCGGGATATATCAGGCTTTCCAATCAAACTTGTTAACAACTTATTCCACAAACCTTTTTTTGGCTTATTTTCAAAAGCGATTTTAACCTCTTCTCCATTCTCTTGTTGCGCTACGATTTCATCCGCCAAAGCCAACAACTTTTGATTTTCTGCCGTATTGTCCTCATTTAATACATCCACCACCTTATCTCCCAAAACTTCTCGGGCGACCTTTTCCACTTCCGGATCAGTGAAAATAGTATCTTGTCCAGATTGATTTGGCTGATTTGCAATTTTACCAAAAGCAAACAAACTGCTCGCAAAAATCACTCCAAAAAGTCCCAAGACAAACAATGCCTTGCCATAAATATTTAACCTCTCTAGTTTCCTAAAAAATTTCTTTTGACTTTTTTTATTTTTTAGACTTTTAATTTTTCTTTTTCTCATCTCTTTAAGTTTTTCTCATCTCTTTAAGATTCATATATTATTTTGAATAAACTTAAATCATGCAAGTTATTCAAGCCAAGTCATTGAAAATAAATTCACCAACCAACATCCCTCTTTTATATCATCCCCTTTTTTCTCATCAAGAAAATCAGACCAATTGTTGCCAAGGTGGACAATATCAATAAAACAACAACATTGGTAGCATTGCCTGTTTTTGGTGCCCGACCTCTATACCCAAAATCAGCCTTTGTGTGTTTATCGTCTTCTTTTAATTTAACTCTCGTCTTATTATCTTTTGAGCCGTCGGGATCATAGGTTTGAATTAAGTTTCCAACATCTTTTGCTATCACCGTATATGTTCCCGAGCAAAGATCTTTAATTTTATAACGACCGTGTTTATCGGTGGTATCACAATATTTTTTATTGCCGTGATAAGCACACACCTTAACTCCAACAATCCCTCCCTCAATGTCTTCTTGTATACCATTTCCATTACTATCATACCAAATATGATTACCAATGGAAGAATTGCAAGGATCTTCTTCGGTATTGGAAGTATCGGTGCGTGTAGTACCGGTAGATGAAGTAGTAGTAGCCAATAAGTCACTACTATTATTTCCTCTATTACCACTGACGCCTCCTCCGGTTTGATTGCTATTATCGGTTGTATTGGTATTATGGTTTCCTCCACTGATCGTTTGACCGGAACCGTCCTGTTGGTCGGAATTATCCTGTTGATTGTCACTACCCTGTTGGCCGGAATTATTCGGTTGATCCGGATTTCCTTGATTTGGTAATTGAACCTTAGTGTTCCCAAAATACACTATGTTTGGATCTTCTCCGTAAAAAGGAATTACTCCCTGCATCCCCAGACTGTTAACTTTTTTAGTTTGTACCCCAACGCTTGACAACTCAGCAAATGTCTTCTGAGCATATTGACTACCGCCCAATTGATTAAGTATGTAGTCTGTTTCTTGTAATAATTCTCTATTCTTCTTAACTCTGGCGTCATTGGAGTATTGTTGTAAATCCTCAGATTGCAATTCTCTCAACGCTCTATCTCTAAATTTAAACAATATCGCCACAAAAGGTTTATTTTGTTTTATCTTGTTCCAAAGAGACGGGTCTTCCTTAGCTTCTATCAACATAATGTTTAGATGATATAATAAACGATATAGATGCTCTACATTCTGGACAACAAATTTTTCCTCTGGAACATCTGGAACATAAGTTCTACTTCTTACACTTTTAATATAAGCATTAATTTCGTCTAAAGTGCTGTAACTCGGACCACCACTGTCTGTGCTAATATACGTTTCATCAAAATCATCCTTACTACCACTGTCAATTCTATTTAAAATTGCATCTATTTTACCGGTAATATTGTATTCCATTTCAGTATCATAAGGAACGGCTATTAACATATCGTCTACAAAAAAGACATACTTTTGGTCATTGGAAGGATTAATCATTCCATTTTTGCACGCTTCTATACTAGAACCTTCAAAAAAACAGACTGAATTTGCTCCATGGGTCATCTCATGGGTCATAATTGATATTGACTGTTTAACCCCAATACTTCTATCTATATCATAATACGCCTGAAAGTCCCGTGGCGCCCTGGAGCCGACTTTCACAATCACATAATATCCCTCCGGATATTTTTGCTT
>Ga0256914_1002621_pt1 | contig 14864 bp, 11 predicted proteins | sample HulkmetaG_FD_191571 | JGI IMG/M metagenome (GOLD analysis project Ga0256914, IMG submission 191571) | Hydrothermal chimney microbial communities from Main Endeavour vent field at the Juan de Fuca Ridge, Pacific Ocean - Hulk | ecosystem: Environmental > Aquatic > Marine > Hydrothermal vents ... | reverse complement strand
ATGCTGTTTGCCACTGACATGCAGTGGATGTTCTGGCATGGACAGACCACAGGCTGCCGCATAGCCATATAAAAAACTCAGGATAGAGATGCACAAAAAAGAGTTCAAGAAACACATACCCCATCCACCCCACGCCAGGAAACGCAGACAGCCCCTGCCCTGGCAGGCCCCCAAATCCATTGAGGATGATCCGGCAGCCCTTGAAAGGATACGTCAGATCATGGACAGTCCCGGTTACCGTCAGGCAGACCAGGACATCGACTTCCTGCACCAGGATGAAACCCGCGGAATAAGGCTTCAGATCGATTACCTGAAACCGCAACTCCTGCTTGAAAAGCACGGCATCAAACACACTATTGTGGTATTTGGCAGTACACGTATCGTTGAGCCAGAAGCAGCGAAACGAAAGGTCAGCAGGCTCAGGCGCCAGCTTGCGGAACACCCTGGGGACCGCCACCTGTCAGCCCGGCTCAAGGTGGCTGAACGGATCCTCGAAAAAAGCCGCTACTATGAGGTGGCACGGGAGTTCGGCCGTTTAGTTGGAAAATTTGGCAGCGGACCGGAAGACACCAGCATAACCCTGTGCACAGGAGGAGGACCAGGCATAATGGAGGCTGCGAACCGCGGGGCCTTTGATGCAGGGGCCAAATCCATTGGCCTCAACATCACGCTCCCGCACGAACAGTATCCCAACCCGTACATCTCGCCTGAACTGTGTTTTCGTTTTCATTATTTTGCCACGAGGAAACTGCACTTTCTGCTCAGGGCAGCGGCCTTGGTGGCCTTCCCGGGCGGTTATGGCACCTTTGACGAACTCTTTGAGGCATTAACACTGATCCAGACCAGAAAGATTGATCCCATTCCTGTTGTTCTGGTTGGAGAGTCCTACTGGCGCAGGGCTGTGGACGTGGATTTCCTGGCTGCTGAGGGTGTGATAGATCATGAAGACAAGGAGCTGTTCTGGTTCGCCGAGACCGCAGAAGAGATATGGGAGGGCATCAGACACTGGCACCGGGTCAACGGCAAGTCATTATCTGAACTTGCTGGCAAAACGTCAAGATAACCGGCATCTCTGCCAAATCTGTATATCGCAGGGCCTGTAACGGTAACATTTGAAACAAAATCGCCCTGCTGTACCCATAAAAACTGCAGCCCCTAACATTGAGGAGAGAAAAAGATGTCAAAAAAGATCATTCTCTGTTTTGATGGGACCTGTAATGACCCTGGTGACGCCAAACAGGACATGAACCTGAAACTTGAACTCAAGGACAGCAGCATCACCAACATTTTCAAACTGCACCTGCTCCTTGGCGGGGAACCGGAACGCGGGAAACACGCCTTTGATGACCAGCTCTGCTTCTATTATCCCGGGGTTGGCACGTACGGCCACAAATTGCACCAGCTATTCAACGCTGCCCTTGCCCTGCCCAATCAGGACGTTGGACACATCATCCGTAATGCCGCCAAAGACCTGGCAATATCCTATGAGCAGGGAGACAAGGTCTTCCTGTTCGGTTTCAGCAGGGGGGCGGCCATAGCGAGGCGTTTCGCTGCCGTGGTCAATGAAAACGTAAGAAAATACCGTGCCGACTGTCCGGAAATACGTATCCGCTTCCTCGCAGTCTTCGACACGGTAGCGTCCATAGGGCTCCCCAACCTCGACGATGACAAAAAACCCATGTCAGACGTGGTGTTCGAAAACTGTACTGTGGCACCCAGTGTGGATGAAGCGCTCCATATGGTCGCGTTAGACGAAAAACGCACTGCATTCATGCCTACACTCATGGCCTATGACAGCAAGAGGGTCACTGAGCTATGGTTTGCAGGCGCTCACTCAGACATAGGAGGCGGGTTCAGGTATGACGGGCTTTCAGACATCACACTTGACTTCCTCCTGAATGAGCTGACAATACGCAGACTTGGCCTCAGCATGCGCACGCCCACCAGTCTCCACTTTGACTCCCCATCCTACAAAGAGATTGGCCTTGCCTACGATGACATGGCCATACAGCCCAATCCACTGGGCAGGATACATCAGCAGGAACGGGCCTGGCTGCTCAGATGGACACTGTCTGACCGTGACCTGAGGGTACACATCGAGGATGAAAAGCCGTCTGATCCAGTAGAGGCATATCCCCTCGTCCACTACACCGTTGTGGAACGGATCAACGGCGACAGGGACTACCGTCCGGTCTCTCTGAGCAGGAGAAGCCTGCACGGCAAGGTGGAAAATCAGGTGCCACACCGCATATGGAGGCCGGATGGCGGCCCGTATCAGGTAGTAATGGGCCTGGAGGAACATCTGAGGAAAGGGCCTCCCGCTCCCAAGAAGTTTGCTGTTGGAAAGTCCAGGCTGGTTACTGTCTATGCCAATCAAAAGTTCAACCGGAGTTACATCCAGTGCAACAGGGGTGAGGAATACACCTTCAGCGTTGACATGAACCAGACCTGGTTTGACAGCGGAATAGCCTGCGGGCCTGAGGGATGGGACCGCGCCTCCCAGGATTTCCCCTGGTATCAGGACATCCCCATAAAGTTCATGGAGGATGAACGCCGCTGTCCTGATGCCAACTGGTTTGAGATAACAGGTGTCATTGGCAGGAAGGACCAGGAACCCTTCCGTGTGCTGCACCACCTTGACGGCATGGCCCCTTTGTCTATCAACAGGTCAGGAGAGATGTTCCTGTTTGCCAATGACCTTGAGGACAGATACTCCAACAACCTGGGATTCATACAGGTACGGGTAAAGAGGGTAAAGTAGACAGGTGGTGGCACACCACAGGATGATCCGTACCAGACGCGTGTCATGGCCGGCATCAGGCAGACGGGGCATCTGCCCTGATGGGGGACGGCCAGCCTGCACGAACTGAAACAGGAGGAAAACATGAGAGGCTGGCAGGGAAAGGTACTCGATGTTGATCTCACCACAGGCACAGTGGTGTGGCGGCATACAGACGTTACAGTGGCCGAGCGGTTCCTCGGGGGCCGGGGCATGAACTCTTACACGCTCATCAAGAACATCTCTTCCCCCACGGACCCACTGGGACCGGACAACATCCTGTGTCTTGCGCCAGGGGTCCTTACAGGCACTCCCCTGCCCCTGTCAAGCCGTATAGAGGTGAGCACCCTCTCGCCGTACAGTGGCATACTTGGCGACGGCAGCGCAGGCGGCATGTTCCCCACCTACCTGAAGCTTGCAGGTGTGGATCAGATAATCATAAGGGGGGTATCTGACAGGCCGGTATATCTCCACATAGAAGACGGCAGGGCCGAGCTGAAAGACGCCACAGGGCTTTGGGGCCTTAACACATGGGAGACCGTGGATGCGTTGAAACAGAGGCATGGCAGACAGGTCAGGGTTGCATGCATAGGCCAGGCAGGCGAGAATCTGGTACGTTTTGCCTCTACAATCGTTGACAGGCACTCTTCTGCTGCAAGGGGAAGCGGTGCCGTATGGGGCTCCAAAAGGCTCAAGGCAGTCTCTGTGACAGGGACAGGCAGTGTACGGTTAGACAAAGAGGACAGGTTCAGGGAGCTTGCCCGCGAAGACCGGGAATTTTTCCTTCAGGATGACTTTCAGCGCAACACAGTACGAAAGTATGGCACGCACATTGGAGTACTCACATGGGAGCCCGGGTTCAGACATTTCAGGAAATATCTCAAGGCAGAGGAAATCCCGTCAGACCTCCTTCCGGAGGCATGGAAGAGATTTGAAACCGGCCGTTATGCGTGCTATGGATGTCCTGTAGCGTGCAAAAATCGCTATACCATCCCTGATGGCCCGTATGAAGGGGAGGAAAATGCCGGCCTCGAGTACGAATCCATCAACTGCCTTGGCCTAAACGCCGGGATCACCGACCCTGAACCCATCATGGTACTATCCAACCTGGCGGACAAGTACGGGATGGATGTGATTGCCCTTGGGAACACCATTGCCCTTGCCAAAGACCTCTTTGACAGGGGCATAATCACAAGCAGGGATACAGGCGGGCTGGAACTCACGTGGGAAGACGCGGCCACAGAGATCGAACTGGTACACCTTACGGCCATGCGCCAGGGGTTTGGGAACCTCGTGGCCGAGGGGCTGTACAACATGGCCAAACTCATTGGCGGCAAGGCCCCTGACTACTGCTACCATGTGAAGGGACTGTCCAGGGGAGTCCATCCGCCAGGCATATTCGCCCTGGCCCACGCCACATCCACCAGGGGGGCGGATCACCTCAGGGGCCGTACATGGGCATATGGAGAGAATGACGGGGAGCTATTCACCAACTTGGTGGCAAATGGCCTGATACCGGATGTGGAAAGGGATGTGGTTGGCTGTCTAACCCTGTGTGAACGGGTAACTGCTGTCACTGACGCCATAGGCAGGTGCAAGGGGGCAGTTACGAGCTGGGTTGCGGCTGTGCCACTGGTCTGGAAATATCCGTTACTGGACGGTGTGGCAAGGCTCATGACCTGCGCCACAGGCGTAGGATACACTGAGGACGACATCCTCACAGCAGGCCAGCGCATATACATCACGGAACGCGCCTTCAACGTATGTCAGGGCATAAGCGCTACACATGACCGCATCCCCCAGACAGTGGAGGTTCGCGACTCTGAGCAGGGCAGCGAAGAGCGAAAACAGCATGCTGACATGCTTGTCCAGTACTACAGGGAGCATGGTTATGACGAGAAGACGGGCATACCCACGATACAGCGCCTCAACGACCTTGGGCTTTCAGACATTGCAGATATCCTGCACGGCACCAAACGCATGGACCAGTGGGACGGCCCGCCTCTCTGGGACCTGTCGGAATATCCACATGGTGGCGCCAGGAGCTGACGCCCCAAACCGTGCAACAGGGAATACCTCATAAAAAATTCACCACCATAGGAGAGGAATCATGGGTTCCTATGACAAGAAATTCCGGATAAACAATTTCACGCGGCTTCGTTTTGAGACGACGAAGGTCAGACTCGCCGATATCTTCAACCATGACCCAGAGTCCTACCGTACGAAGATGGAGGAACTTGGCTTCAGATATGTTGAAGAGACTGACCCGGAACTGGAGGAGGAACACAGGGCCAGGCCTGAAAACCACAGACAGGCCGAACTTGTTGCCTTTTTTGAAAACCAAAGGGACCTGAACTATGAAATCTTTGAACACTACTCCATGGAAAAGGCTTCGGAGGCCCCCAACTACCCACTCATGAGAAGGTACTTCAAGACTGCCAATGCCAACCTCAAGGCGCTGCTAATCTATGGACTTGAAAACTATCCTGAGCGTATTGATCTGCTTGATGACCTGTCCTATTTCCACGAGTTTGAAAACGTCCTGGACCTGCTCATCAAATATTACACCCGTGCATGCGTGATGCAGGCCAACATGGAGACTTTTATCATCCTGGCCCGGGACTTCTACTATGCCACTATTGAGGATGGCTACGACGCGTACCGCGCACTGCGGGAACTCATGGACCCCCTGTCCACACAACGGAAGGTACTTGATTTCATGATTGAAGAAGAGGAAGAGGCCCTGGTACAAGCCCCGCACACGATTATTTCATAGGCACGTTATCACATCCAGCAGTAAAAAAACAAACATCCTCTCCCCTGCCATGTCTGAATCTGCAGAAAACCACAAGACAATAAAAAAAACCCGTACCTGCTCACACGGTACCACATCTACTGCATAGAAGTCTTCACTTACCTGTGGGGTACTTGAAATACAGGGGGTACGGCCTGCGTACCCTCTGCCCTGCACTGCAGCACCATGTAAACACAAATATTTCAGCCAGTTGTACGATAATACCCGTCAAGAATCCTGTCAGGAGTTACAAAAGCCGCAGGCCACCCCAACAGGAGTGGCCATGCGGCAGATTTGCAAAAATACCGAATTTACATCTGTCTCCCTGTGCCAGGGAGAGACGCAGCGGACAAAGACAAGCCTTGAGACCTGCTGCTATCCCTGACCGCCTGGGTGATGCACCTCCTCGTAGCCCAGAATCATGGCCTTGAAGTGGGCCCAGAAGGTGTGGCCAAGTGTGCACAGGTACATATGTACGGCAACGAATGAGATAAAGATGTATGCCGTGATGAGATGCAATGCATCAATCACCTGCACACCGCCAAATATATCCATCACGGGTTTGAACACCCTGATGTTGTAGAGGAGCACCCCTGTGACAATCTGCAACGGTACCAGGAAAAACATGATGTAGAAGTAGGCACACTTCTGCAGAGAGTTGAACTTTTCATCAGGACTGGGTTCAAACGGGGGCAGCTCACCCTTGAAGTACTTGTAGAGGTAGAATGCCGCCTGCTGTGGCAAGCCCTTGGTTATATCAGTCTTAGGAGGTACGTACAGTGTCCTCAGCTTTCCTGTGACAAGATAGAAACCGAGCCACAGAAAGTAGTCAGCGAGCACCAAGAAACCAAAGAAATTATGCACTGCCACAGCAGTCTGGAAGCTTCCAAACAGGCTGATAATGCCTGGAAAGTGGAGCTGTATACCGGTAAGCACCAACAGAACGATACCGGTCGCATGGATCCAGTGCCAAATCCTCACCGGGAGTGGATGGAGATATATTCTGTTACTTTCTGACATGTTGCCTCCTGTTCTTTCTACTGTTGCCTCCGGATATGGGGGCATATTCCATTTTATTTGTCACTATCATCATGGATGTCATGAATGTTCCTCTGGCGGTTCTTCCTGGTCAGTATCCTGAACAGGGTATGCAGCCCTACGAATCCAAAACCGCCGAGCACTATCATGGCCCCAATAATATCAATCCACCTGAACCCTATGGATTTGACCGTATACCAGAGCTCCTCAAGGTCTCGCGCAGTCATCCTGTGCTCGCCAAGCAAATAGAAATCACTGGTACCACTGATACCGTGGACACCTGTGAGCACACTCCTGTCCAGAGGAAGGGTCTGTACACCACCATCCACCTGCGGTATCTCAAGGAGCACTGATGAATAGAATGATGCGTTGGCTGAGTGACAAACCGTACACTGTTTGGCCTTTATGCCCTTGTCAGTGAAATTGTGTACTGGCTTCAGGACGATAAGGTGCACGCCCACATCAATATATTTGAGGTTGTTTACACGCTTTATGTGGCTATTCAGTTTCTCCAGGAAAGAGGAGAGTTCATACGCGCTGACCTGACTGGCAGGCCCCTTGTGAATGAAGTGCGCTATGTCAGGTTTGTCCTTGCCCAGTATCTCGGCAATGGCCTTGTAGGTGAGCCGGATCGCACGGCCGTCTGCAGTAATGGCCCTGAAGTAATATACGATACCCTTCTTGACATTGGGGCTGTGACACATGGTGCACTCCAGGAATTTGAAGTGGACCTTGGCCTGGGAAAGCCACTTGTGTTTCTTCAGGGCATCATTGTGACACTTCTGGCATATGGCCTTTCTCTGCTCAGCAGTCATCTGACTGATTGGTTCCACTGCATGGGGATTGTGGCAATTGTAACATATCTTCTTGCTTACCCTGTAGTGAAGGCTCTTCTTGTAATTTTCCACTATTTCAGAGTGACAGTCAGCACACACCACAATGCCAGGGAACTTGACCTCTGTCTTCCCCCCCTTCTTTAGCACCTTCAGCTCAGAGTGGCAGTCCAGACAGGTCACTCCGTTTTGCGCATGCACAGAATTGAGATACGCGTGCTGGTTTGGAATGGGAGGCATCTTGGCCAGATACTGCCTGTCAACAGGATACTTTTTGAACCCTCCATCCTTCTGGGGTACTTCCACCTGCACCTTGTTGTAGAACGGTGAAACAGAGGTGTGACACATGGCACAGTCTTTGATGTTCTTTACCCTGTCTGTAAAGTTGTGATAGGGACTGATTACCAGGATCTCCTCCTTGAAGGTAGGGGAATTCAGGCCTGCATCCTTGAGGTGATTTATCACCACCTTGATCTCAAAGGGCTCAAGCTTGCCATCATGATTTACGTCGATCACTTTGAACAGATCGGGATCATCTGTTCCCATTGCGTTTGCAAGCTGTGCATATGTCAGGGGCACAAGCTTGCCATTCTTGTCAAAGGCACAGAACCTTAGAAACATGCCCTTGGTGGCCTTTGGAGAATGACATACCGTGCACTCAAGGTACTTGAAGTGGGTAGCAGGCTGGGGCAGCCAGTCATGCGGCGTGCCCTTATGGCACCTGAGACATATTGCTGTCCTCTGCTCATGGGTCAGCTTGTCAACAGGCAGTTCCTCGTGTGGATCGTGACACGCCCAGCACTGTTTGTGACTCTTCTTGAAGTGGCGGCTCTTCTCATACTGATCCGTAACCTCCTCATGACACATGCTGCAGTTCACCGGCTCGAGATACTGCTTGTGCGGCAGTTCATTGATATCAGTATGGCACGCCGTACAGCTCATATCTCCGTGAACAGATGCTGCATAGTGATCAGGATTCACGAAGAGGCTCGTGACCCCTGGCGATACACGCCTGACCTTGCCCTCCACCGGCACCACCATGTCAAGTCTGTCAGAAGCATCCATGTCAAGGATGTCAGAACTGCCGTGACAATCGAAACACTCGTCATTACTGATGGCACAGGCAGTACCTGCAAAACCGGGAGCCTGAAGAGTGATGAAGAGGGATACAAGGACCAGGGTTAAACAACAGTTTGTTTCAAGTCTTTGTTTCATTGACAACAACCCCTTGTAATGAGATTTAGACCTGCAGAACCAGGATCTGTAATTTACAGCCGGCCTTTACCGCATCACACCTGATACGGGATGTTCCGGCATTGAAACAAGAGAGCAGGACAAAGGCATCCATGCTCCCTGATGACCATTGATAATCTTATATTGCCCGGAGGGCACCCCATAACAACAAGAAATATATTAATTAATTGCCATCATAAGAGTATACGCAGCCCTTGTTATCAATCATGATCGTCGCAAGGGAAAGATGCGGCACAAAAAAGAAACCGAACAAATGATAAGTTTAACGAAAAATGTTTTTTAAGTCAAATTAATCAAAATTTATTTGTCCCCTATCCATTACCCTTCAACTACCACCAACTGCATATATGTATTTTGAAACCATCGCACAGGTACAGCAGCCAGGCTGGTTCCATACAAAACAAAAATGAAAAGTTTTGTTCGGGGACAAGGGACAAAGAGGGGAAAAAACGGAATGAGCGGGAAACCAGGCCCTAAGCCCTCTCTTTCCTGTCCACCCAGGACAGGAAAGACGCCAGCATGGAGCCTGAGAGATTGTGCCACAGGGAGAACACAGCCCCAGGAAGCGCGGCTGTGACAGAGAAATATTTGAGCGTAAGTGCCACGGCAAGACCTGAGTTCTGCATACCCACCTCAATTGCAAGGGTACGGCAGATACGCCTGTCCCAGCCTGCCAGCATGGGCAGGAGATATCCTGCTCCAAGCCCTGACAGATTATGAAGCACCACTGCCACAGCCACCGCAGGTCCTACATATCTGAGATTTTCATGATTCAGCCCAACCACTATACCTATTATGAACACTATTGAGCCCACTGAAAGCAGGGGCAGGGCTTCCTTTATGGCATGAAGCCTTGGACCAGCCAGGGTATTTATAACTACACCGGCTGTAACAGGTATGAGAACAATCTCAAGGATGGATATGAACATGCTGAGAACAGGCACAGGAACCGTATGTCCGGCATAAAGCCATGTGAAAAAGGGAGTGGCAACAACCGAAAGTATTGTGGAACAGGTGGTAAGGCATATGGACAGGGCCACGTCACCTCCGGCAAGGTAACATATGACATTGGAAGCAGTGCCCCCAGGACACGCACCTACCAGCACCATACCAACAAGGAGTGCGGGGCCAAGGTGCATCAGGCAGGATATCACCCATGCGGCAAGCGGCATGAAGAAAAACTGAAGAAGCACCCCTGCAACAATCACCACTGGCCTCTCAGCCACACGCACGAAGTCCCTCCACTGAAGTGTCATGCCCATGCTCAGCATGATGACCCCAAGCAGCGGAACAATGGCTGGCCTGGCACTGACAAACGGCCCAGGCCACAGCCACGCAGCACATGCCACGGCAACTGCCCACAGCGGAAACAGTGAAGTACAGATGAATAGTGTCATAAATACCTCTCAACACCACACGACATAGTGACTGGCAGCCTGTCCAGGCCGCCCCAATACCTGCCGTTACATACCATCACCCTCAGGACATTGCGACAATCCACGCAACAACAGGGATCACCAGTGCTGACAGGCCAAGCCACAGCCCTGTCCTCGGAGAAGGAAAACCCCGTGCCTGAACCAGCAGGCCGGCAGCCGCACCTATCATCAGTCCTGAGATAAATCCGCAGGCATGTGCCCCAATATCCGTATGTTTGCCTGCGCTGCCAGTAAAGCCGAGAAGAGCCAATCCGGCTCCAAGGGGCAGCGCAAAGCCTCTGATACCTGAAGACCGGTCCTGTATGGCCCTGAACGCTGTAACAACACCGGTAAGACCGAATATAGCAGTTGAACTGCCAACCGAGACATGCGACATTGGCTGGATGGCGGCATTCATAAGATTGCCTGCTATACCTGCCATCACAGTGAGAAACCAGGCCATGCCCGTTCCAAGATAGTTACAGGCATGGACCATCATGAACCCGCCGATGACCATGTTGCCAAGCAGATGGGACGGGTCTGTGTGCAATGTGAGTGCCGTTACTGCCCGCCACCACTGGCCATGCACGATCCGTGCAGTCCATGCTGCACCGGCCTCCTGCAGATCCCGGTTCTCAGGACAGATCATAAACCCCATCACCGCTGTTATGGCAAGGATAATCCAGATATTCTTCTCTGTATCGTCCTTTGACCGGGGCATGGCACGTTGCAAAGGCCAGTTGCGGTTTTCATGCTCATAGGCATCTATTTCTGCCACTGCCATATCATAAAGGTCATCAGGGACCTCCAGGACATAGCCACGGGTACCAGGGGGCATGGACGAAATATTGTGGGGTATGTTGCGGGCAGTCAGAACAAGGGACCAGGCAGCTACCTGGTCCCAGGAAGGAGTGGCAAGACAATCTGCAAGTTGTCCGTCATGACGGACAGGGGCATCTGGATTTTCATTAGACATACCGTATGGACCAAAATCACCTTTGCAACACAGTGATAGCTACTGCAGGAATCCGCGGATAATCCTGTTGACCGCCTCATCATATTCAAGGCCAAGGCTCATGAGCTTCAGTAGCTGCTCGTTCGCGATCTTTCCTATGGCAGCCTCATGGGTGAGTTCAGCCTCAGGATGAAAACTCCTGAGTGCCGGGATGGTCTCGTTGGTACCGTTGTCCATTACTATGGCATCACACTCCACGTGGCCGAAGCACCTTGCCTGGGCCTCTATACTCGCATAGAAGTCCTGGTTCGAATCCCCCTTTATCACTGACCTGGAGATCAACTCGCACCTGCTGTCCGTACCCTCGAGTATAATGGTATTGCGTGAGGCAGCCTCCTGATTGCCATCGGTCATGACCCTCTCTGTTATCAGCAGGGATGCCCTCGGTCCAAGCACCGCCTCGTTCACACGTTTGGCCACGTCCACACCGCCAATCTGCGCAAGCTCCATCTCAGCCTGTGCCCCTTCGTCCATAAAGACCTTGGTTGTAGGACTAAGGGTCCTCTTGCCCCTGCCAGGGCCTGTGGCAACATGCTTCTCCACATAGCGGACCCGGGAATTCTTTTCCAGCTTGAACTCATGAACACCTGCATGTCCCTCTGGTTCGTCAGAACCGCAATGGATACCGCAACCTGCAATAATGGTGACATCTGCATCCTCGCCAATGATAAACCGGTTGTACACCACGTCCATCAGTCCGGCCTCACTGAGGATGACCGGTATGTGCACAGACTGGTTCCTTGTCCCTGGCCGCACCATTATGTCAATCCCGTGCATCTCATCATTTGTTACTATCTCAATGTCTGCCGTAACTTCCCTGGCCAGCAACTTGCCATTTTTGCGAATGTTGTAAGCACCTCTCGGCAGGGCCTCAAGACCGGCTACTGTACTCAGAAGTTCCTTATCTATGGCATCTAACATCGAATTCTCCTTCACACAGCTCTTTCCAGTTACAAAAATCCATATCTGCCAGCGCAGGCCGTATCTCACCGAATCCACCGGTCATGTCTATCCTGCCGTCCCTGATGAGCACAACCTGGTCTGCCACCTCGAGGAATCTTTCATTATGGCTAACTACGATGGTGGTAACGCCCTTTTCCACCTGCTCCCGCTTGAGCAGCTCCACCATCGGGCCAATGGTCCAGAGGTCGATTCCAGTATCCGGCTCGTCATAGATGGCAAGCCTGGGATTCCTGGCAATGGTAGTTGCAAGCTCTATTTTCTTGATCTCTCCGCCTGAAAGCCTGCTGTCCACCGGTTTGTCGAGAAAATCAAGGGAACATATCCCCACACGGGCAAGAATGCGCACAAGGACCTCCTCATCCGACGTCTCTGCAGCAAGGCTGAGCAGGTCCCTGAAGGTCATGCCCTTGAACCTGGCAGGGTGCTGGAAGCTGAATGCTATGCCCATACGGGCACGATCCGTAATGCTGGCATCTGTAATGTCCTCACCCTCAAGGGTGATGGTTCCTGTGGTCACAGGATTGATTCCCATGATGAGTTTTGACAGAGTGGTCTTCCCACTGCCGTTTGGACCGGTAATCGCATAAAATTTCCCCTTTTCAAAGGTGAAACCTATACCTCTGATGATCTCTTTCGTCTCTGCATGACCACTTTCGTCTTCCACATCTATGGAAAAGGTAACATTGTCTAAATGAAGCATGGTATTCTCCATCGTATGTGATACGCCCCGATCTATTTGCCCCGAACAGACAGAACCGGGAGAAAAAGCGCTACCACCTTGTCAATTGTTTCTCCCAAACTGGGCATTTCAAATCATGTGCACTTTTATTTTATCTTTAATTACAGAAAATTAATGCCATTTTCCATAAATTGCCACTCACCCAACAGACAAATCGGAAATCGTTCAATGCGGGTTTCCGTATTTCAGGCGTCCTGTAGCGTGTTGCTGGGCAAACAGGAGATGCCCCTCTGTACCGATTTAAAAGCAAGAACTGTTCAGTAACAGCATACATGATATCTATTGCAAATCAAATCTTTTTTATCCGGTTATCTTGAATGCACAATACCCCAGGATTAAAGTTTTCATCTTTTATTGAACCGCTATTCATCATGGTGTAATAAAACACAGAAATAGAGTTTTATTGCAGGATTCGGCCATATTTGCCTCAGGGGAGAAGGCTATGGCATGGACAGTGAAATTTAATGCCACTGTCCCCTGATCCACCACCCAGACAGATACTCGGCGGCCTCTCATACCAAGAGATTTCCTGTCAAAAGCGTGTGGCCATGAAAACATGGATCAGCGTCTGGATCCTGTACCAACATAGAATCCAACACAGGGAGGGAGTCATGAAATTCAGACACAGACTTTATGGAATCATTTTTGCCTGTATGGCAGTTTCCTTGATTGTTTCCGCACCAGCCACGCTGCTGGCAGGTGGAGGCCAGGCCTATCCAAACGGTGCAGAGGCATTCATGCCAGGTGCCGCACCACCGCCTGGCATCACCATGATAAACTACTTCTTCTACGGACACGGAGGCAGCTTCAAGGACGACAATGGAGACACCATAAAGGCAGGAAACAAGGACCTCTTGAATCGTGTGGATGTAATAGGTGACCTTGTACGGCTGATCTATATATCCAAGTTCCAGATTCTGGGGGGCAACTATGGACAACACTTCTTTGCCGGCCTGCTATACACTGGCTCAAACTTCAACGTCCCTGTAGGCTCCATGTCTCAGGAATCATACTATGACTTCAACTCGCCCTACTTCATCTACTCTCCGTTCCTCCTCACATGGCACCTCATGCAGGGCAGGTTCCACGTGGCCACAAGCCTGTGTGACATCTATTTGCCGTTTGACAATGAAGACGAGGACAACCCCACATCGGTTGGCAGGAACTTCTGGACCTTTGAGCCTGTACTGGCCCTGACCTACATGCCCACCAAGGCCTGGGAGTTCTCCACCAAGTTCATGTACGATTTCAACACAAGACAGGACGATTATGTATCTCCCCTTCCTGTCACTGCTGACCGCACTCCTGGCCAGGAGTTCCACATGGACTTCAACATCTCGTACATGGTGATTGACAACCTCAGGGTAGGTATCAACGGGTACTACTACCAGCAGGTCACAGATGACGATTTTGGCGGTGTTCCAGCAGGCTGGGAACCTGTCTTCAAGGAGATGGAGGGGCAGCACTCGAGGGCAGTGGCCCTGGGACCTGGCGTATTCTACCAGGTACGGAACATGATGTTTACCCTGCGATACCAGCACGAGTTTGCAGTTAGGAACAAGGCTGAAATGCAGAACCTCTGGTTCAAATTCATATACGTATTTTAGGAGAAAATAATGAGTGACAGCTACAGAATCATACTGGACGACAGGGACATGCCGAGGGCATGGTATAACATACTGCCCCATCTGCCTGAGCCCCTGGCACCTCCCATAAGCCCGGCCACAGGCCAGCCTGTGACCCCTGACGAACTAAAGGCCATATTTCCGGATGCACTCATCCAGCAGGAGATGAGTCCAGAACCCTACATAGAGATACCTGAAGAGGTGATAGACATCTACAGGCTCTGGAGGCCCAGCCCGCTGCACCGTGCCCGCAACCTTGAGAAGGCCCTTGGCACACCTGCCAGGCTCTACTACAAGAATGAAGGGGTAAGCCCTCCTGGCAGCCACAAGCCCAACACTGCCGTGCCACAGGCGTACTACAACAAGAAGGCGGGTATCACCAAGCTGTCCACTGAAACAGGGGCAGGCC
>Ga0256914_1002620_pt1 | contig 14870 bp, 10 predicted proteins | sample HulkmetaG_FD_191571 | JGI IMG/M metagenome (GOLD analysis project Ga0256914, IMG submission 191571) | Hydrothermal chimney microbial communities from Main Endeavour vent field at the Juan de Fuca Ridge, Pacific Ocean - Hulk | ecosystem: Environmental > Aquatic > Marine > Hydrothermal vents ... | reverse complement strand
CTTGAGGTTCTGGGCTTACCACCCGCTGGTCGGTGTTCATGGTGCTGATTATATCAGGAATGCGCGCGGTCGGGTGGGCTTTCTGCAGGGGGAGGTGTGGGCAGGGGGGCAGGCCAGGGGAGGGGGGCAGTTGCGGGCGTTTTCCCGCCGGGGCAAAAGCGCCGCGGCCGCGCTTGCGTTGTGCGGCCGCGGAAGTGGGTGAAGGTTTAAGGGCCAAGCCACTTGACAAACATTTGCTAAATTTCTATAATGAAAGCGCCTTCCAAAACGTTTTGGAAAGCCCCATTCCCCCTCTTTTGCAGAAAAAGTTGCTTTATGGCTGAGTCGGTAACGATTAAAGACATCGCCCAGCGGGTGGGCAAATCGGTGACCACGGTCTCTCGGGCCTTGCATGGCTATTCTGACGTGGCCCCCGAAACCCGTGAATTGGTGCAGGCTGTGGCGCGCGAGATGGGCTATATCCCCAACGTCATGGCCCAGCGCCTCCAAAAACAGCGCACGGAAACCTTGGGCTTGATTTTGCCCACATTCGGCCCCCGTTTTTCGGACCCGTTTTTCAGCGAGTTTGTCGCCGGCGTGGGAAATCAGGCCGCAGAACGTGGCTACGATTTGTTGCTCTCGACCCGTTCGCCCGGCGAAGAGGAAATCGCTGCCTACCGCCAAATGGCGTTGGGCCGTCGGGTGGATGGCTTCCTCATCATCCGCACCCGCCAGCACGATGAGCGCATCCGTTTCTTGCAAGAGGTGGGCTTCCCCTTTGTCGCTTTTGGCCGCACCGAGCCGCCGTGCGATTTCCCGTACGTGGATGAAGACGGCCAAGAAGGAATGCGCCAAATGGCACACCACCTGGCCGATTTGGGCCATCGCAAGATCGCCTACCTCTCTCCGCCCTTGGATTTGATGTTTGCCCGCTATCGTTTGGCGGGCCTCAAACAAGGGCTGGCTGAGCGTAATCTCGTTTTGGCTGAGGAAAACTTGCGTGTGGGGTCGTTGACCGAACACAGCGGCTACGTTTTGGCGCACGAGCTGCTCACGCGGGAAGATCGCCCCACAGCCTTGGTTTGCGGCAACGATTTGATGGCCATCGGCGCGATTCGGGCAGCCCAAGAGCGCGGGCTCAAAATTGGCGTTGACCTCGCAGTGACAGGGTTTGACGACATCCCCTTGGCGCAACATACCTTTCCCCCCTTGACTACGGTGCATCAGCCCATCTATCGCATTGCCAAACAAGTGACCACCATGTTGATTGACTTGGTTGAAGGCAAACCCCTGGAACACCCGCATGTGTTATTGAAACCCCAATTGGTTGTGCGGGAATCAACCCGCCCCCGCTGAAAGGAGGTGTGTCGCACAAAAATTTTTTGTTTGCTGCTCGTGCTATCCTTGATTTCCGGTTTGGAGAGCCTAAGGAGGAAAGCCCCATGAAACGCAAGATTTTCGCCCTGTTAGGTTTGCTGCTGGTGTTGAGCATGGTTTTGGTGGCCTGCGGCTCGCAGGAACCCGTCGTGGTCACCAAAGAAGTCAAAGAAGTGGTAACCCAAGTGGTGACGCAAGAAGTGGTGGTTACCCAAGAAGTGCAGGTCAAACCGACCCACGTGATTGAATTTTGGACGACCGACAACGAAGAAGAACGGGTCAAGCGCTATGAGGAAGTGGCAGCCCGTTACATGGCTGAGCATCCGGATGTGGAAATCCGCATCGTGCCCATTGACGAAGCAACCATCAGCCAGCGCATTGCCACCGCGCAAGCGGCCAACCGTTTGCCCGACATTGTGCGGATGGGCGTTGAGCGCGTGGCTGCCTTTGCCGCCGATGGCATTTTGGATGAAGATTTGGCCACCAAAGCCATTGACGAAATCGGCAAAGACGACTTCCGCGCCGGCCCGTTGCAGATGGTCACAGACCCCGCGACGGGGAAATACGCCGCCGTGCCCTACGATGGATGGATTCAAGCCATCTGGTACCGCAAAGACATTTTCGACCAATTAGGGCTGAAGCCGCCGATTACGTGGGATGACATCAACGCGGCGTGCGATCAACTGCCCGGCAAAGACAACCTTCTGTATGCCTTGGTGCTGCCTACCGACCCCGGGCAAAACTATCCGCATCAGGTATTTGAACAGGTGGCCATGTCGAACGATGCTTGGCCGTTCGACGACCAGGGCAACGTGACCATGAATTCCCCGAACATGGTCGAAGCCCTGAAGTTCTACACCGGGCTTCAGCGTTGCGCGGCCCCGGGGCCGCAATATTGGCGGGGTGCGCGGGAAATGTACGAAACCGCACAATCGGGGATGTTGTTCTACTCCACCTACATCATGGATGACCTGGTCGAAGGCTCGGGCATGGAAGGCGGCGGCAAGGTGCAACTTGCAGTGCCCGACCTGGCCAAGAAGACCGGCTTCGCTCCGGTGATGCAAGGCCCCAACGGTGAAGCCACTTACGGCCAGCTGGTCACCCTGGGCATCATGAAAGGCGCCGACCCTGTGGCTGTGGACGTGGTCAAGTTTTTCATGACCGACCAAAACTATTTGGACATCTTGGCCTTGGCGCCTTTCGGCAAGGTGCCTGTGCTCAAGAGCGCTGTGGATGGGTGGAAAGGCTTGAGCGATTACTTCAAGTATTACGACTCCGAAACCCTGGATCAAATTGCCAACGGTTTTGACTACATGCAGCGCTGGTTGTTCCGCCCAGACTACAACGCGGTGGAACGCGCCGTGATTGGGGATATCGAAGGGCGGTTGCTCATCCCGCAGGTGATTAGCAACATCGCCTTGGAAGGGAGCATGACCCCCGAAGAAGGCGCCGAGTGGTTGCAGCAGCAAGTGGAACAACTGTACGCGGATCGTCAAAAGCAAAGTCAGTAGCCCTGCTTGGTGCGGGGGAGGCGCCTCAAAGCAAGGGGGCGCCTCCCCCTTGGGCGTGATGTTGGCCAACCGCGGCCGCCCTTGTGAGGTGAACCATGAGCGTTTTTTCTCGCTGGCGTTCCCTGCGGGCTCGCGAAGCCCGCTTGGGGTGGGCATTGCTTTCACCAACCTTGTTGATTGTGTTTGGGTTGGTCTTGTTCCCGGCCTTTTTCAGCATTTGGATTAGCTTTCACCAGGTCGGTTTGTATAACCTGAACGACGTCTTCCATGCACCTTTTGTGGGGTTGGAAAACTACAAGCGCGTGGTGACCGATTTCGCGTTCAAGTATCACAGCCTGGAAAACATGGGCGCCGCGCTCACCAGCATTGTCTATTCGTTTAGCGCGACCGCGCTGGCGCTAATCGGGGGGTTGATCGCCGCGTTGATCATCAACCGCCCCTTTCGGGGCCGTGGTGTGGTGCGCGCTATTTTCCTCATCCCCTATGTGGCCCCGATTGTGAGCGTGGCGTTTGTATGGCGTTGGATTTTAGACCCTCGCCCTTCAGGGGTGGTCAACGACATCTTGCTCCGTTTAGGAGTGATTGACGCACCCATGGCCTACCTTTCTCAACGCGGCTTGGCCCTCATCATGGTGATTTTGCTCGACGCGTGGCGTTATTTCCCCTTTGCCATGTTGATGGTGTTGGCGCGCTTGCAAGCCATTGACCAAAGCCTCTATGAGGCCGCAGAAGTGGATGGCGCAAACACTTTGGAGCGTTTCCGCTACATCACCTTGCCTGAAATTCGCTACGTCTTGGGCGCAGTGTTTTTGCTGCGCTTGATTTGGACCTTCAACAAGTTTGACGACATCTTCCTCTTGACTGGCGGCGGCTTTGGCACCAAGGTCTTGCCTATTTTGATTTACGAGTTTAGTTTTCGGATGCGCGATTTTGGCCGTGGTGCCGCAGCAGCGATGATTTTGATTGCCTTTTTGGTGGTGTTTATCGTGCTTTATTTGCGTTTTGTGATGCGTTCCGAAGAAGAAGCCTGAGGAGCAACAGACCATGACTGTGACAAGCCCTTCCCCCCGACGCGGCAACGTCTTGGATTACCTCGCCCGTCGTTTGAATTTGTGGCAATTGCTTTGGCTCATTGGCTTGACGTTTTTCTTGGTGGGGGTGTTGTTCCCCTTTTATTGGATGGTCTCTTCCTCGTTCAAGAGCCAAGCCGAAATCGCGGGACGTCACCCCGTGTATGTGCCTCACAGCCTGCGGCTGGATGCTTATAAAGAGCTGTTTGACCCCAACGCTCCGCATTATCAAGACTTTGGCAAAAACATCGTCAACAGCATTCGGGTGTCGGTGCCGACGGCTTTGATTGCCGTCGTGTTGAGCGTTTTGGGCGCGTACGCCATTGCCCGCTTGCGTTTTCGAGGCAAGGAATTGATGCTCAATGGTGTGTTGGCTGTGTATCTCATCCCGGGGGTGTTGTTGATTATTCCGCTTTTTGCCATGCTGGCCAAAGCGGGGGATGCTTTGGGGTTTGAAGTGCAAGATAACCTGAGCGTTTTGGTGGTGACGTATTTGGCCCAAACCCTGCCGGTGGCATTGTATATGCTGACCAATTATTTTCGGACCATTCCCGACGAAATTGAGCAAGCCGCATTGATTGATGGATGCAATCGGATGGAAGTGATTTGGCGGGTGACGCTTCCCCTTTCTATCCCTGCCATTGTGTCGGTGTTTGTTTACACTTTTATGATTGCTTGGAATGAATTTCTGTATGCGTTTGTGTTTCTCAACGACCGCGATCTGTTTACGATGCCCATCAAAATTCAAGCCATTTATAGCGACCCCAGCCCTCGTCCCCATGTGGTCATGGCGGCTTCGACGATTATGACCGTGCCAGTGGTGTTGCTCTTTTTGACTTTGGAGCGTTTTCTGGAGCAAGGTCTGACGGCCGGGGGCGTCAAGGGCTGATGGCGCGATGTCACAGGCTGCTGAGATGCGCGGGGCTGCGTTCCCTGTGGAAGCGGTAGCCTGGGGGAATTCGCTGCCTCGCGGCAAGAAGGCCGACGCATGCAGCCCCGCCTGAGATGGCGGGGCTGTGGCTTTTGATGGCAAGCAGCGGCTGGTTGGCTTGGGCGCAAGTTGGTTGATTAGAGGGCGTCTTCGACCCCCAAACGGCGGAGCAGCGCTTCCAGCTCTTCATCCGAATAGTAGTAGATGGTGAGGCTTCCGCCTTTGCGGGTGTGCGTCAGGCGCACTTTGGTGCCCAACGCGCTTTCCAGGCGGGTTTCCAGCGCGCGCACTTCTGGCGCGGGGGCGGGTTTGGGCTTGACCGCGGGGCGTTCACCGTTGAGCCTGCGGACCAGGGCTTCGGTTTGGCGCACGGTGAGCCCCAGGTTTTCCACGGTGTGGAGCGCCGCGGCTTGGGCCTGATGCGAGGCCAGGCCCAGCAGCGCTCTGGCGTGGCCTTCGCTGATGCGGCCTTCTAAGAGGGCGGCGCGCACTTCGGGGGCCAGTTTGAGCAGGCGGAGGGTGTTGCTCACCGCGGTGCGGCTCTTGCCCACCCGTCGCGCGATTTCCTCGTGCGAAAGCCCAAACACTTCGTGGAGTTGGCGGTAGGCTTCGGCGGTTTCCAAGGGGTTGAGGTCTGCCCGTTGGATGTTTTCGATGAGCGCCAGCTCCAACAACTGTTGTTCGCTGGCCTCGCGAATGATGGCCGGCACTTGGGTAAGCCCGGCTTGCTGCGCGGCCTGCCAGCGCCGTTCGCCAGCGATGAGGATGTAGCCCTCGCCTTTGGGGTCGCGCGCCAACACCAGGGGCTGGATGACGCCATGCTCGCGGATGGATGCGGCGAGCTCGGCCAGCGCTTCAGGGTCCATGCGGCTGCGCGGCTGGCGGGGGTTAGGGCGGATGGCATCCACGGGCACGTGCGCGACCCGATCGCCGGGGAGGTGGCTTTCTCCACCGGGGATGAGGGCGTCGAGCCCTTTGCCAAGGCCAGAGCGTTTGCGGGGCATGTTTATTCCTCTTTCGCAGATGGGGAAGGCGCGGCCACCTCGGGCACGGAAACGCCATCGCCGCTGAGCAGCTCGCGCGCCAGGGCGGCGTAGGCTTTGGCCCCCCGTGACTGGGGCGCGTAGGCCGACACTGGCACCCCGTAAGAGGGCGCTTCGGCCAGCCTGACGCTGCGCGGGATGACCGTGCGGAAAACCTTTTCAGGAAAGTGTTTCTGCACTTCGGCGACTACATCGTTGGCCAAGTTTGTACGCCCGTCAAACATGGTGAGCACCACCCCGCGCACGCCAAGCTCGGGGAAGAGGGCCTGGCGCACCTTGTCCAGCGTTTGGGTGAGCAGCCCCAGCCCTTCCAGCGCCAGATATTCGCACTGCACGGGGATGATGACCCCATCGGCCGCGGCGACCAAGCCGTTGATGGTCAGCAGCCCCAGGGAAGGCGGGCAGTCAATGAGGATGTAATCGTAGCGTGGCGCGACCGCTTCCAGCGCTCGGCGGAGGCGGGTTTCCCGCGCCAGCTCGTTGACCAATTCCACTTCTGCCCCGGCCAGCGCCGGTGAGGAAGGCAGCAAAGAGAGTTTGAGACGGGGGTTGTGCAAGATGAGCGGCGCGGCTGGCGAGGCGCCTAAGAGCACTTCGTAGGTGCCCCCGCGGATGCGGTATTTGTCCACGCCCAGGCTGGAAGTGGCATTGGCTTGGGGGTCTAAATCCACCAGCAGCACACGCTGGCCGTAGTAGGCCAGGTAAGCGCCCAAGTTGATGGCGGTGGTGGTTTTGCCGACGCCGCCTTTTTGGTTGACCAAGGTGTAAATTCGGGGCATGGGAACTCCGCAATCGTCGGGATGGGTTAGGGGAGGGCTTGTTGGATTTCGTCTGCGGTGGGGATGGCCTCAAGGCCAGGGCGTTGCACCGAGGCCGCGGCCAGTGCGGTGGCGAAGCGCGCGGCTTCCAATGGGTCGCGGGTGTGATAAAGGCGGATGAAGAATGCCGCGGCGAAGATGTCGCCGGCGCCGGTGGCGTCCACTTCGGGGGTGGCAGGGGCGGGAATATGCCGCCGTTCACCCTGCCAGTAGAGGGTAGCGCCTTCGCTGCCGCGGGTGACCACCAGCACAGGCACGGCCTCGGCCCAGGCTTGGGCGGGGCTTTCATCGCCGCCCAAGTCTTCCAGGCTGAGGACGGCGGCGGTGGCCACTGCCAGCACGGCGGTCGCGTCTTCCCACGGCGCGGGGGTTACTTCGCCAGTGGCATCCCATTGCCGCAGCCACCCTTGAGGCGTGAGCCCGACGAACCGCCCGCGAAACCGCAAGGCCAGCGCGGTGGGGATTTCTCGGGCGATGGGCGCGAGGTGGATGATGGGCGCCCGCCGCCAAGCCGCTGGGATGTGTTCCCACGCGAGGGGCTCGGCGCGGTGCAGGAGGCGCAGCCGCCGGCCGTGGGGGGTGTTTTCCAGCGCAAACGTGGTGGAGGCGGCCGCGGGCACGTTGTGGCAGGCTATGTCGCTCAGCGGCGTGAGGTCAACGTCGGGGCCGTGAGAGGTGACCATGCCCGCCCGCAGCCCCAGGGCTTGGGCGGTAAGGGTGGCAAAGGCCACGCTGCCGCCCAGCCGCGGGCCTTGGGGGGTGAGGTCTCGGCTGAGATGGCCAATGGCGAGGTAGTCGGGTGTCAACACATGAAAATTATACACGATTCGTTTCAGGTGTGGGCAGGCACACGCCTTAAAGAGGAAGCGGCCGGCAGGCACCGGCCGCTGAAGGTCATTTGCCCAGGCGGGCGCGTTCTTCTTCGACGATGCTTTCGTCCAGCCGTTTGAACAGCGGTTTGGGCTTGGCAAAGGGGCGGCCGGCTTCCAGGCGTTCGGCTTCCCAGCGGCCGACGGCTTCGCCGGGCAGGTAGCGCAGCACGGTGTGTTCGCCCAGGCCGTCTTCCACGGTTTCGGTCGCCTGCTGGCCAAAGAGGGGCTTTTCGTAGCCCAAGGCCGCGTGCAGGGCTTCGCTGGTGTGCGGCAAGAAGGGCGCAAACAGCACTTTGAGCGCGTTGACCACTTGCAACGCGGTCCACATGGTGGTGGCTGCGGCTTGTTTGTCGGTTTTGATTTCCAGCCAGGGCGAGGTGCGTTCCAGGTATTTGTTGGCTTCGGAGGCCAATGCCATGGCTTCGGCCAGGGCGGCGCGCAGTTGCACTTTTTCGATGCGCGCGCCCACTTTTTGGAAGCCCGCGTCTACCGCGGCCAGGATTTCTTTGTCCACCGCGCGCAGTGCGCCGGGGCGCGGTATGCGGCCTTCCCAATGTTTGTGGGTGAAGGAGAGCACCCGATGCACCAGGTTGCCCCACGTGGCCACCAACTCGCCGTTGTTGCGGTGGAGGAAGTCTTCCCAATCCCACATGGTGTCGCGGGTTTCGGGCATGTTGACGGTGAGGTAGTAGCGCAGGGGGTCGGGGTCGTAGCGGCTGAGGAAATCCAGCCCCCAGACCGCCCAGTTGCGGCTGCCCGAGATTTTGCGGTTTTCCAGGTTCATGAATTCGTTGGCAGGGACGTCGTAGGGCAGCACCAGTTCCTTGCCGCGGCCCGCTTCTTCGCCCAAGAAGATGCGGGCAAACGCGTCGCCCGAGCCGATGAGTTGCCCCGGCCAAATCACCGCGTGGAAGGGGATGTTGTCTTTGCCGATGAAGTAGTAAGATTTCGTCTCGCGGTTGAACCACCAATTTTGCCACGCGTCGGGCTGGCCGGTGAGGCGGCTCCATTCGATGGGCGCGGAGAGGTAGCCGATGACCGCCTCGAACCAGACGTAGAGGCGTTTGTGTTCCCAGCCTTCCAAAGGCACGGGGATGCCCCACGAAAGGTCGCGGGTGATGGGGCGGCCGTGCAGCCCTTCGGCCAGGATTTGCCCCAACGACTGCCGCACCACGTTGGGGCGCCAGTAATCTTTGCGGGCTTCCAGGAAGGCGACGATGGCGTCTTGCAATTTGCCCAGGTCGAGGTAGAAGTGTTCGGTTTCCCGCAGTTCGGGGGTCGAGCCGTCGATTTTGGAGCGGGGGTTGATGAGTTTGGTGGCGTCGAGCAGGTTGCCGCAGCCGTCGCACTGGTCGCCGCGGGCGCCTTCGTAGCCGCAGATGTAGCAGGTGCCTTCCACGTACCGGTCGGGCAGGAAGCGCCCCAAAGTGGGGGAATACCACTGTTTGCTCTTTTGGGTGTAGAGGTAGCCGTTTTCTTTGAGCGCCAGGAAGATGCTCTGGGAAACCTTGAAGTGGTTTTCGGTGTGGGTGGTGGTGAAGAGGTCGTAGGTCAGCCCAGCCTTTTGGAAGAGTTCCAGGAAGCGGGTGTGATAGCGTTTGTACACCGCTTCGGGGGTGGTGCCTTCTTCGTCGGCGCGCACGGTGATGGGGGTGCCGTGCGCGTCAGAGCCGGAAACCATCAAGACATGGTTGCCCTTTAGCCGATGGTAGCGGGTGAAAATGTCGGCGGGCAAATAGGCGCCGGTGAGGTTGCCGACGTGGATGTCGGCGTTGGCATAAGGCCAGGCCACACCAACCAGGATGTATTCGCTCATAAGGGCCTCCGAGGTCAAACGAGGGTTAGGAGATGAAGCAGGTGCGAGGGCAAAAGAAACAGGTCGGCAGGAAGCCGACCTGTGAGGAAGCCGTAAGGGAATGCGCGACCGCCCAGGCCCAGCAGTCACGCCGGCTGGTTGGGGCGCATCATCATGGTGCCAAGGGAAGAACAAACCAGAGGGTTCATGATACGACAATTTTACCACGTGTCGGCGGAGCACAGCGGGAAGAACCCAGCCGCATTTTTGAGCGCATGGCCGAAGCTGGGCGCTGCTGCCCCTGCCCACACCTGGCCGCGCGAGCGCGCTTGAGCCGGCGTGAAGCCTTTTGGATGAAAACGCTTTCATTCACAGGGCGGGAATGTGCATTATAATGTAAGCATTACGCAGCAGCGTTTTGGCTCGCCGCAAGCCCAGGCATGCCACCCCGGGCGCGCAACCAGCCGAGCCAAGCCGCCTCTCACCTTCCGCGGAACGAACGGAGGACAACATGGCGCAATACCAACCGCGTGGGATGTATTTTGAAGATTTTGAAATTGGGCAACAAATCGTCACCGCAGGGCGCACCATCACCGAAGCCGACATCGTCGCCTTCGCGGGGCTTTCGGGTGATTTCAACCAACTGCACACCGACGCAGAGTTTGCTAAACAAACGGCCTTTGGCAAGCGGATTGCACACGGTTTGTTGGTGACCAGCGTGGCCAGTGGTTTGGCTGCCCAGACGGGCATTTTGGAAGGCACGACGATTGCCTTCCGAGAAATTCGCGATTGGAAGTTCGCCAAACCTGTTTTCATTGGCGATACCATCCATGTGGTGTTGGAGGTAATCGCCACAAAGCCCATGCGCCGCTTGGGTGGCGGCGTGGTGGACATCAAAGTGGACATCCGCAACCAACACGACGAAACCGTGATTCGCGGCGTGTGGTCGGTCATCATGGCCAGCCGACCCTGACGGGATGCGAAGACCACTTTTGTGGAGTGTGCCGTGAGTGATGAAGAACGGCCGACACCGTTATCGGATGAGCCGCTTTCTCCCCGTGATGAAGAGGCGGCTTCCCGCGGTGCGCCGATAGAAGAAGGTTCGTCGCCGTCTCAGGCGGTTGACGCGCAAGAGGGCGTTACAGGGGGTGAGCCGAGCGCCGTTCCTTTGCCTGAAGACGCCTTGCCGCTTGCTTCGTGGCTCGAAGGCGAGACTGTGTTTGTCACCCCACCACCGGCCGATGAGCCCGCGGCAGCGGGAGAAGAGGGCTCCTCGGCCGCGCAAGCGCTGGCGGGTGCGGACGAGGCCGCGCCTGAAGGTGCGGAGGCAGCAGCGACCGAGGCGGAGCAGGCGACCCCGGCCGAGGAACCCGCGGCCGCCCCCGTGGCGGGCTCAACGCCATCTTCAGAAGCGCCCCCGCAGGCGGCGGATGAGGTACACGCGCCGCAAACCCCAGCGCGGCCCGAACAACCCCCCGCCGCGGCGCGCACTTTGGTGGTCGAAACCCCCGAGGCGCCGCCCGCGCGCGAAATGCCGCCGCCTTCAGAAGAGGTAGCGGCGCCAGTGCCCCCGCCCCCCCCTTTGGAAACACCCCCCGAGATTACCCACGTCCCCTTAGACGCCTACGGCTTCCCCATTTCCGCGGAGGCCACGACCGCGCCTGGCAAGGCCCTGGACCGCGGCGCCGCGACTGCGGCTGGCTCGGCCTCGTCCACTTCGGTCAGCGCCCCGCCTCCGTCGTCCCCGCAGCCGCCTCCGTGGCAGCCACCTCCCCGCCCTCCCTTCTGGCGCCGTTCCCTGGGTTGCGCAGTGCGGGCGTTTTTGGTGTTGCTGTTCTTCCTCATCGCGGCTGGGGTCGGTTTGGCTGCCTTTGGCGTCTATAAATATTACAGCATCGCATCCACTTTGCCCAACGTGGACGACCTCAAAGCGCGCGCCGCCCACTTCGAAACCACGCGCATCCTCGACCGCAACGGCGACGTGTTGTATGAAATCCTCGACCCCCACGCCGGGCGGCGAACTTATGTGACGTTGGACCAAATTTCGCCTTATATGCTGGCCGCAACCCTCGCCACCGAAGACAAAAACTTCTACGAACATCCGGGGGTCGATATCTGGGCCATCGCGCGGGCTTTTTGGCAAAATTACACCACCGGCGAAGTGGTTTCGGGGGCCTCGACCATCACCCAGCAATTGGCGCGGGCGTTGCTGCTTTCGCCCGACGAGCGCGGGCAGCGCACGTATCGCCGCAAATTGCGCGAGGCCATCCTGGCGATGGAGATTACGCGGCGTTATTCCAAAGACGAAATTTTGGAACTCTACCTCAACGAAATCTATTACGGCAACCTGGCCTATGGCGTTGAGGCTGCGGCTGAAACCTACTTCCACACCACGGCCGATAAACTGACCCTGGCGCAATCTGCATTTTTGGCAGGCCTGCCCCAGGCGCCGGCGGTGTATGACCCTTACACCAACCGCGACGTGGCCATGCAGCGCTATCGCCAGGTGTTAGGGCTGCTCTATCAGACCAGCCAAGAGCAAGGGTGCATCCAGGTGAGCAATAGCGTGCATCCGATTTGCGTCACCGAGGCCGATGTGCAGCAGGCTTTGGCCGAAATGGAAGCCTACAACTTCCCACCCCCCGAGGTGCCCATCCGGTTCCCCCATTGGGTGAATTACATCCGTTCCTTGCTGGAAGAGCGCTACGACCCCCAGACCATCTACCGCTCTGGTTTTACGGTCTACACCACACTGGACCCCAACTTGCAGACCCGCGCTCAAGAGATTGTGCGGCAGCAGGTGCACGCCCTGGCAGGGAAGCACGTCACCGACGGGGCGCTGGTGGCCATTCGGCCCACCACGGGGGAGATTTTGGCCATGGTGGGTTCGGCGGATTTCTACAACGAGGCCATCCACGGCCAGGTCAATATGGCTTTGGCCCCGCGGCAGCCGGGCTCGTCTATCAAACCGCTGACCTACGTCGCGGCTTTTGAAAAAGGCTGGACCCCCGCAACCCTCATCTGGGATGTGCCCAGCGAATTCCCGCCTTCAGGCAACCCCAACGACCCGCGGCCGCCCTACAAACCGGTGAACTACGACGGGCGCTTCCACGGCCCGGTAACCGTGCGCACGGCCTTGGCCAATTCGTACAACATCCCGGCTGTCAAAACCCTCCAATTCGTGGGAATTTACGACGACCCCACCACCCCGCAGAAAGATGGCTTGGTAGGGATGGCCGAACGCTTAGGCATCACCACGTTCACGCGTGACGATTATGGCCTTTCTTTGACTTTGGGCGGTGGGGAGGTCAAACTCTTGGAATTGACCGGCGCATACGCCGTGTTTGCCAATGGCGGTAAGCGTGTGCCCCCCGTCGCGATCACGCGCATCGTAGATTACCAAGGCAACACGGTGTATGAATACACCCCGCCTCCGGGTGAACAGGTGTTGCGACCGGAACACGCGTATCTCATCACCTCCATCCTTTCCGACAACCAAGCCCGAGCGCCAGAGTTTGGCCTGCATTCGGTGTTGAATTTGCCCTTCCCGGCCGCGGCCAAAACCGGCACCACCAACGATTTCCGTGATAACTGGACGATGGGCTACACGCCCGATTTGGCCGTGGGCGTTTGGGTCGGCAACGCCGACAACAGCCCTATGGTCAACAGCAGTGGGCTGACCGGCGCAGCGCCGATTTGGGCTCAGTTTATGCAATATGCCGAAAATTATCTGACCCACGGCAACCCAACCCCCTTCAACCGCCCCGCGGGCATTGTTGAGCATACCATTTGTGCCATTTCGGGCACCGAGCCTTCCAAGTGGTGCCCCAAAACACGCACAGAGATTTTCGCCTACGACCAACCGCCGCTGCCGGCTTCGGAAGACCTGTGGAAGCCTGCCGATATTGATACGTGGACCCAGCTGGGGCAGTCTGACGCATGCAACCCTGATGGCCTCTATGCCACCCAGTGGTTGACCCTCAACGTGGACGACCCCTGGGCGCGCAAATGGCTGCGCAATACAAAAGATGGCCGGGCTTGGGCGGCGAAGATGGGCTTCAAGAATCCGGTGATTTTCACCCCCGACCGCAAGTGTACCCAATCTGATCCGCGACCCATCATTGAGTTCGTCTATCCGCACGACGGCACCGTGATTACGTCAGACCCCATTGACTTCATCGTCCAAGCCGACGCGACCAAACACTTCAAAGACTTTCGCATTGACGTCTGGCGGCCTGAGCGGAAAAAATGGATTGCCATTTTCAAGAGCTCGTCTCCCTTCCCCAACCCCGACAAGGCCCTGACATGGCACATTTTGGATTTTTGGGATTGGGAACACCTGCCCCAAGAACCGGTTAAAATGCGCATTTACATGCACAGCACCGAAGGCGACCTCAACTACGCGGTGCGGGAGATTCACGTCACCTTCCAACTGCCAACCCCCACGCCCACCCCCAGCCCGACGCCGACCCCCACGCCCACACCGCCGCCTACCGAGACGCCCACCCCGACCCCCACCCCGACCCCCACACCCACGGCCACTCCCGCGCCTCTTCCCACGCCAACCCCCACACCCACACCGACACCATGACAAGAGAAACCATGCTCCAATCTACCGAACGAAATGCCGCGGTGCGCCGCACGTTGTGGGTGGTGCTTTTCCTCAACTTGGCGGTCACCGCGCTCAAAATCACCCTGGGCTTGCTCACGGGTGCGCTTTCCGTTGTGGCCGATGGCTTCCACTCGCTGGTGGATGCGTCCTCGAACCTCATCAGCCTGGCAATGCTGCGCTTGGCCGAGCGCTCAGCAGATGAAAAGCACCCTTATGGCTATCAGCGCTTCGAAACCTTGGGGGCTTTGTTCATTGGCGTGTTGATGATGCTGGCCGCGGGCGAAATCGCCATGCAGGCCATTGACCATTGGCGGCATGGTGTGCCCACGGTGGAGCCCATCACCCTCTACCTGATGGCTGTGGCCTTTGCCGTCAACGTCGGTGTGGTGTGGTGGGAAAAGCGCCAAGGCAAGCGTTGGCAATCAGAGCTGTTGATGGCCGATGCAGCCCACACCACCAGCGACCTTTGGGTGACAGCCTCGGTGGTGGCGTCTTTGATTGGCGTGCGCATGGGTTTGCATTGGCTCGACCCCATCGTTGCGATGCTGATTGCGGTGCTCATTGTCCACACAGCGTGGGAGATTTTAGTGGAAGCCGCTCAGTATTTGACCGACGCCTCCATCGTTGACCCCCAAGCCGTAGCCAAGGTCGCCCTTACCGTGCCAGGGGTGATTGACGCGCACCATATTCGCTCGCGCGGGAAGCCCACGGCGGCATTTGTAGATTTACACATTCACGTCCCGCCCGGCATGGGCACAGAGCAAGCCCATGCCTTGGCCCACGAAGTGGAAACCCGCATCAAGAATGAAGTGCCGGGCGTGGTGGAAGCCTTGGTGCATGTGGAGCCCGCAGACGACACCGC
>Ga0256914_1002619_pt1 | contig 14871 bp, 19 predicted proteins | sample HulkmetaG_FD_191571 | JGI IMG/M metagenome (GOLD analysis project Ga0256914, IMG submission 191571) | Hydrothermal chimney microbial communities from Main Endeavour vent field at the Juan de Fuca Ridge, Pacific Ocean - Hulk | ecosystem: Environmental > Aquatic > Marine > Hydrothermal vents ... | reverse complement strand
CGGGATCTTCGTGTCGATCGGGCCTCTCTCGCCAGGGAGCTGCGGCACTTCATCGACGCCAGGGGGATCGAAACGGTCGTTGTCGACCATTTCGACGGCTCCTTTCCGATGCCGACGTGCCGGCAGTGCATCCTCGTCACCGAAACCCCGTACGTCGAAAACCCGATGACCCCCCTGCTCGAGCTTCGACCTCTCGACTTCGAAGAGTATCTGGCGTTCGAAAAGCATCCGATCCACCTCGAGCACTCCTTCTCCCTCTATCTTCGGACCGGATCGCTTCCCCAGATGGCGGGTGCCCACGAATCGCTGCTGACGATGCGTCTGCACGATGCGGTGCGCTCCATCTTTCCATCGCGGATCGAACAGGCCACTTTTCGCGCCCTGGCCCGCTTTCTGGGCAAACCGGTCAGCACCCACCAGCTCTACACGATCCTCAAGAGGTCGCACCGCATCTCCAAAGACAGGCTGTACGAGATGCTGAAGGAGTGGGAGAGCAGGGGCATCCTGCGCTGGCTGGAGAAGTTCGGACAGCCCAAGGCGGCGAAGCGCCTGCTGATCTACGATTTCGCGATGCCCGCCTCGCTCCACTTCGAAAAGTCGCTGATGGGCCAGCTCTATTCGATCGCCGCCGGCAGGCTTCTGCAGTTGGGACGGGAGGTCGTCTATACCGAGGAGATCGATCTCTACGATCCTGTCGAAAGAAGGGCTCTGCTCCTTTCGCCCTTCGCGAACCAGCAGAGTGCCGCGGCGAAAATCTCCGGCCTCATCGGCGAACTCGACAGGCTCGAGGTCCGATCGGTCACGATCCTCACCATCGCCAACTCGTTCGGATTCACGTTCGACCATATCCGTATCGCCGCGATCCCCTTCTACGAATGGATCATGGCCGAAGAGTGAGATCGCCGTGCAGGCGGGCGAAAGCCCGTCTCGCATCCTCTCCGTCGGCAGGATGGTCCAGGTCGACATAGTAGCTGTAGAGCGGTATCGGACCGCGACGTACCTCCAGCCTCAGAAAGTTGCGGGGAAATCGGGAGAGAGTTTTGCGCTGCACGTTCTGCGTACTGTTGCATCCGATATCCTCTTTGTGCTCCACCTCGAGCGTGAAGGGGCAGTCGGTACGGAAAGGGTAGAGCGCACGAAGGGTCCTCTCGAGCGGTTCGCTGAAGGGGTGAATCTGCAGACGCAGACACGACGGAGGGGTCTTTGCGGCTTCGGGGTAGCGTTTCGTCACCGCTCTCTCTCCGCAACCGATCACCAGAAGAAGCGCCGGGAGAAAAGGAGGAAGGAGTCGCCACGTCACAATGAACCTTTCAGAAAGATCTGGCTATGATTCGGGTATGAAACGGTTATGCGGTATCGACGAAGCCGGCAGGGGACCCCTTGCCGGTCCTCTTGTGATGGCAGGCGTCATTCTCGGCCGACCGATCGAGGGTCTGACCGACTCCAAACAGCTCTCTCCCGCACGGCTCGAAGCGCTCTACGAGGTCATCGTCGAGGATGCCGCCTACCATATCGTCTCGTTCGACGCCCAGCAGATCGACGCAAAAGGCATCTCCGCCTGCCTGGCCTCCGGACTGGGCGAAATCGCGGCGGCACTCGACGCCGACGACTACCTCTTCGACGGCAACTCCTCGTTCGGAATCCGAGGAATCCGCCACCTCATCAAGGCCGACCTGACCGTCCCGGAGGTGAGTGCGGCCAGCATCCTGGCGAAGGTGACCCGCGACCGTATCATGGTCGAGCTGGGCGCCCGCTACCCCCGCTACGGCTTCGAGCACCACAAAGGGTACGGCACCAAAGCCCACGTGGAGGCGATCCGTTCCTACGGCTACTCTCCGGTCCACCGCAGGAGCTTCCGCATCAAAGCGCTCTCATATCCCACGCTCTTCTGATCTTTCGGGCGGACGGCCCCGGCGCGAGCCGGGCTCAATCCTCCTCGAACATCGAGTCGTCGGTCGCGTCGATCTCGAAGGTGGTCTCCACCGTTTCGTTGGTCTCCAGATCGATGACCTGGACACGCCAGACCCCTTTGGCGCGCCCCGGCAGGAAACGGTAGTCGTAGACCGATCCGTGCTGGGCGGGAATCTGGAAGTGGCGCACCCTCCCGTCTTCGGGGGCGTTCGGGGAGATCCAGCGAAACTCCACCTCTTTCCCGTTCTGGTTGTCGGAGCGGTCGAGGTAGTAGGTACAGTAGATCCGCTCGTTCTCGATCCGGCACTGCACGTTGGCGGCGACGGCGAACGAAAGGAGCGAGAGCGGCAGCGCCAGGAGTATCCGTTTCATGGGATCCATTATACCACACGACCATAAACGGTCGCGACGAGACGGCGGCTGCCGCCAGACTCCCTCCCCTCGATCAGATAGATCCCCTGCCACGTACCGAGTGCGGGCCGACCGGCGGTGACGGGAATGGTGAGGTCGCAGCCAAAAAGCATCGATTTCAGGTGGGCCGGCATATCGTCGGGCCCCTCGAGGGTATGACGGAACTTCCCGAACCCGTCGGGGATCAGGTCGTCGATGAAGGTACGGGTGTCGGTACGGACGTCGGGATCGGCATTCTCGTTGATCGAAATGGCGGCACTGGTGTGCTGCAGAAACAGATGGAGGATCCCCGCCTCAAAACGCGCCAGAGCGGGAAGCTGGGAGAGAACCTCCTCCGTCACCAGGTGGACGCCCCGCGGCCTGGCGGCGAGGGTGATGCGGGCCTGTTCGATCTCGATCATTTTCCGAAGATGAACTTGAAGACCTTCTTGATGACGCAGCTCTCCTCTTCGCCGCTCTCTTCACGCTCGCTCTCCACCATCCTGGTGACATTGGCGTAATCCTCCACATAGCCGATCCGCTCCTTCGCCTTCCTGAGCGCTTCGCTCTCGCTGGCGGCCATCGTCAGAACCACCGCCATCCGGCGCCCTTCGTGGCTCTCCGGCTTGCCGAAGACCCGAAGAAACGAATCGGACGCGAAGAGCGCATCCTCGGCATGGATCACCGGCGTGACACTTTCGCGCTTCGCCTTGTAGGCCGCGCTCGCCCCCGGCGTATAGAAGGAAAAGCCCAGCGGCAGCCCCAGGACCGCCCGCAGGTGCAGTGCGAATTCGCTCTGGCTCTGGGTGATCAGGGTCACCATCCCCGTATCGTGGGGCCGGGGGCTCACCTCGGAGAAATAGACCTCATCCCCCTTGACGAAGAGCTCCACGCCGAAGATGCCCCGACCACCCAGGCCGTCGGTCACCCTCTTCGCGATCTCTTCGGCCCGCTGCTGCGCCGCGGGAGTCATGAAGGCGGGCTGCCAGCTGAAGATGTAGTCGCCATCCTTCTGCTCGTGGCCGATCGGTTCGCAAAAGAGGGTCTCCTTCTCCGTTCGGACCGTCAGCAGCGTGATCTCGTAGTCGAAGTCGATGAACTCCTCGACGATCAGTTCGCTCGCATCCCCTCTCGCCTCTTTGGCGATCTCCCAGCTCCCCTCCAGATCCTCCCGGCTGCGGACGACGCTCTGGCCGTGCCCCGAAGAGCTCATCACCGGTTTGACGACACACGGATAGCCGATCGCCTCCGCCGCCGCTTCGAGATCCGGGAGGGTCGAAACGAAACGGTAGGCACTCGTCTTGAGCCCCAGCTCCTCCGCGGCGAACTTGCGGATGTTCTTGCGGTTCATCGTCTTGTTGACCGCTTCGGCGTTGGGGATGACGTGGAACCCCTCCTTCTCCGCCGCAAAGAGCGCCTCGATACTGATCGCCTCGATCTCGGGAAGGATGTAGTCGGGCTTCACGCGGCGGATCAGGTCGAGTACCTCCTCCTTGTTCAGCATGTCGATCACATGGGCTTCATGGGCCACCTGGTGTGCCGGCGCATTGGGGTAGCGGTCTACGGCGACCACTTCGATACCCAGGCGCTGCGCTTCGATCGCCACCTCCTTGCCGAGCTCGCCGCTTCCCAGCAGCATGATCTTCAGACTGTTCGATTTCAACGGAGCGGGAAAGTGCATGGAAGATCCTTCATCGTTTGTTTGATTGATTTTTGGTAATATACCTAAAATCGATTTACAAGGATATGAAGATGGCATGCAGAATGGGAAGTCAGGACCGACTCAGCAGGATCGTGGCGGGAATCATCCTTTTGGGCTTTACGGCCATTACGGGAAACGCCGTCGGATGGCTCGGCATCATTCCGCTGGTGACGGGAATCGTCGGATGGTGCCCCATCTACGGACCTCTGGGGATTGACACCTGCCATACGGGCGAAGAGCACGGATCGGGCCACTGAAACGAAGCTGCGAGATCGGGAAGGAAAACGGTGGCGTAGTAATGAAGAGAAGGCCCCGAAGGGCCTTGCCGCTTAGAGACGAGATTCGTATCGGCGCAGCATGAAAAGACGCTTGAGCAACTTCTTGCGCGCAGCGATCTTCTGCTTTTTGCGCTTTTCGGTCATCGGCTCATAGAAACGTCTGGCACGAGCTTCCGTGACGATCAGGTTGCGATCGACCTGCTTCTTGAAGCGGCGATACGCCTCGTCGAAAGTCTCGTTTTCGCGTACGAGGATGCCAGGCATACTGACATCACCCCCTTTCGGTGAAATTTTTGCGAGCGAAATTATAGCACACTTTTGCTATGATTTTCACAGAATATCCCCTGAAACGAAGAGAAAGGCGACGACGATGCAAAAGATCTTCAACGACTGCTATGCGCTGGATACGCGCTGCTACGAAAAGTTCGACCTGAGCGAGGAGATCCTGATGGAGCACGCCGCGATGGGTCTCAAGCGGGCGGTGGAGGAGGGGGCCGAGGCGGGATCGAAGGTGCTCATCGTCGCCGGCCCGGGCAACAACGGGGCCGACGGAATCGCTCTCGCAAGGCTGCTGCACGGCGACTACGACGTATCGCTCCATCTGCCCTACGGTGCGAAATCTCCGATGGCGAAACTCCAGTTGCGGCGGTTGCAGCAGCTGGGTACCGACGCGGTCCATTCCCTGCCGGCCCAGGCGGACGTGGTCGTCGACGCCCTCTTCGGTGCCGGCCTCTCCAAAGCCCTCGATATCAAAGGGATCGAGATCGTCGATACCCTCAACGGCATGGGCGGATACAAGATCGCCTGCGACATCCCCAGCGGGATCGACTCCGACGGCAACCCCAACCCCATCGCCTTCCACGCCGATCTCACCGTCACGATGGGAGCGCTCAAAAAGGGGCTTTTCGGAGATTTCGCCAAGCAGTGTGTCGGTCGGATCGAAGTGGCCGATCTGGGCGTCAGCCGCAAACTCTACGAACACCATACCGATCTTTTCATGCTCGAAAAGAGAGATTTCAACCCCCCTCTGCGAACCAACCCCTCCTCCCACAAAGGGGATTACGGCCACCTCTGTGTCGTCGCGGGGAAAAAGAGGGGAGCCGCCATACTGTGCGGATCGGCCGCCCTCCGTTTCGGAACCGGCCTGGTGACGCTGATGAGCGACCATACGATCGAAAACATCCCCCACTCCCTGATGGTCTCGGGCGAACTTCCCGAAAGTACCACCGCCGTCGCCATGGGAATGGGACTTGGCCGCGAGTACGACCCGATCCTCGTCAAGTCGACGATTCTCAAAAACGACCTGCCGATTCTCCTCGACGCCGACGTCTGCTACGCTCCCTGGATCCGTCAACTGCTCAACGAGTGCAGCAAGACGGTGCTCACCCCCCATCCCAAAGAGTTCGCCGCCCTGCTCAAGACCCTCGGGATCGACGATGTGAGCGTCTCGCAGATCCAGCGCGACCGCTTCGGGTGGGCCCGCCGCTTCAGCGAAACCTATCCCGACACGGTGCTGCTGCTCAAGGGGGCCAACACCCTCATCGCCCACCAGGGGACGATCTACGTCAACCCTCTCGGATCCGCGGTTCTCTCCCAGGCCGGCAGCGGAGATCTGCTCAGCGGCCTCGTCGCCGCCCTGTTGGCGCAGGGGTATACTCCGCTCAATGCGGCGATCAACGGCTCGCTCGCCCTCGCCCTCGCCGCCGCCCGATACGAAGGGGCCAACTACAGCGCCACCGCCGAAGATCTGATCGGGGAGCTCCGTTGGCTCCTCCCCTGACCATCGCCGTTCTCTTCAGCGGGCGGGGCTCCAACCTCGACAACCTGATCCGCCGCTTCCACCGAAAACGGTTCGGCGATAAGGAGATACGTATCGTTCCGGTGACCAACCGTCCAGGGGCACCGGGTATCGCCGTGGCCGCCGGGCACGGAATCGAGACGGTGGTGATCGACCACCGGGCCTACGGGAGCCGTGAAGCCTTCGATACCGATCTGGTCGCCCTTCTGAAAGAGATCGGCCCCGACCTTGTCGTACTGGCCGGCTTCATGCGGATCCTCACCCCCGTTTTCACTTCGCAGATCGACGCGATCAATCTCCACCCTTCGCTCCTCCCCCTCTTCAAAGGCGCCAACGCCATCGAAGAGAGCTTCGGAAGCGGAATGAAGGTGGGGGGCGTGACGGTCCACCGGGTCACTTCCGACCTCGACGGCGGAGAGATCCTCGCCCAGCGATGCGTTCCGATCGAAGCCGGTGAAACCCTCGAAGAGTTTGCCCGCAAGATTCAGATGGCCGAACACAGACTGCTTCCCGAAACGATCGTCGACCTTCTGAATCGTTCCGAACCGAAGGGGTGAGGCTAGAGAAGAAAGGGGCTCCTCTCAACGACGCGACGTTCGTCGACGGGTGCGCCGGCGATGCTATGTCGACGATCCGTCGCCGATCTCTTCGGGACGATCGATCTGCGCATCACGAAGTGCCTTTTTGGGTATCTCTTTTCCCGCCTTCGCCCCGAGCTCCTGCAACTCCTGCACCCGGCGTATCAGGTTGCCCGGACCGCCCGTGAGTTTGCGCCACGCTCCGTCGTAACTCTTCTGTACCGTCTCGAGCTGCCGGCCGATCTTTTCGAGATCCTCGACGAAGCCGGCGAATTTGTCGTAGAGCGCTCCGGCCCGCTTCGCGATTTCAAGGGCGTTCCTGTTCTGGCGGTCGTGGCGCCAGGTATTCTCCACCGCGCGCAGCGCCACGAGCAGGGTGGTGGGACTCACCAGTACGATATGTTTCTCAAACGCCCTGTCGTAGAGGGAAGAGTCACTCTCGAGCGCCAGCATCAAGGCTCCCTCGATCGGCATGAACATGAAGATAAAATCGAGCGTGTTGACCCCTTCAAGCTGCGTATAGCTCTTCTGCGCGAGACGGTCGATATGGCTCCGTACCGCCTCGAGATGGAGCTTGGCGAAGTGCGCTCTTTTCTCTTCGTCCTCCGCGCTCACATACTGTTCGTAGGCGACCAGCGAGGTTTTGGCGTCGATGATGATATCCCGGTCGTCCGGGAGATGGACGATGACGTCGGGGCGAAAACGGCGGCTCTCGCCGTCCGTGAGACTCACCTCGCGCTCATACTCCTCCCCCTCTCTCAGCCCCGAAGCTTCGAGCACCCGCTCGAGCACCATCTCACCCCATACCCCCTGCCGCTTGCTCTCCCCCTTGAGGGCACGGGTCAGATTGACGGCATCTTCGCTGATCTGCCGGTTGAGCTCCTTGAGGCTCTTGATCTCGTTGAGCAGTGCCGCCATCTCCCTCGTCTCTTCGGTATGGACCTGCTCGATCCGTTTTTTGAACTCGTTCACCTGCATCTGCAGCGGTTTGAGCACCTGTTCGACCCCCTCTTTCGAGACGGCTCCGAAGCGGCGGCTGTTCTCCTCCATGATCTGGGCGGCGAGCGCCTTGAACTCTTTTTGCATCGATGCCCTGGCCTCCTTGAGCTCCTCGATGCTCCGGCGGGCGTGGTGCCGCTCCTCCTCCAGACGGGTCGTCAGCTCCGCGATCTCTCTCTCCAGCTCCACGTTGCGGTTCCGGGAAGCTTCGAGCATCGCGCCGAGCTCCTCCAGCCGCGCCTCCGTCTGCGCCATCCGCTCCAGCCGCTCTTTGAGCGTCGCGTTCTCGACCCGGCTGCCGCCGAGCAGCTCCTCGGTGCGTTCTGCATGCTGCCGAAGCGTCTGCAGGCTCTCTTGAAGCTGTTGCACCCGGAGCTCCGCCTCCTGCGAAAGCTGCGCTCTCAGCTCGTTTGCACGCCTGCGCTCCGTACGGAGTGCGAGGCCCGCGACGATCGCCGCGACCGCCGCTCCGGCTGCCGCTCCGATGATGAAATAGATCCATATCAGGGGAATCTGCATCTCAAATCTTCCTTACCGTCGAAGGGGATATCGCGAGGGTGTCGACCGGCGGACGGGAGTCTCCTTCCCTTTTTGGTGGTGCCGACAGAGACAGGGGCCGCGTGGCGTCAGGATCTGTGTTGCAGACTCTGCTTCGCGAGGGCCTGCACCTCTTTGAGGATCTCTCTTTTGGTCTCCATGATCAACTCCAGCTGCTTCTCCACGTTTTCGGCTTCCGAAGCCATCTGCGCCTCCAGTTTTGCGACGAGGGCTTCGAGCTCGGAGATCCGCTCGTTGAGTTGTTTGTTGAGCCTCTTTTCATGCTCCAGCTCCCGCCGCACATCGCCGATGTGCTTGATCCGCTCCAGCAGGGCCGCCTTCTCGACATACTCCTGGTTGAGTGTACTCTCGAGCTCCTTGAACTTCTTCTTCAGCGGACGAAGCTCCTGCTCCATCTCTTCGTTCGCCTGGAGCAGTTCATCCACTTCGACCTGGTACATCGCCTCTTTCCGGTCGGCTTTGCTGCGGGCAAGAACGTAGCCTCCGACAAACGCGATCACCGCACCGGCTCCCATTCCCAACAGCAAAAAAATCATCTCTTTGTTCATCTTTTCGTATCCTGCATTGACATTGCAACCCATCCCGAAAATCTCTCTTTGCAACCAATCCGACAGGGGCCATACGATCACGGAGCGCAGCCGACACGCCGTTTGCCTCTTTTGTCCGGACCGGGGCTTTGCCTCTCTCGCCCGGCGGGGGAAGGGATTTTCGGGATGGGTTTTTTTAGCTTGCACCATATTTTATCATAACAACGTTCCAAACGGACAGAGACCGGTCGGTTTCGTTCCGAACGACCCAGCTTCTTCGCGTCTGTTTCGGAACGGAAGATGCTTGAAAGTCGGCATGAACAAATCGCATGAATACGACAAGATTCTCACCCGCCTGACCACCATCCTTCAGCGGCTCTACGACGGCGAATCTCTCGGCGTCACGGAACTGGCCGCCGAATTCAACGTCTCGACCAAGACGATCCAGCGCGACTTCAACGAACGGCTCATCCGCTTCCCCATCGAAAAGAGCGGACGACGGTGGCGGATGCGGCCGGGATTCCGAATCGAAAAGACCCAGGATATCGACAACCTTCTGACCCTGCATATCCTCGAGACGATCGCCGGAGGGGTCGGGAGCCGCTTCGCCGAACGCACCCGGGCGCTCCTTTCGAAACTCAAAAACGGCACCCCGCCCCCCATCCGCTCCTATGTGAGCATCGAAGATGTCTCGGATCTGAGCGATCTGTTCACGCTTCTGGAAGAGGCGATCGGCTCCTGCAGCCGGGTCGGCTTTCTCTACCACGGCAAAGAGCGCCGCGTCGACCCCTACCGGATCGTCAACTTCGACGGCTACTGGTATCTGCTGGCCAAGGAGTACGGAGGCCTCGTGAAGAAGTTCTATATCCGGAAGATCGAATCGCCCCATCCTCTGGAGGAGTCCTTCGCACCCGACGCAGGACTCAAAGAGCGGCTCGACGGGGCGCTCAACGCCTGGTTCGACCCCAACGCGGAACCTTTCGAAATCCATCTGCTGGTCAAGAAGCCGATCGTCGAGTATCTTCACCGCAGACCCCTGAGCCCTTCGCAGCGTATCGTAGCGCACCACGAAAACGGCGATATCGAGGCGGTCTTCAAGGTCACCTCCATCGAAGAGGCCCTTCCGGTTCTCAAGGCGTGGCTCCCCGATCTGGCGATTCTTTCACCGACAGATGTCAAGGAGGCCTACGAAGAGCTGCTGAAAAAGAGCTGGATACTCCAAACCGGACACGACGCCTTCTGAAAGAGCCTCTATCATTGCACCATCCCTACCGCAAGGAGGTGCGACATGCACACAAAAAGAGTCTCTCTCATCGACGATCCACGGCTCCTTTGGGGCTCTTTCGGCATCGGGTTTCTCTGGCCTCCCCTCTTTCTTCTCGCCCTTGCGCTGGCGCTCCGGGCGGCCCGGCGGTGCTTCGTCCAGGAGTACGGCGAAGTGTTCCACCACTGGAAAGGGTATCTGCGAAGAGGCGAAACCCCCATCCCGAAAGCGGACGCGGCCGCCGGGAGAAGAGTCCTGCTCAAGCCGGCGACCGAAATGGTATAATGAGAACGAAACGTCACAGAGGAAAGGGCTGCTTGGGATATGGAAGACCGATTCATCCGCCGACTCTTCTCCATGACCTTCGTCGTGATGGCACTGATGCTCTTCTGGCAGACGCTGCCGTGGATCGAAGAGCTGATCGTCGCCAGACAGGCGCAGCCCCGCCCCGTCACCCCCAGGGGCGACCTGGCCGAAGACGAGAAGGCGACGATCGAACTCTTCGAAAGGACGAAGGATTCGGTCGTCTACATCGCCACCACCCAGGCGGTGATCGACCCCTGGTCGCGCAATATCTACAATATCCCGAAGGGGACCGGATCGGGCTTCGTCTGGGACAGGGCGGGCCATATCGTCACCAACTACCATGTCATCGCAGGCGCCAGCGAAGCGCGGGTACGACTTAGCGACGGAAGAGACTACCATGCCGTTCTTATCGGAGCCTCCCCCCGCCACGACCTGGCGGTCCTGCGCATCAACGTTCCCATCCGCCGCCCCAAGCCGGTGATGATCGGCACCAGCCACGACCTGAAGGTGGGCCAGAAGACCTTCGCCATCGGCAACCCCTTCGGGCTCGACTGGACACTCACGACCGGAATCGTCTCGGCGCTTGATCGCTCCATGACGGAGCGAAGCGGCGCGGTGATCCGCCAGCTGATCCAGACCGACGCGGCGATCAATCCGGGCAATTCGGGCGGACCGCTGCTCGACAGCGCCGGGCGTCTCATCGGCGTCAACACCGCCATCTTCAGCCCCTCCGGGGCCTATGCCGGCATCGGATTCGCCATTCCCGTCGATACGGTCAACCGGATCGTCCCGCAACTGATCGCCAAAGGGAGGTACCTCGAACCCTCCCTGGGTATCGAGACCGACGAGCGGATCAACCGCCTCGCACAGGCGCGACTGGGATTCGACGGGGTGATGGTCCTGCGGACACTTCCGGGAAGCTCCGCCGAAGAGGCGGGACTTCGGGGAATCACCCTCTACCCCGACGGCTCCTTCGATCCAGGCGACATCATCGTCTCGGTCGACGGACAGACGGTCCACACCCCCCGCGATATCACCGACATTCTCGAAAAGCACCGCGTCGGAGACCGGGTCAGGGTACGGATCGCCCGAAACGGCCGACTCTTCGAAAAAGAGCTGATCCTCGAACCGAAAGAGGGGTAGCGGAATGATCCTCTATATCCACGGTTTCGCCAGCAGCGGCCTTGGAGCCAAGGCGAAGCTTCTGCGGCAGCGCTTTGGGGAACATGCCCTGGCGCCATCCCTCTCCTTCATCCCCGACCTGGCGCTCGATACACTTGAGCAGATCGTCGAGCGAACGCTCAAAAGAGAGCCGGTGGGGCTCGTCGGCTCCTCTCTCGGGGGTTTCTACGCCACTGTACTGGCTCTTCGATACGACCTGCGGGCCGTCCTGATCAACCCCTCGATCAGACCGTACGAAACGCTGGCCCCCTATGTGGGAAGCGTAACGGGCTTCCACGACCGAAGCCGCTTCGAGTGGCGCACCGGCCATATCGAAGCGCTTCGTGCGATGGCACCCGAAACGATCGACCGGCCGGAAAACTTTCTGCTGCTGCTACAGACCGGAGACGAAACCCTCGACTACCGTGTCGCGAAGGCCTGCTTCGAGGGAGCCGACATGGTGGTCGAGGAGGGGGGTTCCCACGCCTTCGATGGGTTCGAGAGGCATCTTGGAAGAATCGGGGACTTTTTGAACGAAAAGGAGATATGTTGGAAGAGAGTCTGATAGCACAGATCAAAAGCCTGCCCGAACGATCGCGCCGGAAGCTGAGGCTGAAATTGCGCCAGAAGGCGATCATGCGCGCAAGGGCGCGCCTCATCGAGAACCGGGTCGACATCGACGAACTGAGCGACGAGGAGCTCGAGGTGATCATCCGCGACGAGGAGGACAAGCTGCTCGACGAATACAAGACCAAGGGGCTCATCGCCCTTCTGGCGCTACTGGGAATCTCCTGGATCTAGGAGGAGAGGATGTACCACTATCTCAAATGGGCCGCCCTCTCACTCTTTTTGAAGCGCAACCTGCGTTATCTGCTGCTTATCGGTGTGAGCGTGATCGGTATCTACGTCGCCGACGCCCTCTACCAGGATATGGCCCGCTATGCGGCACTGGCCGGCAAAAGCGGCGATATCGCCGGCTACCTTCTGATGAAGTGGGTGGCCGTTCTCGTTTTCGGTGGCCTCATCCTCTGGTCGGTCGCGCGCCTTGGAATCGCGAAAGAGAGCGGGTCGAAGCGGGAGAAAAAGGGTGCACAGAAGGGGGAGACGATCGGCCCCGAAGACCCCTATCTCAAACGGATGGAGAAGTTCAAGACCCGTGAGGCTCTCCGCTCCCGCTCCCAGATCCTGCTCGAGAAGAGAAAGGGCCGGAAAAAAGGGGAGTGAGCACTCCTACTCCCGCACGATCTTCCACTCCCACAACACCCTGTTTCGGATCTTTCGAACAGGCTTTCCGACGGCGTTGTCACTGAAGTCGATCCGTACGATTTCGCAATCGGACTCAACCTCCACCGGCCCCTCCCTGCGGACATTCTTGATGATGATCGCCATCGTCTGCTCCTTCCCGCTGGTGGAGCGGATCACCCCCTCGACCCGGTGGTGCGCCCCCTGCCGGATCGCGACACGGCACTCTTTTCCCTTCACCACGATATCGGTCCACTTCGCCGCTTCCGGCTGGGCACTCTGCGTAAACGCCGACAGTACGGCCGGTACGATCACTCCCCATCGCGCCATTCGTCTCATCCCACTCCCTCCCTCATCCTTGAAATCTCTCGATAACGTATAAGCTATTATAAATCATATGGAAAAAATGTCAAGTTTTTCCGCCGGATCGGATCACCCCCTTTCGCGCCGCTTCGCCGATCGGCTTCAGAGCGTATCGAACCCCTCCATGGCAGGGCCACCCGCCGAAGAACCGGTCGGTGGTACTCCGGTCGGAAAAGGGCGGATCTCTACGGCGATCACCGTAACGATCCCCGGGAAGATCGAAGACGCGGGTCGCTTCGAGGCAGAGCGCCCCCCTAGAGTCCGAACTTCTTCGTGTCGACCCACTCCATTCTCACCATCGACCAGAAATCCCTGGCGAATCCGTGCAGTATATAGTCGTACGGAAGCCATCCGTACCCGTGGTCCCCCCAGCCGACACCCCAGGAGTTGCGGATGAGAAGAGCCCCCTTGGTCGTTTTGTTGCATCGTCTGTTTTTGATCTTCTTGTTGTCGTCGTATCCGACGGCGACGACGGCGTGGCCCCACTTCGCGCGCTCACCCGGACAGGGGAATGGGATTCCACCCGGGAGACTGGAGTGGCCGAAGGAGTCGAATCCGAAAAACCCGAACATCGAAGGAACCCCGGAGGCGAGATAGAGTTTGACCCTGGAAAGCACCCTCTTTTTGGAGACGTTCTGACCGATCGGATCGTGGCAGAAGTAGCGGAGCGCCTCGTAGTTGTCGGCGACGGCATAGACGAAAGCCGGGGGATCTTCGTCGAACTTCGCCACATCGTAGGGCCAATATTTTTCAGGAGCCACACCCGCCAGAGTGAGTGCGCCCATCGTGTTTCTGAGCCATGCGCCCGTATCGCCTCTCACGCGCATCAGGTTGCGCGTCGCTTTGTAGATGAAGAGTCGCGACGCGTTGATATGCCGTCCGAAAGCGCGCCGTTCGTAATACTCCACGACACCGGCGGCGGCGTTGGCCGTGCACGAACCGAGCGAACCCTGGTTCTCGATCGGCGAACACCACTGCCTCAGATCGACACTCTCGGGGATCGTCTTGGGAATTTTATCCCCTTTGAGCCCCAGTTTCTTCACGATCTGCTGCACCTCTTTCGTCTCGGTCGTATAGTCACGCAGATCGGGCATCGGGGGGAGCCAGCCGGTCCCCACCTCCTCGTTGGTCTCAGGTACCAGAACCTTTTCGTAAAGTCCCTCCATCTCTCTCCTCCTTTTACTGGATTCTCTGTAACCTTCGCTACATCATCAATCGTACCGCCGAAAAATTGCATTGACATTGCATAAGAACCAGGGGAGTGGTGTATAATGGAGAAAATCGGCCCTGCGCCGACACCTGTGAAAACGAAGGAGAGTCGGAAATGGCAAAGATCAGTTTCACCGAAGGACTCGCCCGGGAGTACGAGCGGCTCTACCGCACCTGTGTCGCCGACGCGTCCCGTTTCGACGCCATCGATACCCTCGTCGACCGTCTGCTCGAGCAGAGGCGGAGATACGAAGAGGTGGCAAGATCGCTCGAAATCCCCTGGTATTTCGTCGCCGCCATCCACAACATGGAGAGCGATCAGGACTTTACCAGGCATCTGCACAACGGCGACCCCCTCACCGACAGAACGAAACATGTCCCGGCCGGTCGGCCTCGAACCGGCAGACCCCCGTTCAGCTGGGAAGAGAGCGCAGAAGACGCTCTGCGTATGCGACGGCTCGACAGAGTCGGCGAGTGGTCGTTGGCACGGCTGCTCTACGAACTCGAGGGGTACAACGGCTGGGGCTACCGCCTCTACCACCCCCATGTTCTCTCCCCCTATCTCTGGTCCTGGTCCAACCACTA
>Ga0256914_1002618_pt1 | contig 14871 bp, 11 predicted proteins | sample HulkmetaG_FD_191571 | JGI IMG/M metagenome (GOLD analysis project Ga0256914, IMG submission 191571) | Hydrothermal chimney microbial communities from Main Endeavour vent field at the Juan de Fuca Ridge, Pacific Ocean - Hulk | ecosystem: Environmental > Aquatic > Marine > Hydrothermal vents ... | reverse complement strand
CCCCACACCGACCTTCACACCCACACCAACGGCTACACCAACGAACACACCCACCGCCACCCCGACCGCCACGCCCACATCAACACCCACGGCCACACCCACGGCCACGTGGACCCCCACCCCCACACCGACGGACACCCCCACACCGACGAACACACCTACACCCACGTCAACGCCCACGCCTACACACACCCCCACCCCAACCGCGACACCAACTCCCGCGTGTGGGGAAACGTGTGAAGTCGTCATTACCGGGCGGGTATTCTTCGATGCCAACGGAGACAGCCTCTACGACAAAGGGGACAAACCCATAGCCTACCAGCGCCTTGTACTAATGCGAAAACAGGCCCCCCTAGCCTACATCACGTACACCCAGTTCGACGGTGCATTCACATTTCCACCCGTGCCCGCGGACGCCTACGACCTCTACCTGGGAAATTGGTCCACGAACGCCACACCCTTACAGGTCATTCAGGCATACGGGGAAACTCAAATTCGTCTTCATGTGGCTCTCAGGCTCGCGGAGCGCATTTACATACCCTTTATTCGCTGACAACGGCACAGGTGCAGCACCTTCTGTAAAATTGTGTCTCCCGACAGGGTTGTGATACCATGGAGGTGTGTGTTTGCCTGTACAGAACATGGAGGTGTCAGAATGCGGTCACGTAAATTCGCGTTGTTCGTCGTCGTTGTCATCGTAATCTTCACCCTCACCCTGACCGCTTGTACCCGGGAGCGGCCTGCACCCACTCGGGAACGGATCAAAATCCAACCAACCACCAGCGTGACGTTAACACCATCCCGAGGAACGCCCACCGTCACCCGGACGCCGCGGGCCATGCCAGATAGCACGCCGGTGCAAACATTAGCCGTAACGCGGCCACCAACGCCCAGAGCGACAGGGACAGTCCGACTCACGCCCATTGCACCTACCCTCCCGGTCAAGCCCACCCCCACTCCCACAGCAGCGACAACAACGGGGGGAAACCAGTGGCATTACTACACAGTCCAGCGGGGCGACACGCTCTACTCCATCGCACGGCGATACAACACCACAGTCGACGAGTTGAAGCGTCTGAACGGGCTCACTGATGTGACCATTTACGTGGGCCAGAAACTTAAAGTCCCGGGACCTGAACAGCCAGGGGAAGGGACGACTGTGGAATATACCGTACGGCCGGGGGACACCCTCTACTCCATCGCCGTACGCTTTGGCGTTGACGTTCAAGAGTTGGCTCGCGCAAACGGCATCAGCGACATGAGCACCATCTACGTGGGACAAAAACTCATCATCCCGCACGCGCGCAACGTTCCTGGCTCGCGGTTGTACACTGTCCAGCCAGGGGACACGCTCAGCGGCATTGCGTTACGCTTCAACGTCTCGCTGCACGAGTTGATGCGCATCAACAACATTTCAGATCCCGACGCCATTTATGTGGGACAGGTCCTACGTATCCCCTAACCCGAAAGGAGTCCAGGTATGACGCGACTGTTCGCCGCGTTAACGGTAGCTGCAGCGTTTGGTTTCTTTGTCGCCCTCCTTATTGCCACACTATCCGCGCGGAAGGGACAAATGAACACACGCAAGGCTGTGCAAGCGTTCGTCGTGATCTTCCTACTTATCCTACTGGCCGGCGTATTCAGCGACAGCATCGTGCAAATTGAGGCCGGAACCGTCGGCGTGGTCAAACGTTTTGGCAACATTGTAGGGGTCTTCAATCCCGGCCTGAACTTCAAACTGCCCTTTGTGGACGAAGTCGTCATCTACCGAACCCAGGAAATCGTGTACGAGACCTCCGCAAACCCGGAAACATCCAAGGCCGATTATCGCGATTACGAAGTGGACACAGCAACCGCGGACGGCCAGCAAATCACCGCCCGCTACACCGTCCGCTTCCGCATTCGCCCAGAACGCGCGCCAGATATTCTCCGCAACCTGGGCACAGAAGCGGAAGTCGTGGAAAAGGTCGTGAAGGCGTCCAGCCGAGTCCACGTGCGCAACATCCTCAAACGTTACGAAGCCCGGGAGTTGTACTCTGGGAATGTGGAAAAGGCCCAAAACGAAATTGCCCAACGCCTGCGTGAGGACTTTGAAAAGGCCGGACTCGAACTCACATTCTTCGGCCTCCGCTCCATTCAATTCACCGACGAATACAAACAGGCTGTTGAACGCAAGCAAATCGAAGCAGAAAACGTTATCACCAAGCAACACCTGGCTGAACAGGCCAAGTACGAAAAAGAACGGGCCATCACCCAGGCCCAGGCCGAAGCAGAACGGCAACGTCTGGAGCGCATCGGCATTGCTCAAGGTGAAGCCGAAGCACTTAAACTGCGAGCCCAAGCGGAAGCAGAAGCCATCCGCATCAAAGCACAGGCCCAAGCTCAAGCCAACCAACTCATTGCACAAAGCCTGAGCGACGCGCTCCTGCGTTGGGAAGCCATCAAAATGTGGAACGGGCAATATCCGTTGGTGGTAGGAAGCAACCAGCCCTTCATCCTTCCGGGAGATCTATTCACCCGGTCGGGCATCACAACGACGGCTCAAACGCAAACAAACGCTCCCACAATGCCCATTACTGTAACAACACCTATCACCACAACACCCTAAGCGTTTTACACTCACACTCTGAACATCTCAGGTCCGTCAGGGATACCCTCCTGACGGACCTCTTTCTGTCACTCATCCAATGACTTGAGGTTGCCGATGAACATACAGATTGTCAACGGATGGTATCGCCTCATTGGTCAAGAGCGGACTCGAGTACAGCGCGTATTCCTGGTCACACTGCTCATGGCCCTTCTCGGGGGGATCCTGGGCTTGTGGCAGGCCGCCCAACGTCCTCCCCTCTACCAGGTAGAAGTCACCCTTGCTGTGTACCCAACCCATTACCGCTTCGTCAGCGATGCACATCTCCAGACACTAAACCGCCCTCGCGGGGATGCCCGCATGATGGCCATGGTAATGGCCCAGGGGCCCAACGTACTCAACGAAGTTATCCGCCGCATGGGGGACCGCTTGCCCCCCAAGTGGCAAGATCGAGAAGAACTCAAGCGGCACCTGGTGGTCCGTGGCGGGGAAGGCGTATACGCGTACCTGACAGTCAACGCCCGAGACCACGACCTGGCTTACGACCTGGCCCGCACATGGGCAGAAGTGACCGAAGAAGAGGTGGAAAAAGCCTTCTACCGTTACGACAGCGATATCCCTGTCCTCCGAGAACAGATGGAATCCCTGGGCAAACAATTAGCAGACGTGGAAGCCAGGATGGAAGCATTCCGCCGTCGGACAGGCATTGGCCTGGTCGACGAATCCCGTGTGGCCATCATCGTGCGTGACGACATGGGCCTGGTGCCGAACATGGGGGGGTTCAGCGCCTCCACCATGGAATTAGGCGAAGTCAACGGCCAACTTGCCGAGTACCGCCACGCGCAGACCACCCTCCGCCACCTGGCCCAACAGGTCCGCCAGGCGAAAAATGCGCACACCCCCCTTTCCCAGATCCCCCTGGAATTGGTGGACACCCTGCGGCCCGTACAAAGGCGCGGATACCTTTCCCTGGCAACCCTGCGCGCATTAGGCGACGACTACGACGCAGTGACAGACGCGCTGGAGGAAGAAGCCCGCGCGCTCCAGCCGGCCATCGACTTCCTGGCCGCGGAATCCGACCGCCTACAAGCCGACCTCTCCGCCAACATTACCCAATTGCGAGACCTCCTTCGCCAACGGACCGCGGTCGAAACACTGTACAAAGCCCTGCAGGCCAAGCAGAACGAGTTAGTAGCAGAAGCCGCGGTGGCCAGCAATTACGTGGACATTGTCGAAATCCGCGAGCCAAAAACCTCCGGCCTATTGGGACTCCTGGTACACGTGCTCGCCGGCGTCATCCTGGGGAGTTTTCTAGGGTTCACCCTTTCCACAACCTGGTATGCCGTGCGTTCGCGGTAACCTCCCCTTTGGGGAAGAGAGCCAGGTAAGAGGGGGAAGTCTCCCCACAAGAACGTAGGCCTAACGGAACTCCCACAGCGACACCGTTTCAATGTGATACGTCTGGGGAAACATATCAACCGGTTGAACAACCTGAAGTTGGTACCCTAACTCCCTTAAATACGCCGCGTCGCGCGCCAGGGTTGCGGGATCACAGGAAACGTACACAATCCGACGGGCCCGCAAACGGCGCAAATTCTCAAAAACCGCTCGCCCAGCACCGCTCCGAGGAGGATCTAAAACCACCAACTCCGCGGGTTCCCACAACGCGTCCAGCACCTCCTCCACAGGACCCTCGTGCAACGCCACGTTCTCCACCCCAAAATGCTCCGCGTTGTACGCAGCATCCTCCATCGCGCTCTCACTCGCATCAATTCCCACCACCAAACCCACATCCTCCGCGAGCGAAAGGCCAAACAACCCCACCCCGCAGTACAAATCCAGCAAGGTCTCGTGCCCCTTCGGATCCAGGAACTCCCGCACCAATTGGACCAGGGCCTCGGCCCCCCACGTATTCACCTGGAAGAAACTCTCGGAAGAGATGCGAAATGTGCGGCTGCCAACGCGCTCACGGATAAAGGGGAGGCCAGCCAGGGGGAAGGGCGGCTTTTTGGGCCGATGCAACACCACAGATACCGGCATATCAATGGCAATCTCCGGCTCCTCTTGACTGTCCGTTTCCAGGATAATCATGCGATCCCCCGTGTGCACCCCGGCCCGCAACACGACCCGACGCAAAGCATCCCACTCCAATTCCAGCGCCTCATAAATTTCAGCCAGTGTCGGATGCAGCAGAAGACAAGTATCCACTGGGACCACTGTATGACTTTCGGCTTTGAGCAGCCCCAGGCGCCCATCTGAAGCCACGGTAAATTGCATGTGATTCCTGTAGTGGAACGAATCCCCAACGGACATCACCTCACGAACAGGAGGGGCCTCAATGTGTCCCAGGCGCTGCAACTGATCCACCACCACATCGCGCTTGAGAGTCAGTTGGCGCTCGTAGCGGATGTGTTGCCACTGGCAGCCCCCGCATCCGTCCGCACCAAAGTAAGGACACCGCGGCGTCACCCGATCAGGGCTCGGGGAAATCACCTCCAGCAAGCGAGCCCGCGCCCACGTCTTCTTCTCCTGAACAGTCAGCACCCGCACCCGTTCTCCTGGAATGGCATAAGGCACAAAAATCACCTTACCCTCAAAACGACCAAAGGCCTCGCCCCCGTGCGCAATCTGAGTGACTTCCAAAGTGATCTCCCGGCCCTTCTGGCGGGTAGAGCGCTTCTTCCGACCCTTCGCCATATTCCACCTTTCTATTTTGTTCAAGCCTTCCTCAGTGTGGAAAATAACACCTGCTTACGACCGCCACATCCATAACTCTGACGAACAAAAAGAGGAACACCATGGACCAAATCTTCTACACTGTAGCGGGTTTTCTGGGCATTGCCGGGCTCATCGTCTGGACACCTCGTGTGCCATCCACTGAAAACTCAGCCATCCAGGACATGATCCTCTACTTCGTACACCTCCTGGCCGTGTTACTGGCAGCGATATCCACCCTGGTATGGCCTTACAGTCACTGGCCCATATGGGGGGGATGGGCATTCACCCTGGGACTTATCCTCCTCCTCACCCACACTGTGTCCCGACGCACATCCGTCCACGACCGGCCGTGGATACAGCGGATTGGGTACAGTGCCCTGCTCCTGGGGTGGATAGCGTTTATCCTCACCCCCTGGTTCAAATAACCGACGCTAGGCTGACGGCAACATCAAACTTGCGTCCACATCCAGATCCCAGGACGCGCGCTCACCTCGCATAAGGAGAAAATGCCCTGCCGCGGCAATCATCACCCCATTATCCATGCAGAGGAAGAGTGGGGGGATGCTCACCGGGACAGGTAAGCGCGAGCGCATTTCCGAGCGGAGCAAAGCGTTGGCAGCCACCCCACCGCACACGCACACGTGAGAAATGCCGAACTGTTCAACAGCCTCGCGTGTGGATTCCACCAACCCATCAACCACAGCCTTCTGAAAACTGGCGGCCAAATCCGCTATCGTCTGGTCGTCGAGGACCCGTTCACCTACCGGCACCATCTTCCGGTCCAATCCCGTCTCCACACCTGCAGAGCGTTCCAAAGCCTGAACCTGACGCAAAACCGCCGTCTTCAACCCGCTAAACGAGAAATTGAAATTCGGCTGTCGAGGGCGTGGAAAGGAAAACCGCTCCGGATCCCCCTGTTCCGCGGCCTTCTGAATCGCCGGTCCTCCCGGGTACCCTAACCCCAGCACCCGCGCCACTTTATCGAACGCCTCCCCGGCCGCGTCATCCAACGTCCCGCCCAGGCGCCGATACACCCCGTGATCCTCCATAATCACCAACTCCGTATGGCCGCCCGACACAATCAAAACCAAAGTCGGGAAAGGAGGAGGTCGCCAAGAGGCATCCGCGTCCGGCGGACGGACCCAGTTGGAATAAATGTGTCCCTCCAGGTGATTTACCCCCACCAACGGCACCCCAGCCCCCCACGCCAGTGCCTTCGCCACGTTCACGCCGACCAACAACGATCCCACCAGACCTGGCCCGCGCGTCACCGCGATGCCATCCAAATCCCGAAGGGATACCCCCGCAGCGTCTAACACCTCCTGTACCAGGGGCACAATGGAAAGAATGTGCTGGCGAGCGGCCACCTCAGGAAAGACGCCCCCGTACTTACGGTGAAGATCCACCTGGGAAGCAACACGGTGGGCCACAATATCCCGACCGTCGCGGACAACGGCCACACCCGTCTCATCACATGACGTTTCAATCCCCAAAAGCAAACTCATGGATACATCTCCAACAATTCAATCAGAACACCGTGAGTGCTCTTTGGGTGGACAAATGCTACCCATCCGTGGACCCCGCGCCGTGGCTCCTCGTCAATGAGTTGGAACCCTTGTGTTCGCAACGCCGTCAACGTGGATCGAATGTCATCCACCCGAAAACACACATGATGTTGCCCTTCACCCCGCTTGGCCAGAAACCGGGCTACCCCACTCTCCTTGTCCACAGGCCGAATAAGTTCAATGGCCACAGGCTCAGCATCCAGGAAGCAGATCTCCACCCCTTGGGAGGGCACCACCCGACGCTCCTTCACGGTGAATCCCAAGCGCTTCACGTACATCTCTAACGCCTCATCAATATCCCACACCACAAACGCAATGTGATCCACAGGACCAAGCAACGGACTCATTTCCCATCCCCCGCGTATTATGGACTCATTGCCTTGTATTGTACGAGTACCCGACCAATGATCAAACAAAAGCATGGGAACGGGCAAAGAGGTCGTCCCGCTCACCCTGAATCAAAAATCCACCCAGGAGGGAAAGTGAACGACTGTTCATCTTTCCCCATATCTCCATTCATCTTCCATTCATCTCCTCATGCTACAGTAAATTGAGACCAGAGCATGTTCCCTTCGCACCGAAGAACACGCCTGGGAACCAGAATCAGCACCGTGTACGAATTCGCTAAAATGGGTCCCCGTCCTTACAAACAGGGCGCTCCGGGAACCCACAAGAAAGGTTTCGGACATGGTTCAAGAATGGTATAATAACGCGGGCACACGTGTACCACATCCATCAGGAGAACACGAGGGGAAACCCATGCTCATCTTAGTGGTGGATGACGATCCGCCCAGCGTGAAAATGATCTCCTTCCTCCTCCAAGAAGAGGGGTACGAAGTCATTGCTGCTGCTAACGGCGTAGAAGCCCTGCGCCTGGTGGAAGAGCGCGCGCCCGACCTTATTATCTTGGACATTATGATGCCCCACATCGACGGTCTGGAAGTTTGCCGGCGCATTCGAGAACGTTCGGACGTGCCCATCATCTTCCTCTCCGCGAAAGGGGAAACCAGCGACCGCGTCCTGGGCCTGGACATGGGAGCCGATGACTACCTGGCCAAGCCATTCGAGCCAGCAGAATTGCTGGCCCGAGTGCGCGCGGTCCTGCGCCGTGCCGAAGGGGGAGTAGGTGTGGGCATGACCAAAATCAAAGTGGCCGGCTTTCAACTGGATCCCACCAAAGGGCGCCTTGTCCGTCCGGACGGACACATTGTGGACCTGAGCCCCATCGAGACCCGCCTGCTTTACACCTTAATGCGGCATGCAGGGCGCACCCTTACCCATAACCAGATTTTCGACCACGTATGGGGATATGACCACTTTAGCACACCCAACGAACTCGCCGTGTACATTCGCCGGCTGCGCCGCAAAATCGAACCCGATCCAAACGCACCGCGGTACCTGGTGACAGAACGTGGAGTGGGCTATCGATTCGAGCCTGAAGGTTAACGAGGTGAAGCATATGACCCCGATGCGATCCATTCCCTGGAAACGCGTAAGCATCTCTGTGCTGCTTGCCCTCATGCTGGGAGCATGGGCCTTCCTCACCCTCACCACCACCCAGGCGGATGAGGAGGAGACCCGGTGGACAAACTTTGAACCCAGCACGTGGATCACGCGCGTACCGTTCACCGTTCACGTACAAGCCGAGAATGCCCAGGGCTTTTTACCGGGCGAAATCGCGTACCAGACATCTGTGGACGGGGGACTCACCTGGACAGAGTGGTTCACCTCCCACATCACATATAGCCATCCCCTGACCACACAACTGATCATCACCGTGACAAACCTCACCGCGCCAGACGCAGAAACCACAAACCTCATCCATTTTCGGGTGTACAAAACCATCAGTGACAGCGTACAAAGCCCTGACTTCACCCTAAAAGTGGATACGGTGCCACCCCAGGTGGACATCACCTCCCCGCACAGTGGAACCATCACCGACACCATTGCCTTTATCAGCGGAAATGCATCGGATTTAACTTCAGGAGTAGATTCCGTCCTGTTGACTTTACAGGATCAGAGCCTACGCTACTGGAACGGGCAAGACTGGCAAGAGAATCCCGTCTGGCTGGCAGCCACAGGAACCACCACATGGTCCCTAAGCACCAAACTTCCCGCGTGGACAGATGGCATATATCACATCCAAGCCAAAGCAACAGACAGAGCCGGATGGTCCGCGCGATCCGAACGCATCTCCTTCCAGGTGGACCAGAGCCCGCCAGACGCGCCACAGCAGTTAACCATCCAACCGGAAACGTGGACCAACCACAATCAGTTCACCCTCCGCTGGGCGAATCCAAATGACCCAGCAGGCATTGCCGGGGCCTGGTACAAAATCGGATCGTCCCCTCAGGCCAACGAAGATGGGCGCTTCGTTCAACAACCCGACATTACCGAAATTCCCAACATCCGTCTCCCCCGCGAGGGAAGCCTCACCCTTTACGTGTGGCTTGAAGACACGTTAGGACACGTGGATCACACGCGCGTGGCCACAGCCACCGCCTACTACGACGCCACCCCGCCATCCATGACTCCAGAGGTTAAAGGAATTCGCGGGGACAATGACTGGTTTACCAGCCCGGTGATCATTTTCCTCCACGCCGAAGACGCACTCTCCGGCGTGGCCGAAGTCCACTACCAGGTGGATAACACATCCTGGCAAATCGGCGATGTTGTTCCCCTGGCCGATGACGGCCGCCACACCGTGGCCTACCGCGCGGTCGACGGAGCCGGAAACCAGAGCGACATACACACATTGACCATCAACATGGATCAAACCCCGCCCACCATCACCTACACCCTGGATGCCCAACTGTCCCCATCGGGGTGGTATCGACAAGCAGTCCACGTACACCTTCAGGCCGAAGACGCAACATCGGGCATTGCGAGCATCGAATACCAGTTGGATGGAGAAGAATGGCGGCCATGGCCCTCCCAGGGCGACCTTCTCGTGGGTGAAGATGGGGACCATCACTTGATGATCCGAGCCCGAGACGCCGCGGGAAACAGCACATCCCTGGGCCCCATCCATCTCCCGGTCGACCGACTGGCTCCGGTAACCGCCTATCTCGTGGACGGCAAGACCGGCGAATCACCGTGGTACGTCAGCCCTGTCACCGTCACCCTCATTCCCACGGACACCGCCTCTGGCGTGGTGGCTACCTACTACCGCGTGGACAACGGGCCGTGGCATCAGGGAACCACCTTCCACATCGAAACTGACGGCAAGCACGAAATCGAATTTTACTCCGTTGACGCGGCCGGCTGGCAGGAGCAAGGGTTCCCCACTCCCGTGTGGATTGACTCCACGCCACCACCCGCGCCGCCTTACGTGTGGATCGTGCCCAACACCTGGACCAATCGTAACGACTTCCGCGTGGAATGGGCTACCCCCAGTGACCTCTCGCAGGTCATCGGCGTGTACTACCGATTGGACACCCCACCCGCAGCCGCGGACGACGGCACATTCGTGCCTAACCCGCACCAAATCGAACACATCAGCGTACCCACCGAAGGGGCCCACACCCTATACCTCTGGCTACGAGATGGGGCCGGCAACGCGGATCACACATCACCCACCACCGTGGAGGAAGCCTTCAAGTTCGACGCCACACCTCCTACCACCACCATTACCGCCACCGGTCACACAGGCATGAACGGCTGGTTTACAAGCCCGGTCACCGTCACCCTTACCGTCACCGACGCCCACTCCGGGGCTGATGCCACGTTCGTGAGCGTGGACAGCGGCCCCTGGGCGCAAACGACTCGCGCGATCATCCACGGAGATGGAAAGCACGTCGTGCGATACTACAGCGTGGACAAAGCCGGAAATCGCGAGCCCACCCAGCACTACACCGTGCGAGTAGACACCCACGCGCCTCCCACACCCGACGACCTGCACATTGTGACCCAGGGATGGCAGCACGAGAACCGATTCCTCGTCCGCTGGACACCGCCCGTGGACGAATCCGGCATTGCGGGCATTCGCTACACCCTCAATCGTCCGCCCCAAAACCCTGAAGACGGCGAATTTGCTCCCGGAGTGGACCACGCTTTCGTTCGGGTTCCTGACGAAGGAATATATGACGTGTACATCTGGTTAGTGGACCTGGCAGGAAACAGCGATCACACCCAGGCTCGTCACTTCGAACAAGCCCTCTGGTTCGACAACACGCCTCCCCAACTCAATGTCACAGTGCGCGGAGATCAAGGGCAAAAAGAATGGTACATCTCCCCCATCACCATCCAAACCGAGGCCACAGACACCGTCTCCGATGATGTCCACATCTACGCCACCATCAACGGCTCCGCCCCCATCACCGTGACCGAACCTATCACAATCTCCCAAGAAGGGGACCACCACGTTCGTATCTGGGCCCAGGACGCCGCGGGGAACGTCTCTGCCGCGTGGGACCACCACCTACGCATCGACTTAACACCGCCGCGTGTGTGGATGCATCCCCTGCCCCCTTATCACACCGCTTTCCGCTCCCTGCAAGGGGATTTGGTAGGCTTTGACGTGCGGTGGGACGGAACAGATGGCCCCCACGGAAGTGGCATCGAGCACTTTGAAGTACAAGTGCGGGATGGATTCGATGGCCCGTGGGTTGTCTGGCTCCCGAAGACAACCCAGACATCCGGATTCTTCATCGGCCAAATTGGACACACGTACTTCTTCAGAACACGCGCGTGGGACCAAGCCGGCCACTCACGCCCCTTCACCACCTCTGAACGAGGTGACACATACACTCACTTGGAACCTGTGCGCAACGGGGATTTCCAGACCGGAAACTTCCTCTTCTGGGAAGCCGCGCGCGTCCCCCAACGGGACAACTCAGGCCATCTCCTGGGCGCGGGCCTTATTTCCACCGTAAAAGCGGCCCAACATTACGCACTTGACACATCCCTGGCTGCATGGTTGGGTGATCCCGCGTACGGAACCAATGAAGAGCCGGGATTGGTGCCCATTGGAGCCGCGGTCATCACCCAAACCATCACCGTTCCCAACCTCCACCAGATGCCCCACCCCACACTGGAATTCTGGTATCATATGGTGACCTGGGATGTGCGTTACTCACCCTATCACAAACGGTGGCAGGACACCTTTGAACTGCGTATCTTATCCCTGGACGGAAAAGAGCTGGACCACCCACTACGGGATGGGTACGAAGCCCAGCACACGCCCGCGTGGAAAGGCGTGGACTACGCGGTCCTCCACGACCTGGGATGGAAGCGCTACCGGTACGACCTGACACCCTACGCGGGACAGACCATTGTACTGGAATTCAGTAATTGGAACCGATGGGACAATCGGTACAATACATACACCATCCTGGACGACGTGCGCGTGGTGGACATGCACATTACACCAACCCAGTACTTGCCAATGATCGCCCAAACAGCGAACCAAAGCCGACGCCCTATCGTTGATCAAGTAGAGGAACCAGTACAACCCGTTTACCAGGGAACACCAGAACGCTAACAAGGAGCATTCCATGACCGAGGACCGTCGGCCAGAGCCGACAGCCTCAACAGACCCCACAACTGAACACGGAGATCCAGAAACACTTTACCAGCAGGGTATGAGCGCATATCGCCGCCGGGACTGGGAAACCGCCTTGGCGGCCTTCACGCGATTAAAAGAGGTAGACCCAACCTGGCAAGGTGTGGACGCGCTCATTGACGAAGTACACTGGTTCATGCAATTAGAGGCCATCGAACCCGGCCGACGTGCCCAATCCCTGGAACGACAACAAGGACGTCGGGTAGGTCGTCACCTATGGCTCAGCGCGTTGCTCCTGCTCATTGCCATTGTAATGATGATCGCGTCCTGGCTTGGGTGGGTACCCAGTTTCGGCAACAAAGAATTGGAGGAACGAAAACAAGCCCTTTACGAACAAGGGTACACAGCCCTGGCTGCCGGGGATTACGAAGAAGCCATCCGCTCCTTTGAAGAACTGGAACGCCTTGCCCCTAACGAAGACGCCGTAAAAGTCGCCTTACGCCAAGCGCGTCGACTGTACACCCTCTCCCAACGGTATCAGCGAGCAAAAGAAGCCATCGAACAGGAAGATTGGGCCACCGCGGCCCAGGAACTGGATGCCATTCTCGCCATTGATAGCACGTACAAAGACGCGGCTGAACTGGCCGTATACGTCTCACGCCAACAACGTCTTTACGCTCACTTCCAAAAAGGTAAAGAACTCTTTGACCAGGGGAAATGGGCAGCCGCGGCCGCCGAATTTGAACGCATTCAGCAACTGGATCGCAACTTCCGCCCCGATGTGGTAGCCGAATACCTGTTCAACGCCTATCTCAACGAAGGCATGCGCCTCATCAAAGAAGAGGGCGACAAACCCGAATCCGTACGCCTGGCCCTCCAGTACCTGGGTTCCGCGTTGAGCATCCACCCGCGCAACAAACAAGCGTCTGAACAACGCGCCCTCGCCGGCCTTTACCTGGATGGGCTCCTTGCGTACATGAACGAAGATTGGGAAACCGCAGCGCGGCGACTGGACCAGGTCGTCAAAGCCAGTCCAGACTATGCATCGGGGAAAGCACTCCAGTACCTGTTCACCGCGCTGATGCACGCGGGAGAAGCGCAAGTCCAGGCCGGGGATTACGAAGCCGCGCTCACGTACTTTCGTCGTGCTGCCCAACTTCCCTTGCCCGATGCGCCCAAAGCCCAAGCCCAGGTAGACCGTCTACTGGCCGCCCTGGCTCCCGCGCCCACCCCCACCTCTACCCCCACCCCCACCATGCCCCCCTTACCCACGGCCACGCCCACGCCCCAACCCACAGCCACACCCACATGGACACCTACGGCCACCCCCACCTTCACACCAACATCCACCCCCACACCGTTACCGCCGCCACCGCCGCCACCACCTACACCCACGCCCACGTGGACACCCAAACCTACACCCACGTTTACACCCACGCCGGAACGGTAAAGGTGTACCGTGCAACCTGACAGAAACAGGCAAGACGTTATCATCATGCTCGTTGGACTGGTCCTCTTTTTGGCCCCATTCATCGTGGGGATACTGCACGCGCACACCCAAAACACCTCACTGCACCCCCAAGCCTTTCGCGGCCTGGAAATCTCCTGCATGGAAACAGGCATACACGAGGGACTCTCCTGGCTTTACCTGTGGGGTCCGGCCGTTGGCTTGCGGCGCAGCCTGGACAACGGCCGAACCTGGTCCCCACCCCTGGAGCAAACCCTTCCCCCACTCAGATCCCACCCCCTGGTATCCCTCACCTTCGCCCTGGACCCCAGGGATGCCCGATCCCTCTACATCATGCTGGACACCCCCCGAGGCATGACCCTCTATCAACTAGTAGACCACGACCAATGGGTAAAAGTTCGCACCTTTGCCGCGACAGCCGCAAAGCGACTGGCTGTCGCTCCAGCGGAAAACGGAATGTACATCGCTTGGGGCACCACATTGTGGCACAAAAACGACCAGAACGAATGGCACATTCTCCACAAATGGCAAAAGCCCCCCGTTCGCGCCCTCCTCTCCCTCCCCGCACATCACGACACCCTCTTCCTCCTCACCGACCACCTCCAGCGCAGTCAGGACGGGGGAACAACCTGGGAACCCATTGCCCAGGCATTAGGATCGATATCCCGCATCGCCGTAGCCCCCCTCCCAGGAGGGCCCCTGTACGTCATTGCAGACGGACACCTCTGGCGCAGCAGCGATTGGGGTGTCACATGGAACGACCTGCAATTCCCAACCCAAGCCGTTGACCTGGCCGTAGCTCCCATATACCAAAACGTCGTGTACGTACTGGACAGCGACGGACGCATATGGCGCCACGGTCCCACTGCATCAACCTGGACGAACGTCTACCAGGGAGGGGAAATTCGCGCGCGCGGGATCCGGGCGGACGCCGTCGATCCAGGACGGCTTTACGCGTTTAGCACTGACGGCCTTTGGACACTTGAAGAAACACTTCCCGCGCCCACGCCCACCCCCCCCCCCACACCCC
>Ga0256914_1002617_pt1 | contig 14881 bp, 14 predicted proteins | sample HulkmetaG_FD_191571 | JGI IMG/M metagenome (GOLD analysis project Ga0256914, IMG submission 191571) | Hydrothermal chimney microbial communities from Main Endeavour vent field at the Juan de Fuca Ridge, Pacific Ocean - Hulk | ecosystem: Environmental > Aquatic > Marine > Hydrothermal vents ... | reverse complement strand
CAGCTCTTCCACGCGGTCAGGCTCCTCAGGCTCGTGCAGAAGAGAGATAGGAACGGAATCAAAAAGTTCGGAGGCTGAAAGCTCAGGGTGCTGGAATTTAATTTAACTCTCAGGTTTGCTTCACGACTCTTCCTCGGCATCTTCGTCCTTCTTCCTATCCATCCAGAACCTCCTCGTCCTTATGAATTCCCTTTCCCGCTCCATGAGTGCAACAAGCAGAGCCTCACCTCTGTACTGGCTCAAAAGTCTTGCCGCTGTATCCGGCCCCGTCCCATAGCTCGCTAAAGCCAAAACTGCATCGAAGCCGTAGCTCTGAACCAGATCTGCCGCCTTTATTAGCTTCCTATAAGCACGCTCTTCATATGGTTCGAGTTTTTCTCCCCGTTTTACCTTCCTTAGGGATTTAATAAACTCCTCCGCATCAATTGGATGGGCAACTGCGATCATTATAGAACCGCACTTGGGGCACTCAAGGAATTTCAGCCTGTCTTTTAAGCGGTTAACCTTCGTCCTGCTCTTCCAGCCGCAGTTTGTGCAGAGCACGACGACCTCAGTAGCCATAATGCGTTTTCTGAAGAGCTCAAGAATTTCATCCCTCTCAAGCTCCCCTCCAATCAGAAACTCACCTCCAATGCTCATGTTTATTCTGGCAAGTTTTGATGGCTCTTTTCTCAGAATGGACTTTACACGCAGAAATCCGTTCTTGATTTCCCTGAGAACATACTCTGCACCGCCTGCATCAAGCTTATCATGGAAGAGCTCATTCAGGGTTTCTTTCTCCACGATTGTCCCTTCAAAGAGCCTTTCTATACGTCTGATCCTTGAATCCCGCCTGAGTGCACCGAACCGCTGTGCAACGTTCCTCATCCTCCATTTATAGATGGTGCTCTCTCTCATGGCTTTTACAAGTATGAACTTCATCGCTTTTGGTTCCTGAAGGAGATAACCTTTAACTTCCTCTGGGTTCAGATGAAAGGGGGTTTTAATTACAACGGCATGTGCCTGGCTCCTTATGGTGAAGACATTTCCATAGCGCATTCTTAAGAAGGAATGGACGAACCTCCCGAGGGCTTCATTCGTCCTGTTGCCAAAGTCACTGTGGATTACCAACGCTTTTGGCGTGCTCTCAACAATTATATCCCTGTCTGTGGAGAAGGATTCGTTTTTGATTTCCTCTAAGGCTCTTTTGAGTTCTTCTTCTCTGAATTCGACACCTTTCAGGATGTCAACAGCCTTCTTAAAGTCATAAGAAAGCTCCCTCTTCAGCCTTCCAACCTCCACGGCCACTGCGAGAGGAACGGGTATCATCTCTCCCTCCCAGCTCGGGATGGCGCTTTCAAGGCTTTTGCTCTCGCGAACTTTGAGAAGTCTTGCTTCCTCGTCGATCTTAAGCACAATCCAACTTCGACCGTGCATCACAAACTCCATACCTTCTTCAAGCTCCATAACAAATTTCTCGTCGAGACGGCCAATTATATGCGCATTTTTGGTGTCAAAAACTCTGTAGGAAATTTCATCCGGAATCGTCGAGAGGTTCTCGTAGTAGTATTGATAAGCTCCCCTCCTCAAATAGAGCATCTCTTTATGCTCATCGTAGCCAATCAGCCTTGCATCCATCAGAAGCTTGAGGACAGCCCCGTAATCCTGCCAGTTCAGATTTCTGTAGGGATACGCCCTTCTGGCGATTTCAAAGGGCTTCTCCTTTGGAAGCCTCCTTTTTTCAATTAAAAGCCCGACAATAAAATGGGCGAGAACATCGAGAGCATTTTCATATGGCTCAATGGGCTCCAGCCTGCCTTCAAGCGCGTGCTTTGATATCACGAGGCTCTGGAGATAGTCCTCAACATTCGCAGCTAAGATGTAACCCTCGCTCACCTCACCAAGCCTGTGTTTTCCTCTTCCTATCCTCTGGATAAGTCTGTTTACCTGCCTTGGACTCATGTATTGAATCACAACATCGACGTCACCAATGTCTATGCCGAGCTCCATCGAAGAGGTGCAGACTAACGCCTTTATTTTTCCCTCTTTTAAGGCTTTTTCAGCCTTAAGCCGGGCTTCTTTCGAAAGAGAACCGTGGTGGACTTCCACTGGTTTCCCCCATGCCTTCAGCCTGTGGGCCAGGATCTCAGCGAACTGCCTTGTGTTAGTAAAGATGAGCGCTTTTCCATGCTTCTCAACAATCTCCCAAAGAATCCTGAGTCTTGCCGTGACGTCTTGTGGAAGGCTGAGCTTCTGAGCGAGCTTAGAGTCCCCTTCATCAGGCTGAGGATAAAGAACATGAATGCGGTATTCCTTCTTCCATCCGGGTTTTACTATGGTATCTGCCCCCAGCCACTGCTTTATCTCCTCTTCATTTCCGAGGGTGGCTGTCATTCCGATTCTCTGGAAATCCGCAATCTCTGCAAGCCTTTCAAGAGACAGAGTAAGCTGGGCACCGCGTTTGTTGTCGGCCAGCTCGGCAATCTCATCGATAATAACGAACTTTAAATTGCTCAGGGCTTTTCTAAATGACCTCATTGTGAGAAGTATCCCCAGGGTTTCGGGTGTTATTATTAACATATGAGGAGGATTTTTTACCTGCTTTGCTTTCCTGTATGCGGAGGTATCACCATGCCTCACCTCAACATTCAGACCGAGCTTTTCTCCCCACCAGAGGAGTCTGTCGAGTAAATCCCTGTTGAGAGCCTTGAGCGGAGCTATATATAGGGCTACAACTGGCTTGAGAGCGTTCTCAAGGATTGTATTGAAAACCGGTAGGACAGCCGCTTCCGTCTTTCCTGAGCCTGTGGGAGCTATAATCAGGACACTCTTCCCAGAGCTAATCTCACGGAAAGCTCTCTGCTGAAGTTCGTTGAGTTTGAACCTCTCTTTTATTGTCTTTTTCAAAATTGGATGCATGGTGATAGATGGGTTTCAATCTTTATAAACCTGCATATAGTTCGACCTCCTTCCCCTTTGGGATTTTGGTTTGAACCAGCCCGGAGTTCGCCCTTCTTGCTGAGGACGAAGAATGAGCGCTATATTCCAGATTACTGCTGTGACTTGGATCGGGGTCGTTCCCCCTTTAATCAAGAGTTTCATAGCTCCGGTTACTGCAACTCCTAACCCCCTGATTCGTCTGTACTTTTGGGTATGGTTTTGTTTTCCTTCATTCTGGGTCTGACGGGGGGTGGTGTTGCCGAAGGGCTCCTGGAGATGATGCTCAGACAGTATCGATTCTTGAACCGTTAAACTTATAAACTATATATCTATCGATATGTCTGGTGATAGCAATGGAGGAGTATGACCTTAAATATGCAAGGAAAGCCATGCTCGTTGTGGTCGTCCTGCCTTTACTCGTCATGTACACGGAGGCGATGCTAACTCCAGCGTTACCGACAATTCAGAGGGAATTCGGCATAAATCCCAACGACGTTAGCTGGATTCTCACAATCTACCTGCTTGTCGGAACGGTTAGTGCTGCAATAATGGGAAAACTCGGCGACATGTATGGCAAGAAAAAGATGTTTTTAGTCGCCCTCGGCTTCTACACCATCGGCGTTATTCTAAACGGATTTGCCCAGAGTTATCAGTGGCTTTTAGTTTCGCGGGGGATACAGGGCGTTGGAATGGCGATATTCCCGCTCGCCTTCAGCCTCGTCCGTGAAGAGTTCCCTCCGGAGATGGTGCCCCAAGTTCAGGGAATGATCAGTGCGATGTTTGGGGTGGGTATGGTTATAGCCCTTCCGCTTGGAGCATATGTGACTCAGCACTGGGGCTGGCGCTGGACTTACCATTCAGCCGCACCTTTTGCAGTGCTGATGTTCCTCATAGCTTGGAAGGTTCTTAAGGAAAGTAGATACGTTAATCCCGGAAAACTTGACTGGCTCGGCACTCTGTTCCTCATTGTGGCCGTCGTTCCGGCGTTGGTGGCTGTAACGAGGGCACCAAATGTTGGATGGAGATCAAGGGAGACCCTTGTGTTATTTGGAGTGGCAGTCATCGGCATGATTTTGCTCATTCTCTGGGAGAGAAAAGCTGAGAATCCATTAATTCCGCTTGATATAATCTCTGCCAGAAACCCTGCAATAGTGAACTTAGGAATAATGTTTGCTGCTTTTGGCATCTCCATGATGAGTCAGGCAAACACTTACATCTTCCAGATGAAGCCTCCCTATGGCTTTGGCAAAACAATACTCCAGAGTGGCCTTTTAATGACTCCTATGGCCGCGGTAATGCTCATAATTGCGCCTCTTGCTGGAAAGCTCATGCCAAAAATCGGGGCAAAACCTCTCGCAGTAACAGGAGCACTTGTTGCGAGTAGCGGTCTCGCATTTCTTTCAAAATATGCCACCCAGCTTTCGCTCTGGCAATTTGTGGGCATGATAACCTTCATAGGTACAGGAATAACGCTCATGAACATCTCCCTGATCAACGTGCTGGTCTTTTCAGTTCCGCCGAGGGTTATGGGAGTTGCAACAGGAGCAAACAGCCTCTTCAGAAACTTTGGTTCAACATGGGGACCGGCAATAGCAGGTACAGTCATGAGCACATACTACACCCTGCTTCACATACCGGGAGTCCCAATGGCGATAAAAATTCCAACTTCGAAGGCATATGAAGTGCTCTTTGGGGCTTCAGCAGGAATATACCTTTTCCTCGCTCTGCTGAGCCTTGCCATAGTCGAGGTAATGAAAGGCGGTAAAATAAGGGAAGTAGAAAATGGGGGAGAAAAGGAAATCATTCTCAGCTGATTTCCTTTATTTCCCTTTATATGCCTCCAGATACAGCTCCTTTATCTCATCTACTGTTGGTTCTACAGGATTAAAGTTTATCAGTGGGTCGTGGTAGGCTTTTTTGCTCATTTCATCGAGCTTTGCAAGGAATTTCTTTTCATCCACAATCTCATTCAATGCCGGGACTCCTAACATCTCATTGAGCTCTCTGACTTTTTCAAGGAGTTCTTTTTCATCCTTCATTCCAAGCTCTTTGGCCAGCTTTCTGTAACGAAATCTTGCTTTTTCTTCCCTCATATTGAATTCCATAACGTAGGGATGGAGAATAGCATTCAACAGGCCATGGGGAGCCATCCAAGCTCCTTTGTGGCTCATGGCATGGCAGAGACCCAAGCGACCGTTGAGGAAGGCTATCCCTGCCATTGTAGCGGCATAGTGCATATTTTCCCTTGCCTTCTCATTTCCTTCAACAGATTCAGGGAGCCAGCTGAACACAGCTTCAGCAGCTTTAACAGCCATAGCATCGCTGAGAGGAGTTGCCGCTTTGCTAACATATGACTCTATCGCATGGACGAGAACATCAAGGCCTGAGTTCCTTGCGACTTCAGCCGGCATTGTCACCGGAAGGCGTGGGTCAAGAACCGCAAAATTTGGGGCTATCTCAAAGGAAACTATGTTGTATTTTACCCCATCTCTTTTGAGGACACTTGCTCCTGAGACCTCACTTCCTGCTCCGCTTGTTGAAGGAATTGCTACGAGATGTGTTTTCAGCCTTGGAATTGGCTTTGGTTTCTGAAAGCGGGAGAAGAATGCTATTTCATCGAAAGCTGTCCCGGGTGCATCATAGAAAACCTTAACTGCCTTTGCGACATCTATAACGCTCCCTCCACCGATAGCGGCTATGAGCTCAGGTTGAAATTCTCTCGCTCTTGGGAGGATTTCCTCAACATACTCGTATGAAGGCTCTGCTGAAATCCCTGCTATGCTCTCCACCTCTGCTCCTGCCTCGCTTATGTAATCCTCAGCCTCCTTCAGAAAGCCTTCTCGTGCCATAGACCTTGATACAAGGAGCAGAACTCTGTCATAGCTGCTTACAATCTTCTTGAGCCTGCTCAGACTGCCCTCGCCCAGAATTACCTGAGTTTTCAAACCGAAAATCTGCATGAACATCACCCGAATAAAGAAAGATATTGAAGAATTAAAGTTTATCCTTTGTTTTGGCTTTCGTTAAACATTTTCTTCAAATTTCTTTTGAAAGGCGGCCAGATAACGCCCCTGTCGGTTATTATGCCCGTGAGGTACCTGTGGGGTGTCACGTCGAAGGCTGGGTTGTAGACGTCAACGTCGGGGGCAATCCTGCACCCCCCACAGGTCAAAACTTCCTCCGGCTTCCTCTCCTCGATGGGTATCTCCTCTCCGCTCTTCAGGCTCATATCAATTGTCGAGAGCGGTGCGACGGTGAAGAAGGGAATCCCGTGCTCCTTCGCGAGGATTGCTAAGGTGTATGTCCCTATCTTGTTGGCGAAGTCACCATTGGCCACTATTCTGTCGGCACCGACTATTATTGCATCAACCTTTCCCTGCTTCATCACGAAGCCGGCCATGTTGTCGGTTATCAGCTTGAGTGGAATCCCGTCATAGTGGTACTCCCACGCGGAAAGCCTCGCGCCCTGCAGAACCGGCCTCGTCTCATCCACCCAGAGGAGTTTGAGCATTTTCTCCCTATTCATGACGCGCAGAACCGCTCCAACCGTTCCGAGATGAACTGTTGCCAAACTTCCAGCGTTACAGTGAGTGAGAACGTTTCCCTCTGGCAGAACCTCTGCACCGTAGTGTCCCATTCTGAGGTTCGCCTCAACGTCCTCGTCCGCTATCTTTTGAGCTTCCTCAACTATGAGACGTCTTATCCCCTCCAGTGAGCTTTCGAGGTTCTCCTCCACCAGCTTCTTAATTCTGTTTAGAGCCCAGAAGAGGTTCACAGCGGTTGGCCTTGTGTTCTTCAGCTTATCGTAGGTTGAGTAAAAGCCGTCTATGAACTGATCCTTTGTTCTGGCTTTCGTTGTATCGGCATAAAGAGCCAGACCGAACGCGGCAGTTGCACCTATTGCTGGAGCACCGCGCACCTTCATAGTGATTATCGCCTCGACAATTTCACCAACGGTTCCCAGCTCGATCGTCCTGAACTCTCCCGGCAGAAGGGTCTGGTCTATCATGATGACCTTTCCTCTCTCATAACTCACGCTTCTCGGAAGTCTTGTGAGTGCATCTGGTTTGTACTTCATCAGCACCACCCTAAAAGCTTTATCTTCAGAGTTTAAAAATTCAGTTGGTGGTTCTGTGAGTATGAGAATATTCATTACGGGAAAGCCAGGGGTAGGAAAAACGACACTCATTCTTGCGGTAGTTAATGAGCTGAAAGAGAGAGGTTATAGTGTTGGGGGTATAATTACCAAGGAGATTAGAGAGAAGGGAAAACGGGTGGGATTTATGATCAGGGCCCTGGACACGGGGGAGGAGGGCATTTTAGCCATGGTTGGAGATGGATACCCTCGAATTGGCAGGTATGCCGTTAATATCCCTGATTTGGAGAGGATTGGGGTCGGTGCAATCAAACGAGCGGTGAGAAATGCACAGATAATTGTTATCGATGAGATAGGATCTATGGAATTCAAAAGCAGGGAGTTCAAGAGAGCAGTTGAAGAAGCCATAGACAGTGGAAAACCTCTGTTGGCAGTTGTACACAGAAGATACGTGGATAAGTTCAGGAAGTTTGGCGGGATTTATACGCTGAACTATTCAAATCGGGAACAGATGATGAAGGAAGTCCTAAAGTTTCTTTTAAAAAGCATTGAGAGAGACACCTATTGATGATAAAAAAGCAGAAATGCAATTACTGTCCTCTTATAAGGTCTTTACAACTTTCGCAGACCCAGATTTCATTGCCTTCATGTATGACTTTGTATAACGCTCCATACTGTCCGCATAACTCACAGATCCCATAGACTTCTGTTTCAGGCTCCTCTTCGGTTTCTTCGGTGTTATAAGTGTTGAGGGCTGTCAAGAGATCTGCTGCGGTTACAAATCCAATGGGCTTTCCGAGTCTTGTAACCAGAAGCCTTCTTATTCCTTTATCCATCATTTTATCGATGGCATCTTGTACATCATAGTCATCCTCAATGGTTATTGGATTTTTGGTCATAACCTCAGAAACCTTGACAGTTTTTGGGTCTCTTTCCCTTGCAACAACCTTATTGAGTATGTCTCTATCTGTGATTATGCCAACAATTTCATCATCCTCAACAACTACTGCACTACCAACCTTATTCTTCGCTAAAATCCTGGCTGCTTTATAGATAGTATCGTCAGGATGCACAATTACGGCCTTTCTCTTTACCACTTGTCCCACAGCTACCCTTGGAGCCATTGCTACACCTCCTGTCAATGGAGGATTTGGTAGAGAACTTAAAAATGTTTTGGGATTCGTCTTCCGAGATAGTGTGTGAGTATTAGAAAGACGGCAATAAACGTGCCAATTGCGGCTATAAGGGGCAAATATCCGTGTATTCCAAGTCCTGCACTCTTATTAACGGCAGCGGTGGTGCTCGTATTTGTTGTGGCCTTTAGGACAAACATTCTCGATGTATTTGTAGATGTCTCAACAACTTTAGTGTGATTGACAGCTGTAACAGCAGGTTTCACGATGTCTTTCATGGCTTCGTACACGCCGAGAGATATCAGACCAGCTATGGTCAAACTTATGACTTGAACTTTTTCAAATGTTCTAAGAAACTTCTTTTTGGCCTGAGGTTTTCCTGGCAGGAGGAGAATTGGCTTTGGAGAAGCTCTGTAGAGCTTAACTTCTTGCAGTCTTTTTCCATATTTCTTTCCGGCAATCTCTACAAGACCAACCTTTGTCATCTTATCAATATGATATGATACAGTTGAAATTGGCATACCGAGCCTTGAGGCAATTTCACTGATTGAAAGCTCTTCATCCTGTAGAAGTTGAAGAATAGCAAGAGCTTTTTCGTTTAGCAGGATTTGAGCAAGCTCTTTAGCCTTCTCTTCGCTGGCATGAATTGTTTCAAATTTCAAGAACTCCCACCTAATAAAGCTTTAAGAAGAAGGATATTAAGTTTTCTATCACTTCAGAACAGGTTGCAGTGTAAAGTTATGAAAAGGAAAGAAAAGCTAAACTCATGGCTTCTCCATGATGATCTCAATTGTTGAGGTGTTTGCAGTCCTGCCATCGGCAGTTGGAAGCTCCTCGGTACCAATCTTAATCTCCTTAACTCTGACCTCTGGGAGGAACCTGTTTCTGACGATCTCAGCGACATCAACAGCTCTGCTAATGGCCCTTCCTCTGGCCTTGACGCTAACTTCCTTAGCGCCCTCGTTGAACTGGGTTATAACGGCGAGGACATAGTTCATAACAGGCTTCTTTCCTATGTAGACAACATGTTCTTCTGCCATCTTTGGCACCTCCGAAATTTTGTCGTAACATTCTCAGGGAATTAGGTTAAATACTTTTCGGTGTTTTCTCGGCTTTATGTGGCGTTAGTAGAGTGATTAAATCTTCATCCATGCTCCTGCAAGTTTGTGTCAAAGCGAAAGGTTTTAAGGTTTAAGAATTGCCATAGACTTGGTGATTACATGGCCGTTCATCCGATCGATTACCGCTACGGGAGCGAGAAGATGAGGCGCATCTGGGACGAGAAGAACAAGCTGCAAAAACTTCTGGACGTTGAGGCGGCTTTAGCAAGAGCCCATGCCAAGGTAGGAAATATACCCGAAGAAAGCGCCCGCATTATCTCCGAAAAGGCCAATACGAAATGCGTGAAACTTGAACGGGTTAAAGAGATAGAAACTGAGATACACCACGACATAATGGCCGTCGTCAGGGCTCTGAGTGAGGTCTGCGGCGAGCATGGTAAGTACGTCCACCTCGGGGCGACCTCGAACGACATAATAGACACCGCCAATGCCCTCCTCATAAAAGAGAGTCTTGAAATAGTGGAAAACGACCTTAATGAGATACGCTCGATTCTCAAAAACCTTGCCCACGAGCATAAATACACCGTTTGCATAGGAAGAACCCATGGTCAGCACGCGGTTCCGACAACATACGGCATGAAGTTTGCGATATGGCTCGACGAAATACAGAGGCATCTGGACAGGATAGAAGAGCTGAGGCAGAGGGTTTTAGTCGGGCAGATGAGCGGTGCCGTTGGGACGATGGCAAGCTTTGGAGAGAAAGGCATTGAAATACAGCGCCTCGTTATGGAAGAGCTTAGCCTAAAGCCGGCCAGAATAAGCAACCAGATAATCCAGCGTGACGTCTATGCAGAACTTATGATGGTTCTGGCTCTCATTGCCTCGACACTCGACAAGATAGCCCTCGAAATCAGAAACCTTCAGAGGACGGAGATACTTGAGATCAGCGAGCCCTTTGGGAAAAAGCAGGTTGGTTCTTCAACCATGCCCCACAAAAGGAACCCAATAAGGAGTGAGAAGGTAAGCGGACTCGCAAGGGTTCTCTACTCAAATGTTATTCCAGCTTTGCTAAACAATCCCCTCTGGCATGAGAGAGACCTCACTAACTCCTCCGTTGAACGTGTTATCCTTCCAGAGAGCTTTGTCCTGCTCGACGAGATGTTGAAGAGTATGAAAAAAATCCTTGCGGGCCTTGAGTTCTTCCCGGGAAACATCGAGCGCAATCTCTATCTTACAAAGAACCTTATCATGGCCGAGCCGCTGATGTTGAAGCTGACGGAAAGGGGCATGGGGAGGCAGGAAGCGCATGAACTCGTCAGACAGCTCGCCATGAAGGCGTTTGAAGAAAATAGAGATCTAATAGAGATGGCCATGGAAAACAGAGATGTGAGGAGGTTCTTAACTGAAGACGATTTTGAAAGCCTGAAGCCGGAGAACTATATAGGTATGGCACCTCTGATAGTTGACAACGTAATCGCATGGATAGAGGAGAGAGAGCGAGAAAAAAGATTTTAAGCCCTTTTTTTGTTATTTTAGGGCGTATGCTTCTTTTTTGAGATCCTGCTCTGAGGGTGCATGATAACCCTCAAATTTTTTGGTGTGTTTTTACTTTTTGATTTAGTTATAATTTTTAGATTTAATTTATAATATTTTTATTTATTGTTTGTCTATTTTTAATTTAATTATAAAATCGTTTTAAAATTAATATTTAAATTATTAAATTTTAGTTATTTCTAACTATAATTAAACGTAAAAATTTAATCAGGTATTAGTAGTCCCCGCAACAACTTAAGAGTATGTTGGGGGAGCATATTCATAGTACTCTGGCGTTTATCATCTCGATGTGAGACTTCCCAGGGTGCATCATGTCAAGGTTCATAGATTCCTAATAGTTATCATCTAAGCCGGCTTTCATGGTACAAAATTTGATTACAATTAAAGGTAGTACAAATTCTATGATGGAAGTATATCGCTCGGAGTGCACGGAATTCCACATAGGCATATCGCTCCTTGTATGTACAAGGTTGTTCTTCGATTTTGGATATAATACACCTTATATCCAAAATTGGTGTACATCAACATACATTATTCAAAGACGAAAAAAGTTGTATCCTTTAGAATTTAACGCTTCTTATAATAGTTTAATACTCTATTAGGAAAGATTACATAGGGACAACAAACCAATACTCACAGATATGCTTTTTAAGTAGATTTCTCATCTTAGTAGCTTTGTGATGTTTATGCTCCATCGAATGTATTCATCTTAGCTGTTGTTCCTTTTCTATATGGTAATTTCTTCAAATTTTTTACAATTATAAATTTTTAGAATATATTTTTATTTAGAGTAATAATTTAAATTGATTTTTGTACATTTAATAATTTTAGTTTTATAAGTATAAATAATTAAATATATAAAAATTTAAATATTTATTTTTAATAAAAGTCAAAATTAATCAAAAATTTTGAGAGATGAAAATGGATAAATTAGGATAGCCTAAAACCAAAAACAAGTGGATAAGTGACATATTAATGGATAAGCGATGGAAATTGATTTTTTGGAAAAATAACTTGTTACAATACTTCTTCACTGGAAACCTTTGGAACTTCATTCCCCTGGGCCAAAATTATAAGCTCTCTTCCTTCAACCAGCATTTGGGCAACTTTTCTTCTTGCTGAATTTAATGCTCTCCATACAGTCCCTCGTGAAATTCCCATCCTCTTACCAGCTTCTTCTTGGGTTAATCCTTCAAAATCAACGAGTCTTAAAGCCTCAAACTCTTCGTAGGTCATAAATATTGGAGGTTTAGGCTGTCCCAGTGGCGGTAGGGCAGGATAAAAATGCCTGACCTGCGGTATGAATCCTATCATACGCATCTTTCTTCTCCTTCCTCTTCCTCTACCCATTCCCCATGGCATTTTAATCCCGTTAAAGGTTGGAAAGAAGGGTTTATAGGAGTTTCCCCATATATTGTTACGGGGAAAATTTATGAAGAGTATTGAGTTTATATGTCCATTTTGTGGATATCGAGCAAAAAGCATGGAAGAACTTAAAAAGCATATCATGAAAAAACATACTCTTAAGATCTTGGAAAAATCTTAATAAGACTTCCTAAACTATAGCTGCTTATGGTGAAAAAAGGTGAGATTTAAAATCGTAGAGCGGAAGATAGGCTGGCACAAGGACTTTGACAGCTCGCACTTCCTCGCCCTACCGTACGAGAGCAAGTGCCTCAGAGTACACGGGCACACGTATAATGTCGACGTCGAGATATGGGGTGAGCTCAACGAGAATGGCATGATATTTGATTTCAATCACTTAAGCAGTTTAATTAAACTCTTAGATCATCGTATTATTCTGAGTGAGAACTGGGTGGTTGAGATGAGAGGCGACCTTGTTACTATCGAAAAAAACAGGAAACATCTGGAATTATCGAAGGATGAAGTTGTAATCCTCAATAAGCCCAATGTCACAGCTGAATACATAGCAGAGTGGTTTGCTGAAAAAGTTGCTGAAAAAGCAGGGAATAACGTCAAACGTATCAGAGTAAAAATATGGGAAGACCCCCGGAGCTACGCGGAGGTAACCCTGGAGCGGTGACTTTTCGACGATAACTGTGGAATGCCTGTTGACTTTAAGGGCGTCGAGTTCGGTCACCACGATAGGATCTACCTATACGACGCGATGTAAGCCTACTTCAAGAAGCAGATTGAGGAGGGAAAGGCTTAGTAGCCCTTCTCCCTTTTTCGGAAAGCGTTCCGTTGATTCCGCATTTTCTGTAAACCTCCTCAAGCATTTCTTTGGCCTTCTCCTTGAGTTCGCTGAAATACCTCCCTCCGAAAGTTTCCTCCGCTTCGATCGTTAGCAGGTAGGCGGTTTTCATGTATGTTGCGCTCAATTCGCAGTCGGACCTTTCCGCAATCTTGCCTGCTGTCCACGAGGTACCCCACGAACGAGTGAAGGAGCCTTCTGTAGTCGTTCTCGAAGTTGTTTTCATTGAGCCAGCCCTTTAGGGTCAGGAAAATCTTGAACGCGGGTACCTCTACGCTTTCGTCCCCATAGCGACGGTATCTGATGAGAGGGTACTGGAATATTGAGATGAGGAACCTTCCAACGTCTGCCTTCGTCCCGCCGTTTTCCTCAACGAACTCCTCAAACTCCCTCAGACCGGTTTTTCCACTATCGAGGAAGGCCATCAGCAGGGCCCCGTAGGGAGTTGAGTACTGAGAGAAGTCAACCTCTTCGAATTCCGGAATCTCGGGAAAAATACGCATTATTGCCTCTTTAATTGTCCAATCACCCAAAACTGTTAAATTGTGATTATGCTTATTAGCTTTGAGGTGAAGCGTCGTGAGATTTTCTAAGGGAAGAAATTTTTTGTTTAGAATTCCTGAAGGAGAGGAGTTTCTAAACTTTATTAACAAATTTGCAAAGAAAAACAATGTTCTCATTGGGACAATTAGTGCCATTGGAACTCTTAGAAATCCCAAAATCGGTTACTTTGATGAAGAAGCCGGCAAATACAGGGTTATCGAGCTGACTGGGACATACGAACTGGTTTCTCTCTTAGGGAATATAAGCGTCAAAGATGGTAAACCTTTTGCTCACATTCATGTAGCACTTGGTGATTCAGATGGCATGCTTTATGGAGGGCATCTTATTGAAGGGGAAGTATTTGTAGCCGAAGTTTTTATCCAAGAACTTCTGGGAGAGATTCTTGGGAGGAAACCACAGGAGAATGGATTAGCACTTTGGAATGCAATCAGCATCTGAAATGTTTTTCCTAATGTTTTGAGTTATTTAAAGAACATGTTCCATAGCAGTGTGTAGTGCCAGATTGCTATTGTTAAAATTCCTATAAATTCGGCAATTGCAACACCTCTGAAAGTGTTAAACGCCCATTTCGTAAGAACAGCTTCAATGGTAAAAACAATGACTGTGAAGATTCCAAACTTTTTATCCCCCTCAAATCCTATTCCAACACCAGCTATTAAAAATCCAATGCTCCCCGCCAGGAAGAAGCCCCAGCTGACCTCATAGTGCGGCCCGGTCCCCTCCGGAAAGATGGCTATCCCCGCGAGGAAGAAGAGGCCGAGTATGAACACCAAAACGCCCAGCTTTGAAACCGGGTTTTTCATTTCCTTAAGGAGACCGAGCGCGTAGTAAATCGCGAGGATTGCGGATATTAAGAGCGGGACGTTCATCACCCAGCTGTGGGGCAGGCCGACCTTTCCCAGGTCGCTTATTGCGTTGTCCGTGAGACTCCACCAGGAGCGGTTTATGATGATGGCCACTGCTATCCCCGATAGGGCTATGATGGGTGAAGCGATGCCTGCCCAGAGCTGGTTCTTTCTCATGGCTAAATCACTTCTCGTAGAATATTTCGTAGTGCTGGACGTACTTCTCCTTTTCCAGCAGGAAATCGTCGTCCTCCGGGTAGTACTTGGCTATCTCAGGGTTTTCGCCGGCGAACTTCTTGATGGACTCCATCGATTCCCATATCGTCACCAAGAGGAAATGGGCGACGTCTTTTTCGTCTTTTCTTGTGAAGTAGAGCTTCAAAAGCCCATCGACGGAGCCGTAGTCCGGAACCGCCCTTTTGATGAGGAATTTTTCGTATTCGTCCGCCTTTTCAATGGGTACCCTACCGTGCCAGAGCCTCATAACGGCCATT
>Ga0256914_1002616_pt1 | contig 14882 bp, 14 predicted proteins | sample HulkmetaG_FD_191571 | JGI IMG/M metagenome (GOLD analysis project Ga0256914, IMG submission 191571) | Hydrothermal chimney microbial communities from Main Endeavour vent field at the Juan de Fuca Ridge, Pacific Ocean - Hulk | ecosystem: Environmental > Aquatic > Marine > Hydrothermal vents ... | reverse complement strand
AGTAGTGTACTTATCTAAAAGTTAGATAGGTACTCTATGATTTCTAAGGCGGAATTCTGAACATATGGATGTATTTCTGTGGTATAATCTGTAGAAGCAGGTTGGATCCCAATTAAATATGTATTCTTACCGTTTTTCTCAAGTAATGCCATGAGGACTCCTAAAGGAACTTTATGTGTTGATAACTCAAGTAATGGAACCTCATCTGATGTAAAAATATCGACCTGACCTGGGGCACCATCAAAATCTACGGCATCTATGAAAACTACTTCGTCTATGTCCTTATCTTCAATTAGTGATAATACAACTTCTTCAAGACCGTCTTCTTCGGTCCATGCGTTCTTATGCTTCTCTTTTAATCGATTAACAATAAGGAGTCCGACACTATCGTCGGACCGTTCCTTATTTCCAAGTCCAATGAATGCTGTCTTGCATCCATTTTGAAATGGGAAATCCATCCCAATCACCAATTATTTTCGCTTGATTCGAACCATGTGAGCTGAACAACTTATACATGGGTCATAAGCTCTAGCAACCATCTCTAATTTTAATGTTATGCTTTGGTCGTTTTCTTTTCTTGCTAAAAGTTTTTCGGCGCCAACACGGATATGCCGTTCAATATCGTCTAAGTTCTGAGCGGTTGGTGTAATTATGTCTGCTTTTTGGATCAATCCGTCTTTTATGTCATAGTGGTGGTAGAGGATTCCTCGGGGCGCTTCTACCGCACCGGTTCCAGAACCTGTAGTTCTATTTGGTTTAGCGACTTCTGGATCTTTAAGCTTAATCATTTTATCAATTAAATTGGGGATTTCTTCAAGGCAGTATAATGTTTCGATTGCTTGTGCGAGATTATTATATAGCGGGTTGGTGTGCCATTGTTCATTGTAGTATTTTTCGAAATATTTCTTTGCTTTGCCAGTAAGGCGGTCTTTGAGGAGCAATACACGAGCTTGAGCTCCGACGCTAAATGGTTTACCTTGATATGTTGATCTCTTTGCAAATGAGTGTGGTACTACTCGTTCATTGGTTAACTTTTTGTATTCATCTACGCTTACTTCTTCTCCTGTTGAAATAAGCACTGAGTCACCTACAAAGCCATATTTTCCATCCGGTGGATTCAAACACATAAATATTGTATCTGTAGCGGGATAGTCTTCTATTTCTAATGAGCCCATCAGTTCAATTCCCATTTCTGCGTATGGTATGAGTTTCTTTGCTTCTTCTTTCAGTTCACGTAGTACCTCATTTGATGGATATTTACCAAAGCCTCCGATAATCTGATTTGAGCCATGGATCATTCGGTCTCCGCCTGCAAGTCTCATGATTTTGTTTCCATATTTCTTGAGGAGGAGTCCTTTCGTTACTTCATCGCCATATTTATCAACCATTGCGACAGCAGATGGGAATCCCAAAAAGTCCGGTAAAGCGAGCAAGAAAACATGTAACGCATGACTTTCAATCATTTCACCAAAGTGCATTAATGTTCTAAAGAGGTGTACTTTTTCAGGGATTTTTACATCAAGGGCTTTTTCTAATCCTCTTAGTGCGGCATACTTGTGTGAAATTGTACATATTGCACAGATTCTCGGTACTATTGTCAAGTCTTCCTCTGGTGTCTTTCCAACAACGACAGCTTCAATTAATCGCGGGCCTTCATAAATATTTACTTTAACATCTTTTACTTTGTTATTCTCGATTTCTACGGTGATTCCACCGTTTCCTTCAACACGTGCCAGTTTCTTAACTACAATATTCTTGCTCAATGTAATACCTCCTCAAGAGTCTTAAGCTTCTTGGCAAATTCTGCGCCGCCAAATATGCGTATGCGTCTGATCACTTCTTCTTTTGAGAATCCTTTTTCCATCATCAGTTTGATATATGATTCATAATTTGCGTCATAGTACGGTCCAAAGCAACCATTACATGGTACATTATTAGATGGGCATGCTGCGCCACAGCCCGCGGTAGTAATAGGACCTAAACAAAATTCGCCTTTGTTTAGCAAGCAATCGTTTTCACGCCATTTGCATTCTGTACATACTGGGAATTTGTACAATTCAGGTGGAATACCATGAATTGCCTTGCTGAATGCGTGTAGTATCTGATTTGCATCAACAGGACAACCAGGAACCATGAAATCGACTTTTACATAATCGCTAATGGGTTTTGATTCCAATGGTTTCGTTAGGGTAACCTTATCTTGATAGACCATGTTGAATCGTTTTTCCCATTCGCCATCTCCATAATATTGCGCTTGAACGCCGCCGAAGCATGCACATGTTCCGATCGCTACGAGTATCTTAGATTTCTTTCGGATTTCTTTTATTTCATGAACTTCTTCTTCCGTGGATATTGAACCTTCTACGAGCGCAATATCTAATTCGCAATTCTCATCATTGTTACTTTGTGCCATGACGAATGATTTGAATTCTGCAGATGCAAAAAAGTCAAGCAGCTTGTCTTCTGTATGTACAATAACAAGCTGGTCACCCGCGCATCCTGTAAATCCATAAATTCCTACTTTTACATTTCCTTTCTGAATATACCTAGCCATTTAGATCAGCTCCTTCATGTGCAATACATCCCAGTATGTGAATACGGGTCCATCAATACAGGTGTACACATAATCAATTGCACAATGTCCACATTTTCCAACGCCACATTTCATTCGTCTCTCTAAAGTCATCAAAATTTGATTTTTAGGAATCTTTAATTTCACGAGTTCTTGAATAACGTATTTGTACATCACAGGGGGACCACAAATAGCTGCATATGTTTCATCAGGATTGATATCACCTATTTCCTTGAATAGCTCTGTAACAACACCTACTCTACATGGCCAATCTTTATCCGCATTATCTACTGTTAGATAGCATTTTAGATCGTCTCTGTGTCGCATTTTAAGGCATTCATCTTTAAACAACATATCTTCAGGTGACCTAGCTCCATGCAAATAGTGGATCTCTTTGAATAAGTTTCGATTATCTAATGCGTAGAGCAATAATGATCTAAGTGGTGCTGCGCCCAGTCCTCCCGCAACTATTATCAAGTTCTTTCCTTGCATCTCTTCGATTGGGAATCCATTTCCATATGGTCCGCGAAGCCAAACACGGTCGTTTTCTTTTAAGTCAAAAATCGCGCTCGTTAGCTTTCCTACCTTTCTGATACAGAATTCTAATAATCCTGGTCGTGATGGTGTAGATGATATTGAAATAGGTGCTTCACCAACACCAAATAATGAAAACATAATGAATTGTCCCGGCTTGTAATTAAAATTCATTGCCTTGTCCATATCTGTAAAGCGAATTTGGAAGAATCTTACATCTTTTGTTAAATCATACATATTGACTATTCTTGCCGGTTCTGCAGAGTATGGATTTCCTTCACTCTTACATTTACAATATTCTTCGGAAAATGAATTTGAAATCATTTAACAATAACCTCCTCAGTAAGTGCTTTTGCAACAGTTAAGACGTTGATATTTACTGGGCATGCAGCAACACACCTACCACAACCCACACAGCTAGGTTTTCCATATTGTCCAATGTAAGCTTTTAATTTGTGCGTGTAATATAGCTTTAATCTTTGAGATCTAGCTTCTCTAAAATTATGTCCGCCTGCAACTAAGGAATATTCTTTAAACATACACGAATCCCACACGCGATATCGCTCGCCAGTAAACTCAGGGATATCTATATCATCAAAAACATTGTAGCAATTGCAAGTTGGACATACCATACTGCAAGATCCACATGAAAGACATTTTGAACCGAGTTCATCCCAAAGTTGGGAATTGTATGCTAATTCCATAAAATCCGGCATCGAATCAAAATCAATTTTTGTTTTGAACATATTATCTCTTTTCTTTCTCCATTGACTGTATTCAGCAATATCCTTGTTTGTTATGTTTTCATCAAAGAATTTGCTGTTTGCTCGAATTAGGTCGTCTCCTAAGCTTGAGCCAACCCAGACTAAATAGTGATCATCTAATTCTGTGAAGAATAAGTCGAATCCTTCGTCGACAGTATCCGTGTCTGTACTCTTACACATACATTTATCATCCGGAAGACATGAATGACCAATAATTATAGAATTCTGGCGTCTCGCAAGATAATATGGATCTGCATAGTTATTCAAGAATAATTTATCCAATATTAGGATTGCATTGATATCACATGGATGAGCTCCAAAGATAATTTGTTTCCGTTGTTCATTCATTCTGACATATTCAACAATTTCGTGTTCTTTTTCATATCCGGTTAAGTCGTACTTTACTAAGGGTGTTTTTGGTGGGGCAAAGAATTTTTTCAAGGGTATTGTTGTTCGTGTATATGTTAGGTCAACTTTGGAAACGTCATCAATTTTTTCAAATGCATAGCCATCTTTTTTCTTGACTGGAGCCCATAGATCTCCAAACTCTTTTAAGGAGTTTAAAAACTCAGATAGGGCTTCTTTTTTCATCTTATATATTCTCATGTAAGTCACCGCGCGTTCCTTTTGCCTATGTTAATTACTAAATTAAACATTTATTTATTTTTTCCTTAAAATTTGTAATCTAATTAACCTTTTTGTTAATGACATTACATTATTCTTATCATTCTTGATGATTTTGTTAATCTGTTTTGTCATATATGTTATTAAAAATAAATTATAATTAGTGGAAAAAGATATATATATTCCAATTCATATATATTTCAAGACAAGGAACTGGAAGGAGAACTAAAATCCTTTCAAAAGGAGAGATAAAACATGTTTAGAACAATAATGGCAACATTATTTGTATTGATTGTTTCTATAGTAATTGTCGTATTCCAAGCATTTGGATTGACTATATCTCAGTTACAAACTATCGTTGGAGATACTAATGCATTAAAAGGTTTAGGATTCTTGGTGTTTTACTTTTTATTGACACCATATAGCTCTGCAACTGCAGCTACTCCGGTATATGGCCCAATAATTGCACTTGCAGCAGGTGGATTTATTGGCGGTCTTATTTCTAAGAGTGGGGTCAGAATGTTCTTTGCTTCGATATTTGTCATTGCAATTTACTTTGTTGGTATTGCATTAATTTCTGGAGCAGATCCATCTACTTGGACTGGTCTAGCTAAGAATATGGCAATAGACCTCGGAGCTGCATTTGGTTCAGTATTTATTCCTGGTGCAATTGGTGCATCATTAACTGCAGATTAATTTCATCTTTTACTCTTTTTCTTTTTTGCTATTTGTTCTGCTATTGCTAGATCTAAAAATGCTAAAAAGTCGTCTAAGAATTCAAATTCCACAAAAGCTCCCGCCGCCATGGGATGTCCTCCGGATTCTGCAACAACTCTTCCCACTTCTGAATTCAGTTCATTTTGTGCATATTGTAGAGCTTCTTTCAAATTGATACCCTTTGATAGCAAGTTTTTTCCAAGTCTGCCAGATATTTTTGCTAGGTTTTTTGATTCTTCTTTACTTCGTGTAATTCCAAAAACAGGCTTATCGATTGGTATAAGCCGCGAACCGATTGCCATACCAATAACAATACCAATTATAGTTTCTGAAATCTCATTATCTTCAAAAATGTAGAAGTTTCCACGGTCTTCGACGCCTTTTTCTTGTATTTTTGACAATGCGGCTGCAAGGTTCGCTCTGTGTGTTTGTAATAAATACAAACCCTTTTGGTATGCTTCGCTATCCCTGAGACAAATTTTTACACCGATTTCTGGTTTTCCATTTCTACCACATGCATTTAGCAAGGTCGAGAATTCCTTTGCGTCATGTAATTCAGTTCCTTCAGGCCAATTTAATAGTGATACACAATCTCCAATGATTTGGATATTTTGCTCATTACTATTTGTAATTAAATGTTCGATTATTGCTTCTATCAGGGCAGCTTTTTCTTCTGATTCAAGATCTCTCCACGTACGCCATTTCTCTCCATCTTTTAATTCAATTCCAACATAATTTAGAAAATTAATACATTCATCACGGTTTCCTGTAAGTCCTGGTAGAAATGGATCTGTAGCGTATTCTAAAAGAATAGGTAAGATTCGTGTTTCTCTGCCATAGAATGTAAGATCTTTTTCGAGCCTTAATATTCCCATTTCTTCGCCTAATTTGATTATTTCGCCATTTATTCCAGTATATCCCTTGCCGTAGTAATATTGCATATCGCCAGTTGCGCCAATAATTGCAAGATCTGCAAGATCGTAATTGTTTTCATTCAAACAAATTGCTACTAAAAATGCAATACCTGAACTTGATACATCTTTACTACCATTCAAGCCGAAAAGTAGTGGATTAACGTGTGTTAGTGTAATATTCAAGCTATCTGCATATTCTCTAGAAAGTGAGATATTGTGAGGTGCCAAATGATGGTCTATGACTATTAGATTATTGATCATTCCTGGTTTTAAAGCTCTTAGAACCTCTATAATCTGTCCGGTACCCATATCCGAGAAAATTAATGTATCATAATTATTACGCGATAATATGTCAAGAACTTGATTCAAGGTCTGTGCATTTAATTGTTTTAGATTCATCCACGTGGGGTTTATTAATGCGCGTTCCAATGCTCTGATAAGAATTGCAAGTGATGTAATCCCATCAGTATCAATATGTGATACAATCAGAACGTGTTCTGAACCTTTAATGATCTCTGCAGCTTTTTCTATTTCTTCTCTGAGACCTTCTGGTAGTATATCACAAATTCTCATTTTATCTGCCTCGTTTCATGAATAAAAAATGTATATTTGTATATTAGTACAACTATTATGGTGGAAATTCAGAAAAAATCTGAATTTAAAAAAGAAGGTGCTTTATTCTGTTGCTCTTAATATTCTTGATAGAATCATAACCCCTACGACTAATGCTCCGGTAGCTGTTGCTAGCACTTTTGTAACTTTCTGCCAACCTTTCGGTGGAAATTCTAGTTCTTTAAGTTCATTACTAATGCGCTTTATGAAAATCATTACCTCATCATATAGAGGGTCTGGAGTATAATTCTTTTCAATGAATTTATCCCAGCTTTCAAAGTAAATTGGTGTTGGATTTAACTTTAACCACTTGTTCCATAGTCCCCTTACGATCTCCTTATGTGGTTCGGGAAAACCGCCTATTATTTTTTCGATTCTACTTATCCATTCTTGTTCCATGGTTATCCCTTCTTAATTCCCTAGTATTATATTTGCTATTAGTCATTAATAACATTTCCTATCTGAATCGAAACTATAAGAACTGGTCTAATGTTGTTCTTCCCATGATTTCATCATAGTCTAAGCCTAGTGCATCCAATACTTGTTCGAAAGTGGATCTGAGTGTATCCATATATTTGTCTATGTCTACTTGAGACTTTTGCGCCAGTTCTACAGGCATGACGCCCTCTTTACCTCTTACCTTTATAAATTCAATTATCTGTCCGCGTTCTATTTTGACGCCTTTTTTCTCTTGTAAAATCTCAGCAGCTTTAACATGTTGCGGTTTAACTTTTGAGTATCTGTCCAGTGATTTTGTCATTTGTATTCTAAAAGCAAGTTCATTGATGTCGTAATCTCCGCTTTCCAGCCTATGTTTAAAGTCAAGAACAATATTTTTAATGGCATCTCGAGCTTTCTCGAAATCTTCTTCTGTATCGACTTTGCTAAGAATTTCTAGCATTTTGTAAAATGCTTTTTGAATTATAGGTGGTGTATTGCTCTTCTTACCGGTTAATCCCTTTATGTCAACCTTTCCATTTTCAAAAACGCCAAAGTAGTTCTTCTTTCTTCCAGACAATGCAACATATCTGTAGACTTTATCCACATCGAGTTCAATACCTAGTTCCTTTTCACTCCATTTGATCAATTCTTCTATTTGTTCTTTTGTAGGATTCTCAAGAAAAACTGAATCTGTATCCCCATAGAGTACTGAAACGCCCATTGATTCTGATTTTTCTATTGTTTTTTTGATGGCATATCTACCAATTGCCGTAACTGATTCTGCCATTGGTGGGCAGTATAATTCAAAGTGTTCAGCGCCCATGACTCCATATGATGCATTTACAAATACTTTCAATGCACGTTGAACAACATCGTACCAGCTCCGAACATCTTCGGGGAGTGCTTTGTTTTTAGACATGGGCTTAAACCATTTTACTCGTATATCTCTGAAAAGGCCTACAACCAAGCTAATAATGCCTTTTTTCTTCGTGCAAACCCAGTGATTTGTATCTGGTACTTTATTGCTACGGCATTCATTGTGAGGGCATCTTACAGTTTCATAGCTCAAATTATATGTTTTTATGATCGAAGGGTACAGACTTGCAAAGTCCAATACAACCGTATTAAAATGTATGCCTGCTTTTGGTTGGACGACGATGGCTCCTTTGAATTTCTTTCCTTTAATCATAGCGGAAGTTTCGCTAATACCCTTCATTTCGTTGATATCTTCTTGATTTGGAATCAGATATTTTCGCTTTCTATGTTCATATCTGAATAGGCTTTTAATCCATGAAGAAATCCCTTGGCGTGTCATGTCTTCTAAAGATAGTTTTGAAATTCGTATGAACAACATCATTAATTTGATTACTAAGTTATCATCATACTGTGTGAGTCGTAGTGTTAGATTTGCATCTTGCCAGCAATAATGCGCAAGGTCATACAAGCTTAATTGTGAAATTTCTTTATCGAGTTCGATTTTTCCTTCTTTTAGTAATCCTTGTGCAATTGTTTCAAGATTTGTTTGATCGTATGCACCTGAAAATGCATATATTCTAAGAGATGGGTTCTTAAAGAATTTGTAAAGGTCTATGTGAACTCCATGTTTCAAAAGCGCCATTTCATTATCGTGGCTCATCTGTATAGGTATTAGATCCCTTGGAATTCCTAAGTTTTGTGCGCGATTATATATATATTTCAAGTCAAAAGCATCGCCAACGAAAGTCAGTACAATTGGGTACTCATTTATTACATTAAAAACTTCCATAAGTAAATCATCTTCACGCTCATAGAATTCTATTTTTACATTATCTGGTAATTCATTTTTAGTGCCTAGAGGCACATCATGGCGTTTTAATACAAGAATCCGATTCATGCCATCATTTGCCGAAAGACCGACTGCAGTAATTGGTTGTTCTCCTCTATTTGCATCCGGAACAACGTTATGTTTTGGAGTATAAACTTCAATATCTAATGCTACACGTTTTAAATCCTGAGCTGGTGCGAAAAATAATGGAATATATTCATCGATTAGTTTCATCATCTCTGGGCTTTCATTTTTAAAACGTTCATACAAAGCTTTTCTAATATCATCTGGAATCTCAGGAAAATCTGGTATTAGGTTTCCTTCCACGATCTTATACGGCATGCCTAAAATCAAGTTTGTATCATAAACATATGAATTGCGATATCTAACTGCAGCTTCCCAAGCTTTTCCGCCCATTGATTTTATAATTTCTCTTAATGAATTTGCTTTACCACCAATTGATAAAGGATCACGTGCAATTACTTTACTTACAAGGATCTTCTTATCTTTTAGTAAATCTGTAAGCTCCACCGGCTCAATTGTTACGAACCCTTCATGTTGGGTTATTCGTTTTTCAGAGCGTAATATATCTTCATTAAGATTTGTATAACAGTATGGCAAATGATTTGTATTATCATACCAGAATACGAGTTTTCCCTTCTTTGCTACGAGTCGTGCATAAGCTTTTGATGCCTGTCCATCATAATCTACTGAAATAAGTGTTGCAGAAGGAAAATTAAACGGACGCTCTCTTTTTGGAATTTTTAGTGTGAGTTTTCTACTTTCATGCTTTACTATTTCAGGTTCTGGGGGTTGTTTTACTTCTAGTTTTGGTTTCTCTACAGGTGGTTTTTTATCTTCTTTATCGTTCTTGGGAGCTTCAACTTTTTTCTTTTCGGGTTTTTCTTTATTTTTCTCTTCTTGTGTTTCCTTACTTTTTTCGTCATCAATAAAATCAAATAATGAAGTTTGTTCTGGCATAATTTTATCCACCTGTAGTATTGAGATAGATATTTTTATTTCTTACATTTACATAATGGTTTAATAGGATAAATTTTATTGTATTATAAAAGTGATACGGGTGAGTTCGAATGAAAGTTAAAATTAGTGCTCCAAATCGACTGATAATAGCAAAGCTCGAAAAAGGCGATGATATTTATAAATCGCTTTCAAAGATCGTTTTGGACAACGATATAAAAACTGGAGTCTTGTGGATGATTGGTGCTGTGGCAAAGGCACGAATCGGCTATTTTAATGAAGAAAGTCGAAAGTATGAAGTCCATGAAATTAATGAGCCATGTGAAATCTCCGGTGTTAGTGGTAATATCTCTCTAAAAAATGGTAAACCTTTTGTACATGCACATATACACGTATCAGATAAAACTGGAAAAACATATGGTGGGCATTTGTTAGAAGGCAACATCATATCAGTTACAGGGGAATTGTTCATACTCGAATCAAAAGAGACTATCGAACGTAAGAAGGATCCTGCATTTGATTTGGATCTATTCGCTATCGAGTAATCTTTTTCCCCTAACTTTATTAGTGTATTTGTGATATATTTTTCAAGCATCCCATTTGCGATAACGTTATATCTTAGAATTATATAGATATAACTAACAATCTTTATATATTATATTTGATGATAATCTTTCGAAATGTAGGTGGTCTAACAGTATGGCTATGGAGGATCTAATCTGGCTTATGTGTCCCGTCTGTAAAAAGACAATTTATATCAAAATTGACAAGGATAAAGTTGCTAATGTTAAGCGTTATCCGTTTCCCATAATTGTACATCATAACGATCATACTTTAGTAGTGTATTTGGATTCTCATTTTGCGGTGGCTGATGCTGAACAAATTCTAGATGAAGTTTCTGTAACTTCAAAATAGCTCTTTTTTATGAATGTTTTCTTTTCTCACAATGTTTGGTTAATTAGAGCTATTTTTATTATACAGTTTTAATGTATTTAGTAACAGTTAGTAATTTGTGAGGCATTTATATGAATTCGTCTCGAGTATTCGTTCCTGCACATATTACAGGATTCTTTGTTATTCGTGATGCATCTGCAGATCCATTAAAAAAGGGTTCATTAGGTGCTGGAATTAACTTGAGACTCGGTATTACAACAGAAATTAATCTTCAAGAGGGTAATGGAAAAATTATTTTTGATACGCCATATGATGTTTTTCCTCAAGTTAGTTTCGATACCGCACAAATGATTATGCAGGAAATACCCCTTGAAGGTATAGATATTCATATTTCGCAATATTCAGATATACCTAATGAAGCTGGATTGGGTGCATCTGGCGCTGGTGCATTAGGTGTTGCTATGGGCATTTTTTCTGCGGCGGATATACCTATTACAATTAATGAAGCGGCTCAATATGCACATCGTGCTGAAGTTCAAAATCGTACAGGGCTTGGCGATGTAATTGCACAAGTCACCGGGAGTTTAGAAGTTCGTATTAAGCACGGGGCCCCAGGGATTGGTCATGTGAACAAGTATTTGATAAGTCCAAATAAGCGTGTTGTGTTTATTTCTAAAAGTGGTATGAAAACAAGTTCGGTCTTAAGCGATCCTGTTTTTCGTAATGAAATAAACAAAGCGGGGCTTAAGAAAATCGACGAAATTCTAAAGAATCCATCAATTGATAATTTTATGGAACTTTCATATGAGTTTGCAAGAGAATCCGGATTAATGCCCGATGAAATTGTTGAGATTCTAGATCTGTTGAAAAAGGAAGGATTCAAAAATAGTAGTATGATTATGTTAGGGCATTCAATTTTTTCGGTCCTTCCAAAGTCTGAGGCATTGCGCGAATTAGAATTTCTTAAAAATAATTTTCCAGATTTTACGCATGGAATATCTGAAATTGACGTTTGTGGAGCTCATCTGATATGAAGTTTGATAAATCCTTGATCCCTGATAGTCATCCTAGAAAGAAATCCCTCGAAATACGCGAGAAGCTAATTGATGGATTTGAACGTAATATTGTTGCGACTGCCGGCTTATTTGCACATGGTCGTGGTGAAGCATTTGATTATCTGATCGGAGAGAAAACCACTGATTTTGCGTTGGATTCATGTCATGCAGCGATAGCTATGCTACTATTAGCTAAACATCCTGTAATTAGTGTGAATGGTAACGTTGCAGCATTAGTGCCTAATGAAGTAGTACAGCTTGGAAAATTAATTCCTGCACCTCTAGAGATTAACCTATTCTATTATCGTAAAGAACGTGAAGATGCGATTAAAAATGCCTTACTTTCTGCAGGTGCAACAGAAGTATATGGCGTTTCAGGACGACCGCTAGTTGAATTGCCCGGGCTTGAAAGTTGGCGTCGTCGTGTGGATTCTGAGGGTATCGCAAAAGCCGACGTGGTTGTTGTGCCCTTAGAAGATGGCGATCGAACTGAAGCATTAAAAAAATTAGGCAAGAAGGTAATTACTATTGACTTAAATCCAATGAGCCGAACTGCACAATGGGCTGATATCACAATTGTTGATAACTTGATACGCGTTATGCCAAATCTCATAAGTATCGTGCATGAATTCAAAAATAAGACCCCTGATGAACTCAAACAGATACTTGGTAATTATAATAATAGTAAAATACTTTCTCGTGCACTAAGTTACATGTCGAAGAGATTACAAGAACTGTCTAAGAAAGGACAGTTCATAAAGATGGAGTGAGCTTGATGAACATCTTAATATTCGGTGCGGGTGCTATCGGCTCGCTATATGGTGGAATGTTGGCATATTCCGGCCAGAACGTTCATTTAGTCGGTAGACCCCACCATATGGATGCGATAGCAAAAAATGGTTTAAAAATACAGATTGGTGATGATGAAGTAATATCGCATCCTATTCCGCATATAAGTATTGATGAAGTAGAAGTTCCTGATTTTATATTATTAACAACGAAAGCTTACAGTATTTCTGAAGCTGTAAAATCTCTTAGGCATTTTTCCAATGTTCCAATAATTGTATTGCAAAATGGATTGGGTAATGAAGACCTCGTTAGCGAACTTTTAAATAGCAATAAAGTTTTACGCGCAATTACTTGTAATGGCGCAATGATAGAGTCTCCCGGTATTGTACGTTGGACCGGAAAAGGAAATACCGAGATTGGAAGTAATTTTCCGGAAATGATTGAATTTGGTACCAGAATTGTCGATATTTTCAGAAATGCAGGATTTGAAATGCGCTGGAGTGATAACGTACTCGGTACTGTATGGCTCAAAGCTATTGCAAATGCAGCCATAAATCCAATATCAGCTCTAACTCATTTGCGAAATGGCGAACTGTATTCTAACAAATCCATCCGTCATCTTATGCTGGATGTAATCAAAGAATCATTACAAGTTGCTCGTGCTGTCCGAATTGACCTGCCAACTAATGAGCCTATTCGATATGTTTTGGGAACTCTAAAACGTACAGGAAATAATAAAAGTTCTATGTTGCAAGATATAGAGGCTGGAAAACCGACAGAAATTGATTTCATTAATGGTGCAATTGTAAATATTGGACAGAAATTTGGTATAGATGCGCCTATTAATCGTATTCTAACAACTTTAATCAAGGCTAAAGAACGAAGCTATTTACCTTCAAAAGCATCCGTTGTTGATTTGATCCGTACAGAACAATTGGCATACAAAGAGGGATTCTAATTGACATTTTGGGATGGTTATGCTTCAAAACGAATTATGGGTACTAAAAGTAATTTGCTTTCTGGGAAAAAAATTGCATTATGTATCACTGGAAGTGTAGCTTCTGTAGAAACTCCTCAGCTTGCACGTGAACTGATTCGTCATGGTGCAGATGTATATGTTGTTATGACTGCTGCAGCTCAGGAATTAATTGGTCCAGACCTACTAGGCTGGGCAACTGGAAATCCCGTAACTACGAAGCTTACCGGGCAAACTGAACATGTAAACCTTGCGGGTGACCATGCAAAGCATGTGGATCTAATTCTCGTTGCGCCATCTACTGCAAATACCATAAGTAAAATTGCATGTGGAATTGATGATACACCTGTTACAACCGTTGTGAGTACCGCGTTTGGTTCCGGTATTCCGATTATTATAGTTCCCGCCATGCATTCATCACTTTATAATCATCCTATTGTAAAAGAAAACATTGAAAAATTAAAAAGATACGGAGTTCGTTTCGTTGGTCCAAGATTTGAAGAAGGAAAAGCAAAAATCGCTCAGCAGGATGAAATTGTAGAGGCAGTTATTGCAGCTCTCACTGAGAAAGATCTTGAGGGGCAAAATGTACTAATTACTGCAGGTCCTACACGCGCGTACATTGATCCCGTACGGTTTATTACAAATCCATCATCTGGAAAAATGGGTGTTGAAATTGCAAAAGAATTTGTAGCTAGAGGCGCTAATGTACGACTGATCCTTGGGCCAACTAATATTTCCGTTCCCTCTTATATCCCTGTTGAGCACGTAATTACTGTTGATGATATGTATAATGCGGTAATGAATAATTTAGCAAAGAATCCTTACGATATCTTTGTCTCTGCAGCTGCTATTAGTGACTTTGTACCCATAAAAACCGAAGATTCTAAAATAAAATCTGATGTTGAGCAATTAACTTTGAAATTACAGCCAACTCCTAAGATAATTTCTGAAGTGCGCAGTAAATATCCTAATCTGAAGATAATTGGTTTTAAAGTTGAAACAGGTATTTCCGATGATGAACTGATTCAAAGATGTCGGGAGCGTATTGAAAAATACGGAATTGATCTGATGGTGGGTAATGATTCATTACGAAAAGGAGCTGCATTCGGATATGATACTAATGAGGTTGTGGTTGTATCTAAAAACGATTCAATAAAATTGGATTTGGCTCCCAAAAGAGAAATAGCTAAAAAGATAATTGATAT
>Ga0256914_1002615_pt1 | contig 14889 bp, 12 predicted proteins | sample HulkmetaG_FD_191571 | JGI IMG/M metagenome (GOLD analysis project Ga0256914, IMG submission 191571) | Hydrothermal chimney microbial communities from Main Endeavour vent field at the Juan de Fuca Ridge, Pacific Ocean - Hulk | ecosystem: Environmental > Aquatic > Marine > Hydrothermal vents ... | reverse complement strand
CCTAGCCCTCGCGCCGGACGCTCTTGACAAATCGCCGGGAATGCGCGATAATAAAAGCGCTTTGAATTGCAAAGCTCTTTGCAAAATCGTTGCTATCCTGGAGGAAATATGAACGTTACAAAAGATGAAGCGCAACTCTCGCTCGAAACCATCGAGCGCATTCAACGCCACACCCGTCGCGTCCTGGCCCATAGCGGCGCCCCCTTCTATCTCATCATTTGGGGCGTGATCTGGCTTTTCGGCTACCTGGGCAGCCAATTCCTCGATGAGCACACTGCAGGCATGGCGTGGATGACGCTGGACGTCATCGGCGTCGTTGCGTCGGTGTTTGTTGGGTGGTGGATGTCGCGCCAGATGCGCCGTCCGGGGCGAGACGCCCGCATCGGCTTGTTCTGGCTGACGTGGCTCGTGTATGGCGTCCTCATCGTCTGGCTGACAGGCGTATACGCGGATCTGTCGTTGCTGGGCCTGTTCCTCGCCGTCTTCGCCATGTTCGGCTATGTGGTCATGGGGTTATGGCTGTGGCGGCCTTTGCTCTGGGTGGGCGTTGGCATCACCATCCTCGCCATCGCCGCCTATCTTCTCCTTCCGAACTTCCTGGATCTCGCCATGGCGATCTTGGGAGGCGGCACGCTCATCGTTAGCGGGCTGTACATCTATCGGAACTGGAGGTGAGTCATGCCAGACCTGGACCCCATCATCCATCAGCCTGTGCGTTTGCAGATCATGGCCGCGCTGACGACGCTGCCCGGGGATGCGCAAATGGAGTTCGTAGCACTGCGTAAAATGCTTTCTCTGACTGATGGCAATCTCAGCGTGCATTTGCGCAAGCTGGAAGATGCCGGATATGTGCGGGTCGACAAAGCCTTTGTGGGGCGCAAGCCCCGCACCTTTATCACGGCTACGCCTGCAGGACGCGCGGCCTTCGATGCTCACGTGCAAGCATTGCAGGCCATCATCCAGCGTCCGGGGCCCCACGCATCATAGCCATCCTTTCGCCGTCGATGACGCCGCCGGAGGAGCTATCTTCTGCAGGTCGCGCGCCCCCGGCGGCGCAAAGGACAGGTCCGCGCTTGTCCCTGACTCCAGGACATGCTAAGATCGGCCCATGAAACGAAAATCTCTGTTATGCCTCATGCTAGGAGCCATGTTGCTGCTGGCCGGTTTGACAACGATTTTGATTCCCCAAACCGCCCTGGCAGACCCCTGCCCCAAGCCCGACAAAGAACTGGACCTGTCGGATTGCGCACTGCTGTGGGCGCAATCCTCAACCCGCCGCCCAGGCATCATCACTTACACGGTGGCCTATGGCGATACCATGTGGGGCATTGCCACCCATTACGGATTGGATGTGGACACCCTGCGATACAGCAACCCCGAACTCTACCGAAATCCCGATCGGCTTTACGTGGGCCAGGTTGTTCGGATTTTGCCATTTATAGGGGCGATTCACCAGGTCAAAGCTGGCGAGACCCTGGCTTCCATCGCCCAGAAATGGCATGTCTCTCCCGAAGCCATCATCAACTACCAGCCCAACCATCTCGACGCTCATCAATCCCTTGCGCCCGGCCAGGAGCTCGTCGTCCCCGGCGGCCGTCTGGATCTGAACATCCCCAAGCCCGATCACTCGTCCGAGGCTGTCTTTGCCTGGCCTCTGCGCGGCTGGCTCAGCCAGGGCTACTCGAGCAAACATCGGGCTGTGGATATCGCCACAGTGTGGAAAGCGCCCGTGTATGCCGCGGGCGATGGCCGGGTGGTGCGTGCTGGCTGGCTTTACACCGGTTATGGTTTCTCCGTCATCATCGACCATGGCCATGGTCTGCGTACTCTGTACAGCCATATGACCAATCCGGCGGTCCAGGTCGGCGATTGGGTGAAGCGGGGACAGCAGATCGGACTGGTTGGCTCCACTGGCAACTCCACGGGTCCGCACGTGCATTTTGAGGTGCGCAAGAACGGCGTGCGCGTCAATCCCCTCTCCTATCTTCCTTCGCTTCCGCCCCACTGAGGTAGTTATCGGTAGCTAGTCGTGACCGTGCTGGTCTTTGGCTGCAATCTTTGTTGTCAATGAGGCTGGACTGAATACTGATAACTGAATGCTGATTACTGGCTACTGACCATGAATCGATCGCCAACTGTTGCCGTCATCGACTTCGGCTCTCAAACAGCTCAGCTCATCGCCCGCCGGGTGCGAGATCTGGGCGTGTATTGTGAGCTCATTCCCTGGGACGCGGCCGCGGAGCAGCTGGCCCAGGCCCAGGCCTACATCCTCTCCGGCGGGCCGTCCAGCATCTACGAGCCGAACGCGCCCCATTTGCCCGATATCGTGCTGACCAGCGGCAAGCCGGTGCTGGGCATTTGTTACGGGATGCAGGCGCTGGCCGACGCGCTGGGCGGCCATGTCGCGCCCGCGTCGGCCCGGGAATTCGGCCATACGCCCGTAACCATCACGGCTGACGCCCCTCTGCTTTCGGGCTTGCCCGAGCAGCTGGATGTGTGGATGAGCCACAGCGATCATGTGGATCGTCTACCGCCAGGCTGGCGGGCGCTGGGCGCATCCCGGCAGGACAGCGTAGCCATCATGGGCGATGCGGCGCGAAGGCGCTACGGCATCCAGTTTCATCCCGAGGTGCAGCACACCCGCCAGGGCATGGACATCTTGCGCAACTTCCTCTTCGATGTGGCGGAGCTGGAGGTCGATTGGACGCCCGCGAATTTCATCGAGGAGATGGCGCAGGAGATACGAGAGCGGGTGGGTTCACACCGTGTGCTGTTGGGACTCAGCGGCGGCGTGGATTCTTCGGTGGCCGCGGCGCTCATCCATCGGGCTGTGGGCGAGCAGCTCACCTGCGTCTTTGTGGATCATGGCATGATGCGCCAGGGAGAGACCGATGAGGTCTTCGAGACCTTCCAGCAGGCCCACGGCATTCACCTTATCGGCATCAACGCAGCCGAACAATTTTTGGAGGACTTGAAAGGCGTCACCGACCCCGAGGAGAAGCGCAAGCGCATCGGGCATCGTTTTGTGCGGGTGTTCGAGGCCGAGGCAGCGCGGCTGGTGGCCGAAACGCCCGGCGCGCCCTACCGATTCCTGGCCCAGGGCACTCTCTACCCCGATGTCATCGAGAGCGCGGCCACGGGCCGGGAGCAGGCTGCACGCACCATCAAGACCCATCACAACGTGGGAGGCTTGCCCGAGGACATCGAATTCGAGCTGCTGGAGCCGCTGCGGTATCTGTTCAAGGATGAAGTGCGCCGCGTGGGCCTGGCGCTGGGGCTGCCCGAAAGCGTCGTCTGGCGTCATCCCTTCCCGGGCCCGGGCCTGGCTATCCGCATTCTGGGCGAAGTCACCTGGGATCGGCTGGAAACCCTGCGTCAGGCCGATGCCATCGTCATTCAGGAATTGCAGAGCGCAGGCCTCTATCGGGCCACCTCGCAGGCCTTCGCCGTGCTGCTGCCCGTGCGCAGCGTGGGCGTCATGGGCGACTATCGCACCTATGGGAACGTGGTCGCCATTCGCGTTGTGACCACCGACGATTTTATGACAGCGGATTGGGCCAAACTGCCCGACGACCTGCTCGGACGCATGGCCAACCGCATCGTCAATGAGGTGGAAGGCGTGAACCGGGTGGTTTACGACATCACCTCCAAGCCTCCCGCCACCATCGAGTGGGAGTGATTGTTTTCGTCATGTTTCGTTTATTCCGCTGGCTGGCGCTACTGCTCATCGCCGCGGCCATCCTCTTCATTGGCCCGCAATACGTCAAGTATGCCAGGGGGCGAGACGCCATCCCCGCAGGCGTGACTTTGAGCGGACTGAAGATCGGAGGCGATTCCACCGCCCAGGCCGTCGCGAATCTACGCGGGGTTTACGAACGGCCGATTCTGGTCTTCCACGGCGAAAACACCATGATTCTGCAACCTGAAGCGATCGATTTTCAGGTGGATGCGGAGAGTATGGTGGCCAAAGCCCAGGAGCTGGGGCGGGGCTGGCGGGCCATCTGGGAATTCCTCTTTTATGTGATGGACAAGCCAGTGGCGGGCATGGACATCCCTTTGGCATACACTTACGATCGGCGGAAGCTGGCGGACTGGATCGAGGCGCAATCTCAGAAATACGATCATGAGCCCTTGCCGCCCTCCGTCAGCCTTGAAACCCTCTCCTTCGTCCAGGGACGTCCGGGCGTGCGCACCGAGCCTGCACAAACGGCCATTAACATCATCGCGGGCTTCACCAACGCGTACAATCGGGAGGCGCACTTCGAGCTCATCACCCAAGAGCCGGGCAAGCCTGATTTCACGGCTTTGGATACGGCCATGCGCCTGCGGTTCGAGCAGTTTCCGGGCGTGTATGCCGCGTATTTCCAATTCCTGCCCACGGGCGAAGAAATCGATATCGATGCGGAGACCGCGTTTTCGGGCATGAGCACCGTCAAGATCGGCATCATGCTCCTCACCTACATGGATAACGACCTGCCTCTGCCCGATAACATCACCAAGTGGATCAGCATCACCGTCACCTCACCCACGGCCAGCAACGCCGCGGCCAATGCCCTGATGTATCATCTTGGGGATGGCGATTTGATGAAAGGCGTGCGCCGGGTGTCGCAGTTCTATCAGGATTTTGGCCTGAAGAACACCTTCATCTCGATGCCTTACAATAGCGAAGTCATCCCGCCCATGAAGCGCACGCCCGCCAACACGAATCCCGACTATCATACCAATCTGGACCCGGCCATGCAGACCACGCCCCGGGATATGGGAGTGCTGCTGGCGGAGATCGGGCGCTGCGCCGAGGGCAAAGGCGCTTTACTGGCCGCTTATCCCGATAAACTCACGCCCGAAAAGTGTCAGAATCTGATCTGGTGGCTGGAGCAGAATCCGCTGGGCTATCTCATCAAATATGGCGTGCCCGAAGGGACGAAGATCGGGCATAAGCACGGCTACGCGCCCGACACCCAGGGCGACATTGCCATCATTTACGGCCCCGAAGGCCCCTACGTGCTCACCATTTACGTCTATCAGTACGGCTGGGTGTTGTGGGATATGAGCAATCCCCTGATGGCCGATGTGAGCCGTCTGGCGTGGAATTTCTTCCTGTTCCGCGAGGGAAAGGAACAGCTTCCGCCCCCCGTCTATGACGAGGAAGCCCAAACGCCTGCTCAATAGGCTTCGCGCACAATCACACCCAGAGCGTTGGGGCCAATGAATGTCGCCAGGGTGGCGTCGTACACGTCGGTGAAGATGGAAATATCGGGAAACATATCTCGCAGCCGCTCCAGCAGGGCCGTGGATTCACTGACATTGTTATGCTGCAAGAGCGCGATCTCTTCCAGATATGCGAACTCGCTGATGTAATCGTAGAGCTTCTCCACCGCGCCCTCCGCGTCTCGGGCCTTATCCATCACCAGCAGATCGCCTTCCCGGGTCTCCACCATGGCCCGGATCCCCAGCATCGACCCCAGAAACGCCTGAGATTTGCGCAAACGCCCATCTCTTTCCAGATAATTCAGGTCGCTGGTGAGGAAGGCCAGGAAGATGGCAGGGATCATCCCGCGAATCTCCCGTCCGATAGCCCCAGCATTTTGCCCTGCCTGGGCCATCTGCGCGGCCCGCAGCACAATCATACCCAATCCCCGGCTGATGGTTTCGCTGTCGATGACGGTGATGCGCGTATGGCTGCGCAGCGTGCTCGCGGCCGCGCGGGCCACCTCCGCCACCGGATTCAATTTGTGCGAGGTGTGAATGGAGATGATGTGGTCGGCCCGGCGGCTCAGGTCGTAGTAGAGATCGATCATCTCCTGCAACGTGGGCGGCTCGGTCGTGGGCATGCTCTTGACTGTCTCCAGACGCCGGAAGTATGATTCGTAGGAAAGCTCGGTGAATTCCTTGAAAACCTTGCGCCCCATCCTGATCCGCAAGGGGGCGACGGAGATGTCATACTGCTGGACTTCGTCGGGCGTGAGATGAGCGCTGCTGTCGGTGACGATGAGAACTTTTTCCATGATGTTTGGCGATGATGAAAGGGTGAATGGTCTGTCGGGGAGAGAGATCTCCCCACACTGACACAATTATACACCAATTTTCGATGATTTTGGGGGGGATTTTTGTGAATTTTCGATTTATTCCACCGAAATAATGTAATGATAATGGGGTTGGCCGCCCGAAATCCACTCCACCTCCACATCAGGATGCCGACTTTCTATTTCCTGAGCCAACCGCTGCACCCCATCTCTCTGCACGGGCTGGCCAAAATAAAGCGTGACCACATCGGCTTCTTCCTCCGCCAGCAATGCGGACAGCGCCTGCAATGCCGCCTGGTTCACATCTTGGCCCGAACAGCACAGCGCACCATCCACCAGAGCAATGGCGTGGCGCTCCTGCACCGCCACGCCATTGATATGCGCATCGCGCACCGCGGTGGTCACCTCGATGGTGTGCACCTGTGCGGCCATGGCTTGCATTTGCCGGGCATTTTCCGCCGCGCCCTGTTCAGGATTGAAAGCGAACATGGCGGCGACGCCCTGGGGCGGCGTGTGCGTTTCCACCACATACGCCTGCTTGCTGCACAATTCGGCGGCCAGCCGCGCGGCCATGACGATGTTCTTGTTGTTGGGAAGAATGATGACCTCCGGTTCGGCCACGCGCGTCAGGGCTTGTAGCAGGTCTTCGGTGGCGGGATTCATGGTCTGACCGCCCGAGACGACCTGACACGCGCCCAGGCTTTTGAACACCTGGGCAAAGCCCTCGCCCGGCGCCACCGCCACCACATTGGCGCAACGTTCATCCGCCAGAAAGTCCCTCTGCTGCTCAGCCTGGATGATCCCTTCCTTCCACTCACCCCGCCGCCGTAGCGTTTGCAAGGTCATGTTCTCCACCACGATGTCGTCCAGCTGTCCCAATGACGCGCCGTAGGAGAGAAATGGACCTGGGTCGTCGCCATGCACATGCACTCTGATGACAGCATCCGCCCGCCCCACGACCACGCTCTCGCCACCCAACTCGATGAGCCGCTGTCGAATGGCGTCCTCATCTGGAGGAGCGTTGTAAACCAGAAACTGAATGTCGTAGCCCCACTCGTCGCCCAGGCCTTCCAGACGCGGTCGGGGATTGATTGGCGCAGCAGGCGCCGATTCGATAGTTTTCCCCTGCACGAAACGGGTCATCCCCTCCAGCAGATAGACCAGGCCCTGCCCCCCGGCATCCACCACGCCCGCCTGTTTGAGGACGGGCAGCATCTCAGGCGTCTGCGCCAGCGTCTCCTTGGCCTTGGTCAGCGTACTCTCCAGCAAAAAGCCGATGTCTTTGTTCCGAGCCGACGCATATTCGCTGGCGTCGGCGATGGCCCGGATGATGGTGAGTATCGTGCCCTCCGCCGGCTGCATCACGCCCCGATAAGCGCTTCGTTGACCCTGGCGGAAGGCCCGGGCCAGCGCGGGCGCATCGAGGGCTGGCAGATCGCCAATAGCGTCCGCCATGCCCCGCAGAATCTGGGAGAGGATGACGCCGCTGTTGCCCCGGGCGCCCCGGATAGCAGCCAGAGAAAAACGGCGCAGCAGTTCCCCGGCGTGTTTCTCATTCCTCCCCTCGATTTCCTTCCACGCGGCTTGCATGGTGAGGGTCATATTGGCGCCTGTGTCGCCATCGGGCACCGGAAAGACGTTGAGCGCGTCCACCTCATCCTTGTGCCGGCGAAGCGCATTCAGTGCAGCGCCCAGCATCCCTTGCACATCCTGGGCGTCCAGAATCGAATGATAGGAAGCATCTCGCGAGATCATCAGCGCTCCCTCATCCGTTCCCAATGGCGCCGCGCCGCGGGCGCTGTCTCGATTTTTGTGGGCTCGATGTAAAGATAGATCATACGTAACTACGAAGGCGGCATGCTTGAACGTAACTTTTGCGGTGATGGCCCCCATCTCGCTGGAGGACAGCCTGCGCTGTCCTTCAGCCCGCGGGCTCGATAGTGCGACCTCAGTCCGCGGTTTGGCGGCGCTGGCCGACTGAAGTCAGAACTTTTGGGCGTGGCCCCCTCCTTTGGTCCCTCTCCCGCCCGTCTCGGAGCGGGGGAGGAGGAGCGGAAGCAGCGTTTGGCGCCGCCGAAGGCGGGCCTGCGTCCGCCCATTGCTGGCTGATACGGTTCTATAATTGCGCAGAAAATTTGCAGAATCGATGCGCTTATGCTAAGCTAACTGTTGCGCCCCGAAAAGGGGCTTTTATTTGGCGCATGACCTGGCATTCGCCAGACGGCGCATCCGTCCAGCTTTGAAAGCAATCAATTGCTATATTTTGGAGATAGAATCATGGCAAAATGTGAAATTTGCGGACGAGGTCCTCAGTTTGGCAATCATGTTAGCTTCTCGCAGCGCCATGTCAAGCGTCGCTTCAATGCTAACGTGCAGAAACGCAAGGTGATGATCAACGGCCAGGTGCGCCGCATCCACATCTGCACAAGCTGTCTGAAGACTCTGTCCAAGACGACCGCCTAAAGCAATCGCCAATTCCTCCGGGGGATTGGCGAATTTGCTTTTGGGAGGTGGCGATGGGCGCGGGGGAAACCGACATCAGCATTGTATGCATTGCCGGGGGGCTTCGCAACATGGGGCATACATCATACGGGCGGTTTTTGGGGACGAACGGTGAGGCTGCGATATTGCAGCACCCGCACCTGGCCTGGATGCCCCCCCTTGATCTTGCGCAGATGCCGCCGGCGGGTGACGATGACCGGGGCTTTGGCGTTCTCCCGGGCCCGGGAATGCCACAGCGCCCAGGCCGCAGCCTGTTCGATGGTCTCGTCCGGCACGTCGCGTCCTGCCGTGCGGATGACGACATGAGAGCCGGGAACGCCTTGCGCGTGCAGCCAAAGGTCTTCGGGGCGGGCCATCTGCCAGGTGACGCGCTCATTCTGCAACGCGTTGCGCCCGATGATCACCTCGAAGCCGGTGGGGGTCATCACGCGGAGAGGGTGGGAGCGAGGCGGTCGCGGGCGTTTTCGCCCCGTTTCCGACGCCAGCCCCGAGGCCAGCAGCGCTGCGCGCAGCTCTTCGATCTGGGGCGTGTTGTCGGCCAGTCTCACATCGCTTTCGATCTGCTCCAACCAGGCCAGATCCCGGTCTACCGCGGCCAGCAGCGCCGGGATTTTCTCTGCGGCCCGCTTCTTCTTTCGGTAGCGGCTAAAATACGCCTGGGCGTTTTCGCTAGGACTCAGAGCGGGGTCCAGAGAGATGTTGAGGATTTCTTCTCCCGTGTCGGCCAGCAGCTCGACATCGCCAGGTTGGATTTTCCAGGCATAGGCCAGAATCCACTCGCCGGAGGCCCGCAGCCGGGCCACATCCTCCTCCCCCACGGCTTGTTCGCCCAGACTGGCCTGCCGCGCCAGCAGCTTTTTGCGGGCCTGCTGGACCAGCGCCAGGGTCTGGCTGCGGCGTCCGGCATAGCTGTCATCGCCCAACGCGATGTCGTAGTAGGCGCGGGCCGCTGCGCTGATGGAGGAATGATAGTCGAGTCGCCCGAGATGCGTAAGCTCGTAGGGGGCGAAGGCCAGCGGCGCCCCCTCCTCATCCAGAGCGATGGTGGGGGCCCAGCCGCCCTGTCGGGGCAACGCTCGCAGCCAGGCCAGCGCGTCCATCAGGCTCGTGGCGCTGAGATTGGGATGCGAAGCATCGGCCAATGCGTCGCCCGTGGCCCGGAATGCGATCTCGCGGGCGGCCAATGGACTGAGTCCGGCGATGCGGGTCACCAGGGCGCGCCACACGGGTTTGCCTGCGGGCGTCTGATGTAGGAGCCGGGCCACATCCTCCTCGCGCACCAGGTCAGGAGCCAGTTTGTCGCGTTGTGGCGGAGGCGGTTGATACGCGCGGCCGGGCAGCACGATGCGCCGGGCCCGCTCATTGCGCTCGAAATGCCGCAAGGATGCCAGTACGTGGCCCTGGCCGTCATTCAGCGCCAGATTGCTCCATCGCCCCATGATCTCGGCTGCGAGGACGCTTTCGCCTTGCGCCGGGTGTGAGAAGGCCAGATAGAGCAGCCGCTCCCATCCGGGCTGAACGATCTGCCTCAGGCGAGCGCCGCGCAGTCGTTTGCGGGCCAGCAGCAGAAAGGGCGCATCCTTCTCGACTCCGCGTCGGGCTTTGGCCGCAAGCAGGTGCACCCGGGCAAAGCGGGCGTCGACGCTCAGCAGCAGCCAGCGCCGTTGCCCGTTCCGAAAAATTTCCAGGGCCAGAGCGTGCTCATCGGGTTGCAGAACGGCCTGAACCCGCCCATTCTGTACGGTCTCTTCCAGCTCGCGACGCACAGCCGCCAGGGTGATAGCATCCATGCGCCCATTGTAGTACAGGCACGCGCTGCTTTGAAAATGTAAAAGTCAAAATGAAAAAGGCAAAAATATCTCACGCAAAGGCGCAAAGCAGGAAGTAAAGAGGGGCAGGTTTGCAGGTGGCAAGTCAGCTCCTGCAGCGCCACCTGCCACCGCTATTTTTCCGGCATCTGTGTCGATATCGCCTGTCGTCTATCCTCCTTTCATTGGCGTGGGCAGGCTCGCAGTAATCCTGCTCGGCGGGGCGCCAAAAGCCCGGTCGTTGTTTGCCGCTGGATGCGGAAAGTCAGTATAATCAAGGCCATTCTGGATTTTTGGAGAATATCTTTTATGCAACCTTCTTACGCTTGTGACTGTCCAATCATCGGCATCCCCGTCGGCCAGGGGACGAATCCCCGCGGGGCGAAGCTCTACACTGTGCACCAGCTCTATCTCAACGCGGTGTTTCGGGCGGGCGGCGTGCCCTGCCCCATTCCTCTTCATCTCGATGAGGCGCAATACAGCGGCATCTTCCAGCGCCTGGATGGCCTGCTATTGGCTGGGGGAGAGGATGTCGATCCCCAATTTTATGGCGCCGCTCCTTCTGCGGAGATCGAGAGAACCGATCCCGACCGGGACCGGGTGGAGCTCATGCTGGCCCGCTGGGCGGTCGATGCGCAAATGCCTATCCTCGGCATCTGCCGGGGACACCAGCTGCTGAATGTGGCTCTGGGGGGGGAGCTTTATCAGGATATTCAGGCGGAGGTGGGCGTCGATGAGATCCATGACATGCGAGGCAAGGGGGAGGGATTTCGGCAGAAGCGCCCGCATCAGGTGATTCTGAATCCCGAAAGCAAGATCGCCCGGGAGCTGGGCGCAGTGTTATGGGTCAATTCTCTGCACCATCAGGCCATCGCCACGCCCGGACAGGGAATGAAGGTGACGGGCATGTCTCCGGAGGGCGTCATCGAAGCCACAGAACTGGCAGATCATCCCTTTGCCGTCACTGTGCAATGGCATCCTGAGATGCTGGCGGACGATGAGCTGATGCACCGACTTTTCCATCTGTTCGTCGCAGAGGCCAGAGGCTATCGAACGGAACACCAGGCATGATCGAAATCCGCGCCACCTCCAATGAAGCTCCCATCGGCGTTTTCGATTCGGGCGTCGGCGGGCTTTCGGTGTGGCGGGAGATCGTACAGATTTTGCCAGAGGCGTCGACCCTGTATTTGGCGGATCAGGCGCATGTGCCTTACGGAGCCCGGCCGATTGGAGAAGTGGCGGCGCTTACTTACGCGGCTACGGCCTGGCTCATCGAACAAGGCGCCAGGCTTATCGTCATCGCCTGCAATACCGCTTCGGCCGCTGCTCTCACCGGTCTGCGTCTGCGCTGGCCCAAAATCCCCATCGTGGGCATGGAGCCGGCGGTGAAGCCAGCCAGCCAGGCCACGCGCACCAGACATGTGGGCGTGCTGGCCACTCCGGGCACACTGCGAGCGTCTCGTTTTTCGCATCTGGTGGAACGGTTCGCCAATGGCGTGCAGGTCCATACGCTGATGGGGACGGGACTGGTGGAGATGGTGGAACGCAATGAATTATCGGGGCCAGCCATCGAGGAGAAAATCGAGGCGATCCTTTCCCCTGTCCGCGGCGTACCCATCGACCATCTGGTGCTGGGATGCACCCACTTTCCATTCCTCGCCGCCTCCCTGCAGAAGGCGCTGGGCGAGGAGGTGACGTTGGTCGATCCTGCGCCCGCGGTGGCCCGTCAGACGAAACGGGTATGGCAACCACGGGCGCTGCCGCACAATCAGCCGGGAGGCGGCTCGTGGCGGTTCGTCACCACGGGAGATGTGAAAGCGTTTCGGCAGTTGACCATCGCGTTGGTTGGCGAACTATTGGATAACGCCCCAGGCCCCGTCTCCTTTCAACGCACAGATATCGTATAACCTGATGTGCGATTTTTTTGCTCTAAAAAGCAGGCCTTGATGCTTTGATCTGCTGTCCCACAAACCGACGAAGGGACGAAAGGACGAAAATGGACGAAGAAAGATGCAGGTTTCGTCCCCTTTGGTCATTTTGCGTCCATGTTCGTCGGCTTGTTCAGCGGAAGATGTTTGATCAGCCCGTTGATGCGCTATAAAAAGTTGCACATTGGGTATCGTATAGACTTATCAACGGAGGCGAAAGGCATGGACGCCAATCTGAAACCATCGAACAACGGACAGGAAGAAAGCGCTTGTGCACGATATCAGAATGAGATCCTCAGACTGAAGAAGAGATTGAAGCGGCTGAATCGTATCAAACAGGGGTATGTGGAGCAGGTGGGCTTCATGCTCCGCTTCGCGGAGATGCTGCCCATGGGTATCGCTGTACACGTCAATGGCATCATCACCTATATCAATCCCGCGGGCGTGGCGACGATGCGGGCCAGAAGCGCCAGGGAGCTGGTTGGCAGAAACGCGTTCGACTTCATCCACCCCAATGACATTCAAACGGCCCAAACCCGCATCAATCAATTGGTCTCACCAGGCTCCGATGCGTCCTTTGCCACGGTTCCCTTTGCGGAAGAGCAATTGCTGGATGTCGATGGCAATATCGTCGATGTGGAACTGGCTGCGTTTCTATTGGAGAAAACCGACTCGGAGACCTCGATTCTCGTGATATTCCATGATGTTTCCGAGCGAAAGCGTCAGCAGCAGGTGCAGTCCCGGCACATGGCCCGCTTCCGTCAGCTGATCAGTCTCCTGCCCGATGCGACCATCATCCACAGAAATGGCGTCGTGCTCTTTGCCAACCAGACCGCTCTGAACCTGCTTGGATATCCATCCGAGGAGGAGATCATCGGTCGTTCGGTCTTCGATTTTCTGCATCCCGATGAATATGAAAATGTGAGAAAGCGCATTCGGCAGGTGGTGGAAACCCGGGCGCCGCTGCCTCCCGTGCATGAATATGTGATGCGCACGGATGGGGAAACGTTTCTGGCCGAGACGATGGCCATTCCCTTTGAGGAGGGAGACGATTCCGAGGTGCTGGTGGTGCTGCGCGATGTTACAGAAAAGGAGAAGATGCTCAAAGCGCTGGAGAAGAGTGAGGCGAAGTTCAGAATGTTGGCGGAATTATTGCCCGCCTCCGTCTTTGTGGTGGATGAGGCAGGATCGTTGATCTACCTCAATGCAACTTCTGAGATCATCCTGGGGTTTTCTCTCGAAGAATCGCTGGGCGTCAATTATCGCGATCTGGCTCAGTCGGATTCGCTGCAAAACGCCATGGCCCAATTCGGCGGCTTGCGCCTGGGCGAGACCGCCAATTTCGAGCTGCAAGTGAAAGACAAACAAGATAAATGGGTGTGGTTGGATGTCAGGATCACAAAGACGGTGATGGATGATCAGGTAGTGGGGCTGGGCGTCGCCACCGATATCACCTGGCGCAAAGAGACGGAGGCGCTTCTCAAACGTCAGGCCCAGAAGCTGGTCAAAGCGTATGAGGATGAGCGTGGACGCATCGCCCGGGAGTTGCACGACGAGGTGGGACAGCAGCTCATCGGCATGAAGTTTGCATTGGAACGGGCGCAGCATTTCACCGACACGGAAGCCGGCTCCTCGGCCATCCAGAAAGCCCGGCAGATGTTGGCGGACCTGACCGAGATGGTGCGCGAACTCTCCCTCTCCTTCCGTCCTCCCATGCTGGATGATCTGGGGCTGCTGCCAACCTTGCTCTGGCATTTCGAGCGCTACACCAAGCGCACGGGCATCCAGGTGCAATTCCGCCATTCCGGACTGGACGCGCGTCGGCTGCCCAAATCTGTGGAGATATCGGTCTTCAGGATCATCCAGGAGTCGCTGACCAATGTCGCTCGATATGCCCAGGTTGATGCCGTTCAGGTGACGATTCGCGGGGCCGAAGACCAGATCGAGCTGTTTATCCGCGACCACGGCGTGGGGTTTGATTTCCTCGGCAACCAGGGCCGGTACGCCTCCAGCGGCATTCCTGGCATGATGGAACGGGCGGAGCTGTTGGGGGGACAGCTCCATGTCGAAAGCGCTCCAGGCCAGGGCGTCACCATCACCGCCACCCTTCCTCTGCTGCGAGAATGAGCCCTCCGAAAGAAAATCTCCCAAAATGAAAGGTGCGTCGCTCGGCCGTTGTGCGACGCACCTGCTGATTTGAAAATAAGGACGATAGACCATGGACGGGGGACGATGGTTTCACGAGCCTTCATCATCCGTCGTCTATCGTCCTTTCACCGGTATCGGCGCAGGCAAGCCCGCAGCCAGCCTGTTTTAGTTCAGTGAGAGGTCGGGCGCGGCGGGGCCTTCCAGCACTTTTTCGGGCTCAGGCCCGGGCTCGCCCGCGGGGCGCAGGGCCGCAGCCAGCACCTGCTCGATGCCCTCCACCAGCACGAAGTTCAGCTCCTGACGGATGTCCTCGGGCAGATCGTCCAGGTCGGCCTCATTGCGCTGGGGCAGGATGATGGTCTTCAGGCCCGCGCGGTGGGCTGCCAGAATTTTTAGCTTGACGCCGCCGATGGGCAACACCTGGCCGCGCAGGGTGATCTCACCGGTCATGCCCACATCGGCTCGCACCGGGCGGTTGGT
>Ga0256914_1002614_pt1 | contig 14889 bp, 10 predicted proteins | sample HulkmetaG_FD_191571 | JGI IMG/M metagenome (GOLD analysis project Ga0256914, IMG submission 191571) | Hydrothermal chimney microbial communities from Main Endeavour vent field at the Juan de Fuca Ridge, Pacific Ocean - Hulk | ecosystem: Environmental > Aquatic > Marine > Hydrothermal vents ... | reverse complement strand
CTTTCGGCCGTGCTCACCACCCGCGTCCAGGCTGGGAACCCGCCCGATATTGCCATTCTGCCCAACCCTGGCTTGCTCTATGAGCTCGCCAAAGAGGGCCATTTAGTGCCTTTGGATTCCTTCATGGATGTGGACAAAGTCAAAAACGACTACGGTCAATCGTGGGTTGATTTGGCCAGTTACGATGGCCACCTCTACGGCATTTTCTACAAAGTGGCCATCAAGAGCCTGGTCTGGTATGACCCCAAGGCTTTTGCTGCCAAAGGCTATCAAGTGCCCAAGACGTGGGATGAGATGATGGCCCTTTCGGACCAGATCGTGGCCGACGGCGGCACGCCCTGGTGCATTGGTCTGGAAAGCGGCGCGGCCAGCGGCTGGCCTGGCACCGACTGGATCGAAGACATCATGCTCCGCACGGCGGGGCCCGAAATGTATGACAAGTGGGTACGCCATGAAATTCCCTGGACCGACCCAGTGGTCAAAAACGCGTGGGAGATTTTCGGCAAAATTGCGCGCAACGACAAATATGTCTGGGGCGGCACGCAGGGCGAATTGAACACCAACTTTGGCGATGCGCCGCGGCCGCTGTTTGACAACCCGCCGGGCTGCTACATGCACCGCCAGGCTTCGTTCATCACCAGTTTCTTCCCCAAAGGGTTGAAACCGGGTGAAGATTACGACTTCTTCGTGCTGCCGCCCATTGACGAGAAATGGGGCACGCCTGCGCTCATCGCTGGCGATGTCATCGTGATGCTCAACGACACGCCCGAAGTGCGCCAGTTTGTGGAATACCTGGCCAGCGCCAAGCCGCAGGAAATCTGGGCAGCCAAGGGCGGCTTCATCTCGGCTAACAAGCAAGTCAGCCTGGATGCTTATCCCGATGCGCTGACCCGCAAGATGGCCGAGGCCATCATCAACGCCAAAGTCGCCCGCTTCGACGGCTCCGACCTGATGCCCCCCGCAGTGGGCGCCGGCGCGTTCTGGACCGGCATCTTGGACTACGTCGGCGGCACCGACCTTGACACCGTGCTCCAAGATATCGAAGCCGCAGCCCAAGACGCCTACAAACCGTAACCGGCTCACACAAAGGGGCGGCCCGCGTGGGTCGCCCCTTTTTCGTCGGTCGCTCGTAAGGAGGGGTTCATGCACTGGCGAAAATCATGGGTGGCCTGGCTCTATCTTGCCCCCGCGCTGCTGATCGTGACGGCTTATTTGGTGTACCCTACCTTGGCCACCCTTTATTACAGCTTCCTGGACGCGCACGGCCAGCAATTCGTGGGGCTGGAAAATTACAAATGGGTCTTCACCTCCAGCGCCATGCACGTCGCGTTCCGCAACAATTTGTTGTGGATTGTGGTCTTCACCAGCGCGACCGTGGGTTTGGGGCTCGTGTTGGCTGTGATGGCCGACCGAGTGCGCTATGAATCGCTCGTCAAATCAGCCATCTTCCTGCCGATGGCGATTTCGTTTGTGGGGGCTGGCGTCATTTGGCTGTTCATGTACGCGTATCGCCCGGCCAACGTCCCTCAAATTGGCGTGCTCAACGCCATTTGGGTCAACGTTTTCCATCATGACCCTGTGGGTTGGCTGACCAACCGCTCCATCAACAACTTCGCGCTCATTGCAGTGGGGGTCTGGATTTGGACCGGCTTCAACATGGTCATCCTCTCTGCGGCTTACAAAAACATCCCCAAGGAGCTGCTGGAAGCCGCACGCGTTGACGGCGCTACTGAATGGACCATTTTTTGGAAAATCGTGCTGCCGTTGATGAAACCCACCCTGGCCGTGGTGGTCACCACCATGATTATCAACGTCCTCAAGGTCTTCGACATTGTGTATGTGATGACCAACGGCAATTACGGCACCGAGGTGATGGCCAACCGCATGTACAAAGAAATGTTCCACTACTACAACTTTGGCCGAGCCAGCGCCATTGCCGTGGTGCTCTTGTTGGCAATCATTCCGGTGATGCTGGTCAACAACCGTCGTTTCCGGGAACAGGAGGCGCAATAATGGTGACGCGAGCCCTTCGTTGGTTGGCCCGTCTTCCTTTGCATGTGATTCTCATCGCGGCTGCTGTGGTGTGGATGATACCCACCGTAGGGCTGTTCATCAGTTCGCTGCGCCCCCCCGACGCAGTGATGCGCACCGGCTGGTGGACGGTTTTCACCCACCCCTTTGATTTCACCCAATTCACCCTGCAAAACTATATTGACATCCTCACCGCGCAGGGCATGGGGCGGGCTTTCCTCAACAGCCTTATCATCACCATCCCCGCGACGATCATCCCCATCAGCGTGGCTGCCTTCGCGGCCTACGCGTTTGCCTGGATGGATTTCCGCGGGCGAGATGCGCTCTTCGGCATCGTGGTCGGCCTCATGGTGGTGCCGCTCCAGATGACCCTCATCCCGCTGCTCAAGGTGTATAACCATCTGGGGCTGGCCGGCACCTATCTGGGGGTATGGTTGGCCCACACGGGCTATGGCCTGCCTTTTGCCGTGTATCTGCTGCGCAATTTCTTTGGCGCGCTGCCGCGCGACCTGCTGGAATCCGCTTATCTGGATGGCGCTTCCGACTTTACCGCGTTCTTCCGGCTGGTGTTGCCCCTTTCCATTCCAGCCCTGGCCTCGCTGGCCATCTTCCAATTCCTCTGGGTGTGGAATGACCTGTTGGTCGCGCTGATTTACCTCGGCGGCACGGAAAAAGTCGCACCCTTGACCCTCAAACTGAGCAGCCTCATCAATTCGCTGGGGCAAAACTGGCACCTGCTCACTGCCGCGGCCTTTGTCTCGATGGCCTTCCCGCTGGTGGTCTTCCTCGCCTTGCAACGCTACTTTGTGCGTGGTATCCTTGCCGGGTCAGTCAAAGGCTAACGAGGGCTTATGTGGTACAAAAACGCGGTTTTCTATGAACTCTACGTCCGGGCATTTTACGACAGCAACCACGACGGCCACGGCGACTTGCAAGGCGTCATCCAAAAACTGGATTATCTCCAATGGTTAGGGGTAGATTGCATCTGGCTGTTGCCCATCTACCCCTCGCCGCTCAAAGACGACGGCTACGACATCGCGGATTATTACAACATCCACCCCGACTACGGCACCCTGGACGACTTCCGCCAACTCCTCCGCGAAGCCCATCGCCGCGGCATCCGTGTCATTGCAGATTTGGTGCTCAACCACACCTCCGACCAACACCCCTGGTTCCAAGAAGCCCGTCGCAACCCCCACTCCCCCTACCACCACTACTACGTTTGGAGCGACACCGACCAGAAATACGCCGACGCGCGCATCATCTTCCTGGATACCGAAACCTCCAACTGGGCGTGGGACCCTGTTGCGCGCAAATACTACTGGCACCGCTTCTACAGTTGCCAACCCGACCTCAACTATGACAACCCCGCGGTGCAAGAGGAAATGCTCCGCGTGGTGCGCTTTTGGCTGGAAATGGGCCTGGATGGCTTTCGCGCGGATGCGGTGCCATATCTCTTCGAGCGGGAAGGCACCAACTGCGAAAACCTCCCCGAAACCCACGCCTTTCTCAAGCGGCTGCGCCGTTTCGTAGATGACTACGACCCCAACCGCGTGCTGCTTTGCGAAGCCAACCAGCCGCCGGAAGAAGTGCGCGCCTATTTCGGCGGCGACCCGCACGACCCCTCGGTGCCGGGCGACGAGTTCCATATGGCTTTCCACTTTCCCCTCATGCCGCGTATTTTCATGGCTCTTAAAAAGGAAAGCCGCACCGATTTAGTGCGTATTCTGGACGCCACCCCACCCATCCCCCCCAACTGCCAGTGGTGCACTTTTTTGCGCAACCACGACGAACTCACGCTGGAGATGGTCACCGAAGCCGAGCGCGAATGGATGTGGGCCCAATACGCGCCGCACCCCCGCATGCGCCTCAACCTGGGCATTCGCCGCCGCCTGGCACCCCTCTTAGACAACAACCGCGCCAAAATCACCCTGGCCAACTCGCTCCTCTTCACCCTGCCGGGCACCCCCATCATCTACTACGGCGACGAAATCGGCATGGGTGACAACATCTGGCTGGAAGACCGCGATGGCGTGCGCACCCCCATGCAATGGTCGGCCGAACCGCAAGCGGGGTTCACCGCGCCCGACGTGCAACCCTATTTGCCGGTCATTGACGACCCCGAATTCGGCTATCAACGGGTCAACGTGGCCGCGCAACAGGCCGACCCCCACTCCCTGCTCAACACCACCCGCACCATGATTGCCGTCCGAAAAGCCCACCCCGCGCTGGGCTGGGGCGACCTCACTTGGGCCGACTTCGGCACCGACCACATCGCGGCCTATTACCGCCGCTACCGCGCTGAAACCCTGCTCATCATCAACAACCTGAGCCACGAAGCCCTGACCATCACACTGCCGCCGGGGGAATACACCGACCTTTTCACCACCCAAACTTTGCAAGGCGGCCAGCAAATGTCCCTCAAACCTTTTGCCTTCCTGTGGCTGCAACGCCGCGCTTGAGCCCCAAGGCCACGCTCATGCCTTCTTTTCTCCGCACTTTACTCGCACCACTTGGGGCATGGCTTGTGCTCATGCTGCTCGTGGGTTGTACGGCCGCGTCGCCGTCCCCCACCCCCGACCCAATTCCTGCGACAGCGCGCGGCACGCTCACCTTTCACACCCTCCGCGTCGGCTCAACCAACCGACGCTTCGCGCTCTACGTGCCGCCTCACTTGGCCGACACCCCCCACCCCCTGGTCATCGAACTCCACGGCGGCGGTGTCACCCTCGAAGACATGACCGGCCTCAGCGGCCACGCCAGCCCCTACAAACTGTGGATGAACCTCGCCGACGCCGAAGGCTTCTTCGTGGTTTACCCCGCAGGGCTGGATGGCGCCTACGGCAAACCCACCTGGAACGATTGCCGAGCAGACGCAACCGTCAACGCCTCGGCCGACGACGTGGGTTTTCTCAATGCCCTCATTGATTTCCTGGAAGCCCACTACCCCGTGGACGCCCACCAAATCTACGTTTCGGGCACCTCCAACGGCGGGCTCATGGCCCTCCGCCTGGCCGTGGAAAGCCCCCACCGCCTGGCAGCCGTGGCTGTGGTAGCCGCAGCCATGCCCGCGGTGTCATCGTGCCCACCGCCCAACACCCCCCTGAGCATCCTCTTCATCAACGGCACCCAAGACAACCACCTTCCTTACAACGGCGGCACCATTGGCGCGCCCCCCAACCCTGCCCACGGCACCGTGCTTTCGACCTCGGCTTCCGTCCAACGCTGGCGGATGGTCAACCAAACAGATGAAACCCCTACCGTCACCACCTTCCCCGACCGCGACCCTCACGACCACAGCACCGTTACCCGCACTGCCTACCTCCACGGCAAAAACAACACCACAGTCGTGCTCGACACAGTCCACGGCGGCGGGCACAGCGCCCCCAGCATCCGCGAAACCTATTCATGGCTATACGAAGCCTACTTCGGCCCCCAAAACCACGACTTCGAAACCGTGTGGGAAATTTGGCAATTCTTCCGCCGCAACCAGCGCTAAAACCCTTCCCCCGCTTCCAACCCCCGCACTCACCCATCTCACGCCACAAACAAACACCAATACAAAACCACCCCCAAGAAAAAGGCCGCATAACTCAAAAGGTGAAACCGCAACGTGAAGCGCACCACCTGCCCTTGGGTCTCTCGCAAATACCCCCGATAAGCAATCAAATTGGCCAACGAGCCAATCAAACTTCCAAAGCCGCCCACGCTGACACCCCACAACAGCGCCGGCCATTGATGGGTGAAATCGGCCAACAGCAAAGCCGCAGGAACATTGCTAATCACTTGGCTCAACCCCGCCGCGAGCAAAAACACATGCTGCGGATGCGCCAAAGCCGTTGCCAACATGCGCTGCAGATTGTCTGTAAAGCCAAAGAAACAGGCAAAGGTCAACAACAGCGCATAATCCACCTTGAGGCTTTGACGGTCCCGCCAGAGGGCATAGCCCAACACAAAAACACCCGTCGCGAGCGGCAACACCCGCAAAACAGTCAAAGCCACCACCGCCAACGCGACCAAATAGAAATAAGCCGAAAACGTCAGCGGCTCAAAAGGCGTCTCTTCCCAAACCACGGGCTGGCCATCAATGCGCAACCACCATGCCGCCAACATCAACACAACCAAGAAAAACACAGCAAACGGCGCAATCACCCGAACGAACTGCCCCAAAGGCACCTGATAGTGCCAATAGATGAACAAGTTTTGCGGATTGCCAAAGGGGGAAAGCGCCGACCCCGCGTTGGCGGCCAAGGCTTCTAAAATCACCAACCAATCCTTGCGGCGCACCCGCAACAGCATGGTCAACGGCACCACGGTCAACAAGGCCACATCGTTGGTCACCAGCATCGAGAAGAAAAACGTCGCAAGCACCAACTTGAAAGCCACCCCTCGGCCCTGTTCCAAACGCCGCGCCACGCGTGCGAGCACATGATGCTCCCGCAAACCCGTCGTGACCACAAAAAGCACAAACAAAATGTAGAGGATTTGGAAATCAGAGCGCGTATAAACCGGCACACGGCGCAAATAGAGGGAAGTGCTCCCCAAACCCACCAACGCCAACACAAACAACCATTCGGTTTTGACAAAACCCAAAATCTTTTGCTTAGCCATCCTACACCTCACTACAAAACCAGGCTCTATACCTACCACAATCGGCGCGCCGCGGGCACAGTTGCCGCGACGCTCTCTACACCTACCATAACAAAGTGAGGTGAAGGAAATTCAAAGAAAAGATGAAGATTTTCTGAAGATTCCGCCTGCGTTGGTGATTAGGCTCAGGAAATTCCCCCGTTTGTGAGCTCAGGGGTTTGCCCCAGCCGGCGGGCAAGCCCCCGGGCGCGGCAAGCGATAAAGGGCGTAGGAATCCTGGACCGCCACGAGCGGCAAGGCCTGCAAAAACTGCTGCAAGGCCGTGGCCTCGGCGGGGGTGAGTTTGCCGGCCTGAAGCACAAAATCGGCTCCGCGGCGCGAAATGACCACATCGTCGTATCCCTGACACGCCCACCACCGAGGCAAAGCCTGCGGGGAACCCGCCTGGGAGAGGCCATACACGAAGTTATCCAAAAAGGCATCGGGCATCACCTCGCGGGGCAAGCCATACATGCGCGGCTCAAAGAGCAACATCACCTTGGCGTCTGGCGGGGTATGCTGAGCGAGCAACTCGTGCAACGCCTGGTAATCGGGCAAGGCACGGTGATAATAAGCAGCCCGATCCTCGAACCCCAAGGCGTAGGCCAAAGGATGACGCGCAGCCACAAACACCGCGGCTTCCAAGAGCGAAACCGCCGCGACGCCCCACACCATCCACCACACCAGATAACGGACGCGCAAACGCGAGGTATCCAAAACCCGCGCCCAACGGATGCCATAAGCCGTGGGCACAGCCCACACCAACAACGCTGGCCACAGCAAACGCGCCTGCCACAAAGCGTGCGAACGGGCTACTCCCCAAACCCACATCAACGCGCTCAAACCCACAAACCACCCCCAAATACTGGCCGCGAGCCGCACACGCCGGCCACGACGCCACAACCGCCCCCAAGCCGCCACCGCCAACGGCGCCAGCCCCAAAAACAGCGGTCCGATTCGGCTGTGGAAATAGGTGGCGTCTCGATAGCCCAAGCTGACCGTCCACGGCAGCAACAGCCAATCCTTCCAATGGGTGCCGAGGCCGGTGCCTGGTTCGGCCAACCAAGCCATGCGCTGAGCGTTCCACCCCACGCCACCAAACACAAAAGGGTAAAACGGGTTGCCCATGTAATACGCATTGCGCGCGTACCAGGGCAGGGCCACCCCCAACGCCAGCCCCCCAAAACCAAGCCACGCCCGAGCCGCGGTTTTCCACGGGAAGCGCCGCACCAAAACCCACCCCAGGAAAACGCCCACCGCCACGGCCAGCGTGACCGAGGTATATTTCACACTCATGGCCAAGCCGACGAATACCGCGGCCTTCCGCAAGGCCGGGGACACCCGCGCCAGCGTAGGCGCCTGCGCGGCCTGCCACGCCGCCCGCAAGGCCGCGAGGCTATAAAAGGCCAAAGCAAAATCGGTATAGGCCCCCGTCGCCAACAGCAACCCCGAAGGCATGGCAAAAGCCAAAAGCACCACTCCTCGCGCGGTGCGTGCGCCAAAGATCTCTCGGGCCCAATCCGCAGCCCAATATATCGCGGCCGCGGCAAAAGCCAAGCCCAACAGCTGCGCCGCGCGGTCGCTTCCCCACGCCAGCGGCCAAATGTACACCCCCTCCACCAAGCCCGGGTGCCAAAAAGGGTAGATGGCCACCGACTGCAAACCGCCGTGTTTCAACACCCAAGCCGGCTGCGCCAGGTGATACACCAACGCGTCAAAGCCTTCGGGCGGCGCCAAAGCCAACAACAGCGCCGGCACCCCCGCGGCCAACCACCATCCACGGGCTGGCAGCGCCTGCCAACACGCGCGCCCTTCACAAGGGCGCCGATGCCGCCAGTGCCTGAGAGCCCACGCTACACCTATCGCCCCCAGCCCCCAAAACACCCACGGCCGCGCCCAGTGCAACACTTCCAGCCCCAACGACACCACCGCCAGCGCTCCAGCCCCGACCCCGGCCGCCAACAAGTCCTCCCCCTCTTCGCCGCCCCACCAAGGCGCCAACTTGTCTCCAAGCGCCCAAGCCCATAACCCAAACCCCGCTGCACAGGCCAAAGCCCACACGGTCCGCGCCAGCCCCCACCACACCCGCGCAGGCAGAGGGCGCTGGGTGCTCAACACCAAGGCCACCGCTAAAGTCAACCACAAGAGCACCCCCAAAGCCGCCCCCAGCCGCCATTGCTTCATGGCCTACTCCAATCGCTCCACCCGCACACGGCGCTTGAGGTCTTCTAAGGCCGCCGGGTCGAAAAGTGCGGTGCCGGGTTGCGAGGCCGTCCCGCTGCCACAAGCCACCCCCAAACGCAATGCCTCCTCAGGCGCCGCGCCTTGCGCAAACGCCGCAACCAGCCCCCCTACCAGCGAATCCCCTGCCCCAACGGTGGAGCGCACCTCAACCGGCGGCGCACTCGCGCGATACACGCCCTCTGGCCCGACCATGACCGCGCCCTCTTCCCCCAGCGAAACACAGACATACGTCGCCTGGGCCTGCAAACGCCGCGCTTCGGTCACTACATCGTCTAAGGTGGGCAACTTCCGCCCGGCAAACAACGCCAATTCATAACGGTTGGGCTTGATGAGAAAAGGCCGCTGCGCCAAGGCCGCCTCGAGCATCTCCCCGCGGGTATCCACGACGGCCCGCGCACCCACTGTGCGCAACAGGGCCACCAAATCACCATAAATGTGGCTCGGCACCCCCGCAGGCAGCGAGCCCGTCAGCACCCCAAACCCGCCCGCCGCGGCTTGGACCAAACGCTGCTTCACCGCTTCCAGCGCTTCGGCGGGCACTTCCGGCCCAATGCCGTTGACTTCGTATTGTGCGCGCGGGGATTTTTCCAAAAGGGTGCAGTTGATGCGGGTCTCGCCGGGGATTTCAATGGCCACCAAATCATCTAACTCGTTTTGCAGCAGCCGCCGAACCAGCAGGCCGATTTCGCCGGCCAAGATGGCCAAATTGGTCGCCGGCACGCCCAACCGCTTCAGGGCGCGGCCCACGTTGATGCCGTTGCCGCCCGGGTCGAAGCGGGTGTGTTCCGCATGCACCTTCTGGTCGGGAATCAGGGTGGGGAACTCGTAACTGACATCCAAACACGGGTTGAGTGTCAGCGTTGCAATCGGTTGAGGGTACACACCAGCCTCCCTTTCAGCCCCAAAGGGCCAAACAGATTGCCGCCCGCGCGCAGACGCCACCCGCGGCGCGGGGAAGCCTCAGCCGCGGGACGTTCTCGCGTGTGATGCGCCGCTCATGCTGCCTGGCCACGCGGGTTCATCAGTGGCTCCGGGCCTGCATCGTGCGGCCCGACCACGACCGATAGAGCCATTCCACGCCAAACGAAGCAACCACCACCACCAAGAGCACCAACAAGGTCACCGGGGTGGTCGTCCAGAGGTAGTAGCTCAGCACCACAAACGCGCTCAAACACGCCACAATGGCAGCCACAATGACGCCTCGGTTGGCGCCGGTTTCCTGATAGAGGCGGAGATGGCCAATGCTCACCGCGGCATAAATGAGCAAAAAGGCCGCGCTGCCCATCATCCCGATTTTATCCAAATGGAAGAGGTTGGCAAACAAAATCACCAACCCAGCCGTAATGAACAGCCCCTCGGTGGCCTTTCCCCACACCTTACGCTCAAACACCTCGGGCAGTTGGCCTTCTTTGGCAATGGTATAACTGACGTTGGCCCCGCCATACAAAGTGGCATTGATGGCCGAAGAAGTGGCAAACAGGGCGGCAAAAGCCACCAGCCGCAACCCCCAAGGGCCTAAAAAGGCCTGGGCGGCCGCGGCCGCCGCATAATCGCTCGCCGCGACAATCTTGGGCACCGCCAGGTTCCCTACCACCGTGATGCTGACCGAAACATAGAGGAAAATCACCAAAGCCACACTGAGATACAACGCACGCGGCAGTGTCTTTTGCGGGTTTTCCATGTCTTCCGCGGTGTTCGTCACCAAGCCAAAACCCTCATAGGTCAAAAACACCACCCCCGCAGCAAAAAGCATCTTGTCAACGTGGGGCCAATGCACCGGCGAAAGCAAATCGGGCTTGAGGAAAAAGAAGCCGCTCACGGCAAAGAGCAACAGCACCCCCACATTGGCCGCAACAATGACCAACTCTGAACGCCCAACCGCCTTGGCGCCCAAAAAGTTGATGGCCGTAAAAATCAAGACAATAGCCGTGGCAAAAATGTTTTGCCAATACCAAGGGGGATTGTGAAAGAACGTCGCCAAATAAGCCCCAAAAGCCTTGGCATACAAGGCTAAGGCAAACACATAACCAAACCACAAAAGCACATTGAAACCCCCACTGATCAACCCATCCCCAAAACCTTGAATGAGGAACTCCACCGGCCCGCCCGCGGAAGGATAACGCGCGCCCAACTTTGCATAGGAATACGCGCTAAACAGCGCGACCAAGCCGGCAAGAGCGAAGGAAATATAAACCGCGTTCCCAGCAATGCCCACAGCCGTGCCCAAAAGCGAATAAATGCCGCCGCCAACCATCCCCCCTACGCCGATGGCCACGGCCGACCACAAAGTCATGGCTTTTTTCTGTGTCTCACTCACGGGTTTCTCCTCCTCAGAATCTCGACAGGCCCGGCCGCATCACCGAGCCCCTGCGCGTCTCCATCGGCCGGCCTTTGCCGCACACCCGATGGAAACCTTCGGCTACCTTTATTTTACCTGACTTCCCCACCCAACCACACCCAAGATGTGCCCTTTGCGCCCGGCCACCCAAACCCCTTGAGCGCCCCCTTAACTTGCCTCTTGTTGTAGAATAAAAGTGAGATCTCTCACGGGGCGCTTGCTCCTACTTTTCAACTTCGGAGGAAACAAATGGCACACACAGCCGACGTCATCATCATTGGTGGAGGCGTCCACGGCGCGAGCCTGGCCTTTCACCTGGCCCAACGGGGCATCAAACCCTTGGTCTTAGAACGCAAATTCGTCGCGGCCGGCGCCACCGGGCGTTCCAGCGGTCTGGTGCGGATGCACTACGACCTGCAGCTGGAATGCGAACTGGTTTGGAAATCCTTTGAATATTTCCGCAACTGGGAAGAGATCGTCGGCGGCAGTTGTGGTTTTGTGCGCACCGGCTTCATTCGGATCGTACAACCGCAATACGAGGAAGCCCTTCGGGCCAACGTCGCGATGCAACAAGCCTTAGGCATCCCCACGCTGCTCGTCACCGCCGACGACATCAAACGCCTGGCCCCTTACTTCACAGTCGGCGACTTCACCTACGCCGCCTACGAGCCGGAATCCGGCTACGCCGACCCGCCCACCACTGCGGCCAGCCTCATGGATGCCGCCCGTCGCCTGGGGGCAACCCTCAAAACCGGCGTGCAAGTCACCGAAATTCTCACCGACGACAGCAAAGTGCTGGGCGTGCGGACCGCGGAGGGCACGACCTATCACGCGCCCGTGGTGGTCAACGCGGCCGGGGCCTGGGCCGACCGCATCGCCCGCCTGGTGGGCCTCGACCTGCCCTTCACCACCTGGAGCCACGACGTCATGTTCATCCGCCGCCCCAAAGCCATCGGCCCTTCTCACCCCACCGTGATTGACGACATCCATGAAATGTACTTCCGCCCCGAACAAGGCCGGCTCACCCTGGTTGGCCTGGAAAGCGGCAACCCCCTGGGCGAAGACCCTGACACCGACACCGAACACCCCCACCCCGGCTTTGTGGAACGCGCGGTGGAGCACATCTGCCGCCGCATCCCGATTATGGAAGAAGGCTCCCTCCACAGTGCCCATCGCGGCTACGACGGCATCACCGACGACCAACGCGCCATCATCGGCCCGGCAGGCCCCGAAGGCTTTTGGCTCAACTGTGGCCACAGCGGCACGGGCTTCAAAATCGCCCCCGCCACAGGCCGCAGCCTGGCCGAGTGGATTTTAGACGGCGCGCCCCAAACCGTAGATATCCGCCCCTTCGCACTCAGCCGTTTTGCCGAAGGGCGCCTCTTGCGAGCCAAACACCCCTACGCCGACATCTGGCGATAGAGCCCGCAGCGCCTCCCCTCACCCTGGGCACCTGCCTCGGCAGCAACCCTGCCGAAACCTCCGGCCATGACCACCTTCTGGAAACGCCTCAGCACCCCTGCCAAACAAGCCCTCATCCTCCTTGGGTTGATGGGGCTTCTCCTCGCGGGCGTGCTCGGCCTGACCCGGGTGGTCACCAACCGGGTGCGCACCTGCCTGGACGCCGAACTATACCACCAGGCAATGGCCTTGCGGTCGTGGTTCGTCAACGAGAGCTTCTACCTGCGCGACGAAGCACGGCTTTTGGCTGAGTTTGAGGGCTTCCAAGACCTTCTCGCCCACAACGACGAAGCCCAACTGCGCCGCCTGATGGCACTCCACCAAAACACCCACGAAGCCGACAACGTTTACCTCCTCACTGCCACAGGGCAACTTTACACCGCAGCCGCAGTGCCGCCCCTGGACGCGCAAACCATCTGGAACCTTGACCTGGTCAAAATGGGCTTCAACGGCCAAGCCCTGGCCGAGCTCACCACGGTGGACGACCGCATCTGGCTGATCGCGGTTTCACCCCACGTCCAACCCAACGGCGCTATTGATGCCGTCTTCGTCATCGTGCGCCAAATTGACGCTTCCTTCCTGGAAACCCTGGTTGGCGGCTTCAACGGCCTCATCGTACTCACCGATGGTCGCGTGTGGGTCGGCTCCCGCACCGAACAAGTGCCCCCAACGGTGCTCGACGCCCTGGCCGAAGCCATCACCACCCCAAACAGCGACATCCTCCAACCCTACAGCGTCCGGTTCCAAGGCCGCCTCTCCGAGGTATTGATTGTGCCTTTGGGCTCCTCCCACGCTGGCTCCTACGCGCTGGCCCTGGTCAAGCAAGCCGAAGTGCTCGACACCGCCCGCCGAGACGCCCAACGCTGGGGCATCGCCTTGGCCTTGGGGTTAGGGCTGCTCGCCGCGCTCTTGGTGGCCTTCCACGAACGCGAAGTCTTCGCCCCGCTGCGCGCCCTGGCACAAAACGCGCAGCACCTGGCCGAAGGGCGCCTCACCGACCCCATCGAACCGCGAGGCGCGGCCGAAATCCAACGCCTGGCCCTCGGCCTCGAAGCCCTCCGAGCGCAGATAGAAACCCTGCGCCAACGGGAACAAACCCTCACCCAACACCTGGAAGCCCGCTTGGCCGAGCAAACCCAAGCCCTGGAACAGGTCTGCCGAGCGCGCGAACACCTCCTGGCTCAACTCATCACCTCGCAAGAAGAGGAACGCCGCCGCGTCTCCCGAGAATTGCACGACGAAACCAGCCAGGAACTCGCCAACCTCATCGTGCGGCTGGGTGCCCTGGCCCGCGTGGTGGACGACGAAGACATCCTCACCCAACTGCGCGCGCTGCGCAACCACGCTGCCCAAACCCTCGAAGGCGTCAACCGCATCGTGATGGATTTGCGCCCAGGCCTGCTCGACGAATATGGCCTGGTGCCCGCCGTGCAATGGTATGCCGACGCCCGCCTGGCCTCACAAGGCATCGAGGTCAAGGTCAAGGCCAAAGGCACCCCGCGGGAACTCTCTTCTTACGTCCAAGTCAGTGTGTATCGCATTTTGCAGGAAGCCATCAACAACATCGCCCGTCACGCCCAGGCTCACCACGTGGCCATCCGTTTTGATTGGCGCGAAAACTTCCTCCGCATCGAAGTCGAAGACGATGGACAAGGCTTTGATGTGGAACATACCCTCGCCGACGCGCAAGACCATTTCGGCCTTTTGGGCATGCGTGAACGGATTTCGCTGCTCAACGGGAAAATGCACATCACCTCAGAGCCCGGCCAAGGCACCCGCCTGGTCTTCCACATTCCCTACACGCTTGAGCCCACCGAACGCCATGACGGGTAGTTTTGGGTCGGCTCCCGCCGACCCAACCAGGCCACACGAGCCCACCGAACGCCTCGACGCACAAAAACGCCGGTTTTGGGGCGGCTCCCGCCGACCCAACCAGGCCACACGAGCCCACCAAACGCCTCGACGCACAAAAACGTCGGTTTTGGGTCGGCTCCTGCCGACCCAGCCAGGCCGCACGAGCCCACCAAACGCCTCGACGCACAAAAACGTCGGTTTTGGGGCGGCTCCCGCCGACCCAGCCAGGCCACACGAGCCCTCGGAGTGCCATGACAGACAAAATCACCGTTTTATTGGTTGACGACCACGCCATCCTACGGGCGGGGCTCAAAGCCCTGCTCGACACCTAC
>Ga0256914_1002613_pt1 | contig 14890 bp, 12 predicted proteins | sample HulkmetaG_FD_191571 | JGI IMG/M metagenome (GOLD analysis project Ga0256914, IMG submission 191571) | Hydrothermal chimney microbial communities from Main Endeavour vent field at the Juan de Fuca Ridge, Pacific Ocean - Hulk | ecosystem: Environmental > Aquatic > Marine > Hydrothermal vents ... | reverse complement strand
AGATAAATCGGATGCTGTTATTACGGTAAAAAAAACAGGTAATATCCCTACAAGAATTACACTTAAATTAACATATGAAAACGGAACAACAGAAGAGATTACAAAATCAGCACGATTCTGGAAAAATAACGACAGTATTAAAATAACCTTGCCGATAAAGGGAAAATTGACGTCTGTTGTTTTGGGAAATGAATTGGTGCCTGATATTAATAAAAAGAATAATGTTTTTGAAGTTAAGTAAAATTAATTGCTGAATTGTAAGCCCTTAAGTTATTATGCTTAAGGGCTTTTTATTATAAAATTAATATCTGTAATGCTCGGGTTTGTAAGGGCCTTCAATCGGAACCCCCAAATATTCGGATTGCTCTTTGGTAAGTTCTGTTAATTTTACTCCGAGTTTTTCCAAATGCAAACGTGCCACTTCTTCGTCCAAATGTTTTGGAAGCCTGTAAACATCAACTTTATACTCCTTAGTCCAAAGTTCAATTTGAGCAAGAGTTTGATTTGTGAACGAATTACTCATCACAAAAGACGGGTGTCCCGTAGCATTTCCAAGATTTACCAAACGTCCGTCCGACAAAAGTATAATGGAATGTCCGTCGGGGAATGTATATTGGTCAACCTGAGGTTTAATATTTGTGTGTTTTATTCCCGGATAATTTTTCAATTTTTCAACTTGTATCTCGTTATCAAAATGCCCGATGTTGCAAACAATTGCACCGTCCTTCATTTTTTCCATGTGTTCAATTGTAATAATATCTTTGTTTCCGGTAGTTGTAACAAAAATATCACCTATTTCCAAAAAATCTTCCGTACGTTTAACATCAAACCCTTCCATTGCCGCCTGTAAAGCACAAATAGGATCTATTTCAGTAATATGAACCTTTGCACCGAAACCACGCATGGATTGTGCGGAACCCTTGCCGACATCGCCGTAGCCGCAAACAACAACATTTTTTCCGGCAACCATAATATCGGTTCCCCGTTTAATACCGTCGGCAAGAGATTCGCGACATCCGTAAAGATTATCAAATTTCGATTTTGTTACCGAGTCGTTAACATTTATTGCAGGGAAAAGCAATTTGCCCGCTTCCATCATTTGATATAAACGATGAACGCCGGTTGTTGTTTCTTCGGAAACACCGCGAATTTGTTTTGCAATTTCAATCCATTTATTGGGATTGTTCTCGTAATCGATTTTTAATCTTTTAAATAATTCAATTTCATCTTCGGCATTATATTCTGCATCTAAAATTGCCGGATTGTCAACTGCTTCAACTCCTTTATGTACCATCATTGTGGCATCACCGCCGTCGTCAACAATTAAATCGGGCCCGGAGCCGTCCGGCCAGGTAAGTGCCATATCCGTACACCACCAATATTCTTCAAGGGTTTCTCCTTTCCAAGCAAATACGGGAACACCGGTTTTGGCAATTGCCGCCGCCGCATGGTCTTGGGTTGAATAGATGTTACAACTTGCCCAACGTACATCCGCTCCGAGTTCTACCAAAGTTTCTATTAAAACAGCCGTTTGGATTGTCATATGAAGCGAACCCATAATTTTAGCTCCCTTCAAAGGTTTTTTTTCTCCGTACTTTTCTCTAAGCGCCATCAATCCCGGCATCTCTTTTTCTGCAAGAACAATCTCTTTTCTTCCGTAATCAGCTAAATTAATATCAGCCACTTTATATTTTATTTCTTCACTCATTTTTATTCCTTCGTTTCTAAATTATATTGTCATTCATAATCATTTATATTTTTTAAATGTTTCCGTCAAGTCAAGTTTTTCCCAAGAGAAGTCTTTTCTTCCGAAATGACCGTAACTGGATGTTTTTTGATAAATCGGTTTTCTTAAATCTAACCGTTTAATAATTCCTGCCGGTGTTAAATCAACTTCTTTAACAATCATTTCGGAAATTTCTTTATCGGGAATTACGCCGGTACCTTTTGTATCCACATAAACCGAAACAGGCTCCGGAACACCGATTGCGTACGCAAGTTGAACTAAACATTCCTTAGCCAACTTTGCGGCAACAACATTTTTGGCAATATGACGCGCAGCATATGTTGCACTTCTATCAACTTTAGAAGGGTCTTTGCCCGAAAACGCACCGCCGCCGTGAGGTGCCCAACCGCCGTAGGTATCCACGATTATTTTTCTTCCGGTTAAGCCGCTGTCTCCGTGAGGCCCGCCTATTTCAAAACGTCCGGTAGGATTTACAAAATACTTTGTTTTTTTATCAAGCAGTCTTGCCGGTATAATTTTTTTGATTACATGTTCTATAATATCTTTTTTTATTTTGCTCTGTTTTACTTTCGAATCATGTTGGGTGGAAATAACAACCGCTTCAACACGCAACGGTTTATTGTTTTCATCGTATTCAATAGTTACCTGAGATTTTGCGTCGGGACGCAAGTAAGGCATAAGCTTCGGATTTTTCTTTCTGATATCGGAAAGTTTTTTTACCAATTTATGTGCATAAACAATCGGCATAGGCATCAATTCGGGAGTTTGGTCACAAGCATATCCGAACATAATCCCTTGGTCTCCGGCACCACCCTTATCAACCCCCATTGCAATATCGGGAGATTGGGAATGAATTGAATTTAACACACCGCATGATTCCGAATCGAATTTATATTCCGCTTTAGTATATCCTATTTCTCTAATTGTTTTTCTAATCACAGATTCAATATCCACATAAGCAGTTGTAGTTACTTCACCACCAACAACCGCCAAACCGGTTGTTACAAATGTTTCGCAAGCAACGCGAGCATTAGCATCCTGTTCCAAAATTGCATCCAATATTCCGTCGGAAATTGCATCGCAAATTTTATCGGGATGTCCTTCGGAAACAGATTCCGATGTAAAAAAATATGACATGTTTTCCTCTTATATTTTATTCATTTATTAATTCAAACTCTAACGAATCTCCCACATTCATTTTGTGAAGACTCCCCTTAACCTTAGCGTCGGCACCAACAATAGAATCGGTTAACACCATGCGTTTTACTTTGGAGTTTTTATTTATTATAGAATTTTTTATTACCGAATCAACCACTTCGCAATTATCGCCAATAGAAACGTAAGGCCCTATAACGGAATTGTTAATTTTTGCCGTAGAAGAAATATAAACGGGTTGATTGATAACAACATTTTCAAGTTTCAAACTTTTTCCGTTACGCGAAAGGATAAATTGATTTGTGGAAAGGAGCGTTTCCGGTTTTCCGCAGTCGTACCATCCTTCGACGGGAAATGTTGAAAACTTTTCTCCATTTTCAATCATAAGCTGTAGAGCGTCTGTAAGCTGAAACTCCCCTTTTGTTCTTATATCCTTTGCAAAAAGTTCTTCTAAGCTTTTCGTAAGAAGGGCGGAATTTTTAATATAATACAAACCAACCAAAGCAAGATTGGTTGTGGGATTTTGCGGTTTTTCGATTAATTTGGAGATAAATCCGTTCTCTAATTCTACAACTCCGAACCTTCTCGGGTCTTCAACTTTTTTTACACCCAATGCCGATGTTTCGAGTTTTAAAACTTGCCCCATATCAACATCAAAGATTGTGTCTCCAAGAATAATAAAGAGCTCTTCGCCTTTAAATGTACGCGCCGCTTGATATATGGCATGTCCCAAACCCAATAATTCTTTTTGCTCAACATAATCGGCTTTTAATTCGGGAAATGTTTCGGTAATATAGCTTTCAATTTGTTCGCCCAGATACCCTACAATAAATGTTGCTTCGGTAATGCTTTCTTCCAATAATTTTTCAACAATATGAGAAATAATCGGTTTTCCACCAACATTTAATAACACTTTGGGATGTGTTAAAGTATGTGGTTTTAGTCTTGTTCCAAAACCGGCAACCGGAATAATGGCTCTCATAAAAATTCTCTTTTTATTTTTAAAACGATTTTAAATTTAACGAATAGATTAAGCTATATCAATTATTATATAACTCTTGTCTTTCCCTCTTAATTATTTTCATCAATAAAAATATCCGCTATTTTTTCCGCATATCCTTTTGCATCATAATTACGAATATTTATCAAAACAATAATTGTTAAATCCAGTGTGGGTATTTTCATATAAATATTACTAAAACCGGATGTGCCTCCGGTATGATAGGGTCTTTCAAAATTTCTGTATGGGTCCAGCCGCCACCCGAATCCGTAATTTACGGTATCTCCGTTCGGCAAGCAGAATTTTTGTAACGCTGATTCAAGTTTCTTTTTCGGAAGTAAAACCGGGTTTGAAATTTCACTATCCCATTTAACCAAATCCAACGTTGAAGAATATATCCCTCCATCGCCTAACACGGCACTATATAAACTTTGGTCCGTAAAAACAAATCCGCTATCTGTTTTGGTATAACCGAATGCTCTGTTCGAAACTTCGGAAACCCCCTTTTCGTATGCAATACTTTTTGTCATGTTAAGCGGTGTAAAAAGTCTTTCCTTTAAAAATTCGGCGAAAGTCTTGCCGGATAATTTTTCAACAATTAACGCAAGCAACGCATACCCCGAATTACTGTATCTGTGCTTTGTTCCCGGCTCAAAGTAGGTGGAGTCTTGTTTCATTAATATTTTCAAAACGTCTTCGTCTTTTAATTGTGCGGTAACCGTATCGTCAACATTTTCTTCATATGCAAGTAAACCGGATGTATGATGTAAAATGTTTCTGATTGTTATCTTTCTTCCATAACTCGGAAAATCAGGGAAAAACCTTGTAAGATTATCATCAAAGGAAAGTTTTCTTTCTTGTTCCAAAAGCATTATTGAATATGCCGTAAATTGCTTTGTTATTGATGCTAATCTGAAATTTGTTTTGGGTGTAATTGGAGTTTTATTTTCCAAATTTGCAAGACCGTAACCTTTTTTGAAAATTATTTTCCCGTCTTTTTTTATTAATACGGAAACTCCGGGTGTGTTTTCTCTAAATTCCGAAAAGATGGTATCAACCTGAGTTTGAAGCGTCTGCCTTGGTGAACATGAAAACAGCAGAAAAAGGAGGAAAAACGAAATAAAAAATTTATTCATAATTATCCTCCGTAAACAACGGCCGATAGATAACCCACAACATTTGTTGTATCTAAAGTAACATTACTTGAATCTGTATAGGACAATACTTCCGCCTTGTTTTTACCGACAATATCGGCAGTTTCAAGCAAAGCCACAATCCCGCCTCCGCCGCATGCTTCGGTTTTTCTACTTGCTAAATCGTTGTAAAGTTCGGGGTATTCAAAATTATTAATTCTATCAATTATTATTTTATCTAATTTTTGTGCTTCCTTTTTAGAGTGGAAATGGGACAAATCGGAACTTGCAATAATCACTATATCATCATTTATAACAGAGGCAAGAGCTTTCGATAAATCTTGCACATAAACGGCATTTTGATCTCCCATAACAATCGGAACAATTGTAAAATCTTTTTTAATTACTTGAAGAAAAGGCAACTGAACTTCCAGAGCATGTTCTTTTTCATGTCCCATATCGGAAAAACGGACATCTTTTGAATTGTTTATAATTTGTTCCGAAAGCTTTTTGTTTACGGCTGTTTTGCCAAGGGGAGTGTCGTAAGCATCGCCTGTAAAAATTGAACACCCTCTAAAATATTCATGATGACCGGGTGAAATGATAATTGCCGTTTTAAAGTTTGAATTTTCGTTCAACACATTATAAGCAAAAGCGGCACTCTCTCCCGAATAAATATATCCGGCGTGTGGTGAAATTATTCCAACAATATTTTTATATTTTTTTGAAGGTCTGTTGTTATCAAGCAGCTTTTTTATTGTCTCTTTAAGTTCAACAGGGTCGGATGGATAAAACATTCCCGCAACAGCCGGTCTTCTTATATTACTTGTCATCTTCTATCTCCTCTTCCGAAAAAACATCCGCCGTAAACATCTCTATATCCAAAACCCGCTCTCTCCAAAGGTTAGGATGAAAACCCGCTTTTTGACAAAGAGCGGATAAATATTCTTCTTTTGTCATATTATGTTCAATGGGCACTTGGGGGAGCAATAATCCTCGCCTTCCTTGTTCGGTTAAAATCAGCCCGTGTTTACCTATAATAATTTCATCGTAACTTTTCATTGGAAAAGGTTCAGATAAAATGGAAATCTCGATTGCTGTTTTTTCAAATTCTTCCCGTGTTAATTTCGGAAATCTCGGATCCCCGATTGCAGCTTGCTTTGCAGAATCTTGTATTGTTTGATATAAAGGCAGATTTGATATTATATACCCGATACAACCGCGTAAAGCTTTGTTTTTTGTTAAAGTAACAAAAACCCCTTTGTGAGTTTGTAAAATTGGATATTTTGCATAATCGATATTATCGGAAATGTTTTTATCGTAAAGAGAAGCAATGGCGTTATGTGCTATTTGCAACATGATTTTTTTTTCTTCCGAAGAAATTTTCATAAGCACCTCATTCTTTTATTTCAAGAATAAGAATCTCTTTTTTCTCTTTCAACAAAATTATCAGATTTTTGTAAACGAAAAAAGAATCCGGGGCATAAGCATTAGCCGATTTATTTAATATATCACCGAAAATCTCTTTGGCTTTTTCCAAATCGAAAACATAAAGTTTATTAATAAGTTCTTTTCCTTTACCGACCTGATGAAAATTAAAAACCAGCAAATTATCATTTACAACAAAATCAATACTGCCGTTAATTTTAACATCTTTGGTCTTGTTAGAAATTATTGTATCGATAAGAGTATTGTTAGTAGAATAATATCTTTCAGGGAAAAGATAATTACTGTAATCTACGGATGATTCCGCCTCGTCTTTTAGTTCGTTTATTTTATCGAAATTATTTCCAAGTTCTTCAATTACCTTTCCCGTTCTTAAATCAAGAATTGAAAAGATTCTTCCTTCAAAGCGTTCTTGAAAAACATAAAGAGAGTTGTTTTTAATGAAAAGATATGAGTATAAATCGTTTTCCCATAAAATTTCTTGTGTGTTTATATCAAAAGCGAAAATTCCGCGGTGTCCCGGCATATCCGGTTTGGCATAACGGTGAAAAAAAATTATATCATCTTCTATTGCTTCTATTCCCAACCAAAAAGGTTCCGGCATTAAATAATCAGAAAAAAATTTTTTCCCGTCAATAAGTCCATAGGAATGAAAATACGCCTTCATCTTTTCCGTATCGCGTGTTTCAACAAGAAGTTTATCGGAAGCGGTTATTTTTATCCTCCAAACTTGATTTCCATCTGAAAATTTAAATTTCTTTTTTAATTTCATAATATTATATCCGCAAAAACAATTACTATCTAAACTTACTATTCAAAATTACCATTTTAATTTTCCCATATGAAATAAAAAAACAGCGGTTGTGAATCTTTTACATTTAAATCAAATTATTGATAATAAAACAATAGAACGTTTATATCCGGAATAAAAACATATTAACCTATTTTATAATGTTTTTTAAATCACCGAATCATTAATCCAAACGGTTTTGATATTTACAAATTCCTTTATTCCGTAGTGCGATAATTCTCTTCCGTAACCAGAAGTTTTTACTCCGCCGAAAGGCAAACGCGGATCGGATTTGACAAGTCCGTTAATAAAAACCGAACCCGAATCAATTTTTTTTGCCAATTCTTTTGCCTTCTCAATATCTTTTGTCCAAATTGATGCACCCAGTCCGAACGGAGTGTCGTTTGCTATGCGTATAGCGTCTTCCGTGTTTTTTGCACGAATCATTATTGCAACCGGACCGAATAATTCTTCCGAGTATGCCAACATTCCCTTTTGAACGCCGGATAAAACCGTAGCGGGGAAAAAGGCTCCTTCTCTATCAAGAGGTTTTCCGCCGCATAGAATTTTTGCTCCTTGCTTTACAGTGGTTTCAACTTGGTATTCCAGCTCTAACATTAAATCGGCTCTGGCTATCGGGCCCAATTCCGTTTTTTCATCCATAGGATCTCCAATAACCAACGAATTCATTTTGTTAACAAGTTTTTTTTCAAACTCATCGGCAACATCTTCTACCATAACAAATCGCTTTGCGGCAATACAGCTTTGTCCGTTATTCAATGTGCGTGCGGTAACCCCGATGTTTACGGCATCATCAATATCGGCATCAGCCAGAACAATGAAGGGATCGCTCCCGCCTAATTCCATCACGGTTTTTTTTAACATTTTGCCGGAGATTGATGCTACCGATTTGCCTGCAGGTTCGCTACCGGTTAATGTTGCCGCTTTTACCAAAGAATTTTTTAACACGGCATCTACTTGATACGATTCTATTAAAAGAGTGGTAAAAACATTTTCGGGTAATCCCGCTTCCAAAAAAAGCTCCTCGATTGCAAGAGCGGACATCGGAACGTTTGATGCATGCTTTAAAAGAGCAACATTACCGGCCATTAATGCGGGAGCGGCGAACCGGAGTACTTGCCAAAAGGGATAATTCCACGGCATAACCGCAAGTACAATTCCCAACGGGTCAAATTGCACATAACTTTCCGATGCATCGGTTTGAATAAATTCTTTTTGTAAAATCATTTCCGCATTTTCAGCGTAATATTCACAAACCCAAGCACATTTTTCAACTTCGGCAATAGCTTGTGTAATAGGCTTACCCATTTCCGTTGTCATAATTTCGGCATATTTTTTTATATTTTTACGCAATACATTTGCCGTGTTATTTAGCATTTTGCCGCGTTCGGCAAAAGAAGTTTCTCTCCAATTTAGAAAAGCGGTGTGTGCTTTTTCAATTTTTTCTTTTACTTCTTCATCGGAAATTGCTTTGAATTGTTTTACAACAAAATTATTTGCAGGGTTAATTGTTTCAATCGCCATTTTTATTTTCCTTCTATTTATTAAACTCTTATCCGTGCATTGTCGGTTTATCGGTTAATTTTTTTATTATTTTGCATTCCAAAGCGGAAAGTTCAAAAAGTCTTTTTTCAACCTCCGTTTTATCGAAATATTTTTTTGCAATATCAATAAACATCCTGTAATGATTGGCTTCAGTAGGAAAAAGCTCATGATAAATTTTCTTCAACTCGGAATCATCAATATTATTCTCCAAAATTTTCAATCGCTCACACGAACGGGCTTCAATAATGCCCGCCACCAGCAGATGATCTAAAAACCTTTGCGGTTGTTCTTTTCGTAAATTGGAAAAGAGTTGCCGCGCATATTCATCTCCCGTATCTTTGGTCAGTTTTACACCCCTATTGTTAAGCAGTTCCATCACGGTTTTAAAATGATTAATCTCCTCTATAATCAACTCCGATAATTCCAAAGCCAAGTCGGTTTTTTCGGGATATGTATTAATCAAATTCAAAGCTGTTTGTGCCGCTTTTTTTTCGGCATGGGCATGATCTATTATTGTTGCGGTAATATTTTGTTTAACGGCATTTATCCACCCCGGATTTGTATTACATTGTAGGCAAAGCATCTCTTTTCCATAATATTTTTTATTTGCTTAAATAATATATTATAATTATTTATTGCATAAAAATTTATCAATACTACGGTGGGCTTTATGACAAAGAAAACCCCGAAAACATTTATTCTGGATACAAATGTAATTCTACATGACCCGAATTCAATCCATCAGTTTGAAGAAAACGATATCGTAATTCCTCTAACCGTAATTGAAGAGATTGACCATTTTAAAAGAGGAAGCCAAGTAATAAATATTAACGCACGCCAGTTTGCACGAACGCTTGACTCCCTTACCGGCAAAGCCCTTTTTAACGGGGGAATATCTCTCGGAAAAGGGAAAGGAAAAGTGCGGGTTGTAATTACAAACGGTTTGTGCGACGAAATAAAAAAAGCATTCAGGGAAGATACCCCCGACCATAGAATTTTAAGCTGTGCATACGAACTTGAAAAGTCAAGCAAAATAAAACGCAAACATATTTTAGTTACAAAGGATGTTAATCTTCGTATGAAAGCAAAAGCCCTTGGTATCTTGGCGGAAGATTACACAACAGATCGTATTCGGAGTATTGACGAACTATACAGCGGGAAAGATATTCTTGATAATTTTGACGATGAAATTTTAAAAAAATTTTACGAACCGCCGTTTCAAGTTAATGCGAACATTGTAAAAGAAAAAACCGAATCGGAATTTATTCCCAACAAATTTTTTATTATAAAAAATTACAATCGCTCCGTATTGGCACGTTTAGATAGTGAAATGGTGTTTTTCAACAAACTGGATAAAAACCCCGCCTACGGAATAACGCCGCGAAACGCCGAACAAACCTTTGCGGTAGATGCATTGGTAAATTCCGATATCCCTTTGGTTACACTTACCGGAAAAGCCGGAACCGGGAAAACATTGCTTGCTTTGGCTTGTGCTTTACAAGTAAGAAAAAATTATCGGCAAATTTTTGTCGGGCGCCCGATTGTGCCCTTGAGCAATAAAGATATCGGCTTTTTGCCCGGGGATGTTGAAAGCAAATTAGGCCCTTATATGCAACCGTTGTGGGATAACCTTAAAGTTATTCAAGACCAATATTCAGAAAACGATAAAAATTATATTATAATCCAAAATATGCTGAAGGATAATAAATTGGTTATTGAGCCGCTAAGTTATATTAGGGGCAGAAGTTTACAACGAATATATTTTATTGTGGATGAAGCACAAAATTTAACACCCCACGAAATTAAAACGATAATTACCAGAGCCGGTGAAGGAGCAAAAATAGTTCTTACGGGAGATATTTATCAGATTGACCACCCTTATCTTGATTCACAATCAAACGGACTCTCTTATTTAATAGACCATTTTAAAGGCGAAAAACTTTATGCGCATATTAATTTGGAAAAAGGGGAGCGTTCCGTTTTGGCAGAGTTGGCAAGTAATTTACTGTAATAAAAAGCGGATGAAAAAACATCCGCCTTTTTCACTTAATCTATTACGGCAAAGCCGGTATACTTTTGTAATACTTTCGGTACAATAACTTTTCCTTCAGGTGTTTGGTAGTTTTCGAGAATGGAAACCATTAAACGACTTGTTGCAAGGCCCGAACCGTTAAGTGTATGAACAAACTCCGTCTTTTTATTTTCGGAACTTTTGAAACGAATTTTTGCACGTCTTGCCTGAAAACTTTCAAAGTTACTGCACGATGATGCTTCAAGCCATTTTTTTTCGGCAGGAGACCATGTTTCCACATCAAAACATTTCGCTGCCGCAAAACTCAAATCGCCGGTACAAAGTTCTATTACTCTGTATGGAATTTTCAATTCCTTCAAAATATCTTCTACGTTTCCCACTAGTTTTGTCAATTCATCATAAGAAGTTTCAGGTTTAACAAATTTTACCATTTCAACTTTGTTAAATTGATGAACACGCAAAAAGCCTTTTGACTCTTTGCCGTACGAACCGGCCTCTCTTCTGAAGCAAGGTGTATATCCGGTATAATAAATAGGAAGCTGTTCTTCCTTCAAAATTTCGGAACGATGTAAATTTGTTATAGGCACTTCTGCGGTAGGAATGGCATACAAACCGTCTTTTTCGGCATAGTACATATCATCTTGCATTTTAGGAAGTTGTCCGGTTCCTTTCATCGATTCGCCGTTAACCAATAAGGGCGGCATTATTTCGATATAACCGTGTTTATCCAAATGATAATCTAACATATAATTAATTAATGCTCTTTCCAAACGCGCCCCTTTGCCTACATAAACAGGAAACCCCGAACCTGTTATTTTTGCACCTCTTTCAAAATCGAGAATATTTAATTTTTTTCCCAGTTCAATATGATCAAGTATTTGCTCGGTATTTTCAAAAGAAAAACCTTCCGGAAGCCAACGTTTTGTTTCTACGTTGCTTGTTTCGTCGGCTCCTACGGGCACCGAAGAATGGGGCATATTAGGTACCCACATTAAAAGTTCATTCAATTCCGCATCAACATTTTTAACTTCATCATCAATGTTTTTTATTTCATCTGCAAGTTGTTTCATTTCGGCAATTATTTCATCTGCGTTTTCACCTGCTTTTTTTAATCGCCCCACCTCAGCCGACACTTTATTTTTACGTGCTTTTTTCTCTTCTACTTCGGTTAATAACGTTCTGCGTTTTTTATCAAGTTCAAGAATATCGTCAACTGTATCTTTTTCGTTTTTGTTTTTAATTCCTTCTTTAACAAGTTCGGGATTTTCTCTTATAAATTTTATATCTAACATTGTTTTCTCCAATAATGATGCGGATATTTACATCGTTATTTTACTACTATATTATAAATTCTGTTTTTTACATAAATTTCTTTTACAACCGTTTTTCCTTCAGTATGGGCTTTTACTTTACTGTCGTTTCGTGCGGCGGCTTTAACGGTTTCTTCGTCACTGTCAACAGGCAAATTAAGTTTTGCTCTAACTTTGCCGTTTACCTGTACAATAATTGTAACCATATTTTGAATAAGGGCGGATTTATCAACTTCATACCAAACCGGCCTATCAAACAATCCGGTTTCATTTCCAAGCATTTCCCAACATTCTTCCGCAAAATGAGGGGCAAGTGGAGCAAGCATAACCGCAACACGTTGCAAGGTGTATAGTTTAAATTCATCAAAAGTGTTTTCAAGATTTTTTATGCCGTTGTTTAACTCCATAAGTGTTGCAACCGCTGTATTAAAGCGAAAATTTTCTATTTCGCCTTCAATTTTCTCTAAAGATTTATTAACCAATTGATAAATTTCTTTTTCCGTTTCGGATAATTTTTTCAAATCAAAGGTTTCGGGAGCAACAACTGTTTTGTTTAATCCCTTGTTTTTTTCGAATAACGAATAAACACGTTGAATAAATCTATCTACACCAACAATTCCTTTATCGCTCCAATCACCGCCGAGTTCGTAAGGACCCATAAACATTAAGTACATTCTGAAAACATCGGAACCGTATTCATCAATAAAGATGTTAGGATTTACAACATTCCCTTTCGATTTACTCATTTTGGCACCTTGATTTGTAATTGTACCTTGATGGATCAATCGCTGAAACGGTTCGTCTGAATTTACCAACCCAATATCGCGTAAAAACTTATGAATAAATCTTGCATAAAGTAAATGCATTGTTGCGTGCTCGGCTCCGCCAACATACATATCTACCGGAGTCCAAACGTCGGCAAGGTTTTTATCAAACATTCCGTCGGAATATTTAGGGTCTAAGTATCTCAAATAATACCAAGAAGAGTCCATAAAAGTATCCATGGTATCAACATCACGTTTTGCCGGAGCACCGCATTTCGGACAAACCGTGTTAACAAAATTTTTATTGCCGGCAAGGGGCGAACCGCCGTTCGGTTTAAAATCAACTTCATACGGAAGTTCAACCGGTAAATCATCTTCCTTTACGGGAACCTCTCCGCATTTATCACAATAAACAATAGGAATAGGGGTTCCCCAATATCTTTGTCGGGAAATAAGCCAATCGCGTAAACGATAATTAATCTTTTCTTTTCCTTTGTTCTTGCTTTCAAGCCATTTTGTAATTTTCGATTTTGCTTCAACGGAATTTAAACCGTTAAATTCTCCCGAGTTAATCATTATTCCCGGCTCCGTATAGGCTTCGGTTAACTCCGCATTTTCATTTTCACCTTCTTTTAAAATAACTTTACGTATGGGAAGACCAAATTTTTTGGCAAATTCAAAATCTCTTTCGTCGTGTGCCGGTACTGCCATAACGGCGCCTGTGCCATATCCGGCAAGTGCATAATCGGCAATCCATATCGGTACTTTTTCTCCGTTAACGGGATTAATTGCATAGCTTCCGATAGGAACTCCGGTTTTTTCTTTTACCGTTGAAGTTCTTTCTATTTCGGAAAGAGATTTTACGGAATCTATATATGAATTTACTTCCTCTCTGTGTTCATCCGTTGTAAGCTCTTGCACCAGAGGTAGTTCAGGAGCAAGCACAACATAAGTAACTCCAAAGAGTGTATCCGCACGTGTGGTAAAGACGCGTATCTCTTTATCATCGTGGCCGTCAACATTAAAAACAACTTCCGTACCGTAGCTCTTGCCAATCCAGTTTTCCTGCATTGCTTTTGTCTTTTCGGGCCAATCTATTTTTTTAAGTCCGTCCAAAAGTTCATCGGCATAATTTGTAATTTTAAAAAACCATTGGGTTAATTCTTTACGTTCCACCATAGTGCCGCAACGTTCGCAAGTTCCGTCTGTTTCCACCTGTTCGTTTGCCAAAACGGTTTGGCACGAAGAACACCAATTAACCGGAGCATTTTTTCTGTAAGCCAATCCTTTTTTATATAACTGTAAAAACAACCATTGATTCCATTTGTAATATTCGGGAACACATGTCATTAATTCCGCATTCCAATCATACATACATCCCATTTCTTTAAGTTGCAGACGAATATCTTCAATATTTTTAAGTGTACTGTCCTGAGGATGAATTCCCGTCTTTATTGCATAATTTTCTGCGGGCAATCCGAAAGCATCGTAACCAATCGGTTCAAAAACATTATAACCGCGTAATTTTTTGTAACGCGCCCAACTGTCAGTTGGAGCATAGTTATACCAATGCCCTATGTGTAATTTTGAACCAGAGGGATAAATAAACATTACTAGGGTATAAAGTTTTTTTTCCAAATCGGAAAGGTCGGTTTTGTATGTGTTATTTTCTTCCCATTTTTTTTGCCATTTTTTTTCTACTTCGGAAAACGGATATTTCATAAAACAAGTCCTTATATGCAAATTTTATTATTTAAAATACAATTTATAAAATTACCCAAATCAAAAAGTTTAAGCAAGGGAGTAATAAAGATAAAAATGCGAGAATTATTGCCATTACAATAAAAACAACGGAATAATAAAAACTTTAGGATATTTTTGCCGCGGAATTATTCTATTATTTTAAGTAAAAAACTTTCAAACGGAAAATATGTATTGTGAATTTTC
>Ga0256914_1002612_pt1 | contig 14891 bp, 15 predicted proteins | sample HulkmetaG_FD_191571 | JGI IMG/M metagenome (GOLD analysis project Ga0256914, IMG submission 191571) | Hydrothermal chimney microbial communities from Main Endeavour vent field at the Juan de Fuca Ridge, Pacific Ocean - Hulk | ecosystem: Environmental > Aquatic > Marine > Hydrothermal vents ... | reverse complement strand
ATAGCTTTTATTCCAAGATATATTTGATTTTGAGTTTTACTTTCGTTTTTTCGTCCGGTTTCGGAAACTCCGCCGAAGCTTCTCTAATGGTTTTGTATGCCGATTTTTGAAGTATTTTGTGAGCTCCGCTCGTTTTTATGTCCGTTACGCTTCCGTTTGGCAAAATGGTGAAAGAGACGCTCACCACTCCTTGGATTTTTAATTTTTTTGCTATTTTCGGATATCTTTTCGCTCTTTCTATGGCTCGGTATATTTTCGATATGTTTAATTTGATATAATCTTTTTTTGGAGATTTAACGACGGTTTGGGAAGGAGGTTCAAAAGCCGTTTTCGTTTCCGTTTTTTTGGAAATTTTTTGTACGGTCGGTTCGGGAGAAGGAGCGGCGGGAGTTGGCCGTTTGAACGTTTCCGTTTTTTTCGGCAGAGGTTTGGGAATCTTTTTAGCGATTTTTTTTCTTTTCTTTATCGGTTTTTTTCTTTTTACTAATTTTTTTATTTTCTTTTTTTTAACTTTTTTTACGGGACTCTTTTTTTTCGGTTTTTCCGTTTTTTTCGGCTTTTCTTCTTTTTTTTCCGAGACGACGGGACTCTTTTTTACGGATTCTTTTTTTAAAACTATATGTTTTAGCGATATTTTTTTTATTTTAGATGTGTCTTTTTTTTGATGAGAGACGGAGAAAAAGTTTATAAGAGCCAAAATTATAGCGGCGTGGACGGCGATCGATATAACGAACGGTTTAGTCATTAGCTTTTGTTACTATAGAGATGTCTTCTATGTCTCGTTGTTTTAATAAGTCAAGTATTTTTACGAAGTTTTCAAATTTAGACTCCTTGTCGCAATTTATGGATACGCTTGCGTTTTTATCTAAAGAAGATACCTCTTTTTTAAGCTCTTCAAAAGATACGGGATTGTTTTGAATATATATTTTTCCGTCTTTTTTTATCGTTACGGTTATACTCTCTTTTTTTATTTTTTCGTTTGTTTTTGAAGCGGACGGAAGAGATACCGGTATCAGATGTTTTTCTATAAGAGTGGATGTGGTTAGAACTATTGCCAATAAAACGAGCATTACGTCAACAAAAGGGATAATGTTTATGTTTTCGAATTTTTTCAAGAGTCGAATTCCGTTAAAATAGTTTCCACTTTTCTAACGAGAAAATTATAAAAAAATACCGCGAATATGGCTACGAAGAGTCCTACTGCCGTAGTTTTTAAAGCTAACGCCAAAGATGCCATTATTTTTGTGGCGGCCAGATTTTCTTTGGACATATCGATAAAAGTTTGCATAATGGCAAGCACGGTTCCGAGGAGTCCTATATAGGGAGCGTTGGAGGCGATAGTCGCTATGGCGGTTAAGTTTTTGGTTAAGGTATTTTCCAAGAGAGATCTTTTTTCAAATTTGCCGGGATCTATTTTCGAGTAGAAAAAGATTCTCTCGAGAAACAGAGCGAAAGATAAAACGCTCATGAAAATTAAAACGCCTATTATGCCATAATCGACTATCTCCTTTAGATACTCCAAACGCTCTCCTTTTTAGAATCTGTAAGATAGGTTCATATACATATATCTTCCGGGTTCGTTCAATTTTACTTTTTTGTTTCCTCCGGCTACGATAAGCGTCAAATCGTTATATGTATTTGATGCCGCATATGTTTTATTGAAAATATTATCGACTCCGATAGTCAAATCCATTTTGTCCATTAACTCTCTTTTGAGTTTGAAATTTGCCGTTGCAAATCCGTCGAGTTGCTGTTCTCCGTTGTCTTGATCGTAATGCGTCCATTTCCCTTGAGCTATAACCTCGAAAGAGAGCTCGGTTTTGTTATCGTAACTGTAATTTGCTGTTAAAATTCCCCTAATGGGAGTTATGTCGGCTAAGTCCGTATCGGTTTGCCCGGGCAGCGGATCGTCTTTTTTACCTCTTTGATAGATTACTCCGTAATCGAAACTTAAAGCTTCGCTTGCGAGGATCGTTCCGCTAAGTTCCGCTCCGTAAATTTTGGCGTCTATGTTTACGAATTTGTTTTGCGGTCTGGACATGTCGAAATATATGTAATTGTCAAGTTTACTATAAAAAACTTTTAATTTTAATGAAGAATTTTCGAAATTTTTCTTGATTCCCAAATCTATTTCGCTGTTTCTCGTTTGATCGAGATCGGGGGTTCCAACCAACCCTTTTTTAAAGAAATACAACTCTCTTCCGTCCGGTACTCTGTGGGCTACTCCGAGTCCCGCGAAGATATCGGTATTTTCGTCGTAATGGAAAGTGTTAAAAAGGTACCCGTTTAACGAATCGTATGAAGGTTCGTTGTAGTTTCCGGAGTTTCTTATATCCGTACTATCGTATCTCAATCCGGCTTTTAATTCGTTATTTGCGAACTTTTTAACGCCTTCTACGAAAATGCCTCCGTTTTTGGTAATTGCGTTATTTAGACTCGGACCGGCGTATGTTCCGTTTTTGTAATAAGTTCCTTTCCATACTCTTTTGCTTGCGTCTATTCCGTAGGAGAGAAGTACGTCGTCGGTTAAATCGAAACTGTTTTTAATTCTCGCTCCCTGAATATAGCTTTTCATATGATTCGTCATTTCCGGCATTTTTTTGACGGCGTTTCTGTATCTGTTGCTCATAGGGTGATCGACTTTGGAGTAGTAGTAGAGTATTTTTAATTGTTTGGAATATTTGCTTAGGTTTTTTATGGTGTATTGAACATTGTAAAGATCGCTGTCGTCTTTTATGGCGTCCATAGGAGAGTTAGGATATAAAACGTCGTCGCTTCTGTTTGCCGTATATGACAATCTAAGCTCTTGATTGTCCGAAATGTTGAAAAAGAGTTTTCCCATAAAGGATTTTTTCGTATATGCGTCCATGTCTTCATACTGTTTTTGATAGAGATTCCCCGCCGGAGCGCCCGCTTTTTTAAGTTGATCGTTAAACCTGTCTCCGTCTCCGTCTTTATATTGTTCGCTTGTTTCTTTTGAGAATGTAAAGAGGGCTTTTACGAGATCGTTTCCTCCCTGAATCGTTACCCATCCTTTTTTATAGTCGAAGCTTCCGGCATTAAGATTCACTTCTCCGCTTAGGCCCTTTTTGGGAGCTTTCGTATATACTTTGACTATGCCGCTTAAAGTTCCGAAATTTTCAACGTCGTAAGGTCCCTCGTTAACGGTTACCGAATCTATGTTGCTCGTAACTACGTGCGATATGGGAGGATCCATTCTGTTGGGGCAGCCTCCGTATATTTTTCCTCCGTCTATTATTACGTTTATGTTGTCTCTTTTTTGTCCTCTTAAGATAATATCGTTTGCTATGCCGCTTCTTCTGCTGATGGTTACGGAAGGAATCTTTTTAGATAGTGCCTCTCCCAAGTCCGCCGATTTTAATTCTTCTCCGCTTACGTTTTCTATCGTAAAAGTGTCTATACTCTCTTTGACCGTTACCGTATCGAGATTGATATCTCCGGCCCGTAGAGCTAACGCAGTGACGAAACTAAGATAGATAAGATGTTTTTTCATTTTACACTCCCTTATTATAATATACGACTCTAAATATTAACAAGAGAGTGTTAATTTGATGTTAAATGCTAAATCTCTTTCCAACATAAAAACAGATCCGTATCGAAAATATCGCTTCTTCTCGGTTTTATAAAAAACTCTTCGACGGTATAATTTTCGGGATCGAATTTTTCGCTAAGCTTTTCTATCTCGTCTTCCAAAGCGTATTTTAATTCGTTAAGTTCCTCTCGTATCTCGTTTACCTCTTCTTGCGCTCTTTTTACGTCCTCTTTCTCTTTCAGAACCCTTCCGGCGCTTCTTAAACTTCCCGCCGCTTTAGCAGCGGTCGATTTTTTTATGGTTTTTCTCCCGAAAAAAGCATCAAGGAGAGTCATTCCGAAACTAAGGATCGTGTCCGTCGTTTTTGCGGATACGTCGGCTTCCTCTTTTTCGAGTTTATTTAGAGCTCTTTGCAATTTTTTTCTAAGTCTCTCCTCTTTTTTCTCGAACTTCTTCTTTAGTTTTTCAAGTTCGTTTTCGTATTTTTCTTTAAGCACTTCGTTTACTTTTATTCTAAATTCGCTTGCGCTTTGAAAGGGTTCGGATTCCAATTTTAACTCTTTGCATCTGTATAGCGTTAATTTTTGGTTATGATATAAAAAATCTTTAAACTCTTTTTCTATTACTCTTTTTCTCTTTTTCGTTACGAAACTTGCGAGAGGATGAAAAGAGGCGTTTTTTAAAGGTTTTTCCTCGCATTCGCTTTTGTTCTCTCCGCTCTCTTTTAGCAGATCAAATTCGATATCCTTCATATTTTCGTCGAGATAGAGTTCGTATTTTAGATGTTTTTTGATATCTATTCCTCTTTTTTGATTATAAAATCTGACGCTTCCTTCAAAGATCATAAACGGTTCGTAAACCGGGTTTTCTTTAAAAGGCGCCGAATTCAGATAAAAAACGTCTATGTCTTCCGGAAGAATCGGAGGCGCTTTCAAAATATCTTTAGAGGATTCTTCGTGGAAATTTCGTTTTTTTTCTTTTTCGTAAAGATCGGTTTTTTTATTTTTCGTTAATCTTTTTATCTCCTCTTTCGTTACGGGACCTCTTAGGTAGGAGAGAACCCATCTCGTTTTGAAAAGTTTCGGTTCGTCCTCTTTTGCGCTTTTGAAAAGAAAAGTCCGGGGTTTCAAGGAGGATATCAGATTTTCGATCTCTTTTTTGTTCAAGCTCTCTTTTTTGCCGGAAAGCAAACCGTCCAAAACTCTCTCTTTATCCTGTTTCGTTTGAAGTCTTCCTATAAACCAGCTTCCTATATTCGAAAGCCCTTTATAATCCAAGTCTATCGGGTTTTGGGTCGCGAGAACCACTCCGACTCCGTACGCTCTTGCTTGTTTTAAGAGCAAAAGCATCGGTTCTTTCGAAGGCGGATTCGAGGTTGAAGGAAAAAAGCCGAAAATTTCGTCCATATAAAGAATCGTTCTAAGCGAACCCGTTCCGCTTTGTTTCCTCATCCATTCTATATATTTGTTTAGAAGGAGAGTAACGAAAAACATTCTTTCCTTATCGTTTAAATGAGCTATCGATATTATCGAAACTTTCGGCTTTCCCTCTTCGGTATAAAGCAGATTTTTTATCTCTAATTTTTCTCCCTCGAGCCATACGCTAAAGGCCGGGTTTGCGAGAATGTTGTTTAAAAGCATCGCAAGTTTCAATCTTTCGTTTTGCGGATAGAAGCTTTTAAGAGGCAATACTCCTATCTTATCGAAAGGAGGATTCGCTACGTATCCTATTATTTCTTCGAGAGTAAGGGAGGTCTCTTTTTTCCAAAAGTAGGCGAATATGGAGGCTAAGAGCATATATTCTCTGCTTTCGAGAGGATTTCCTTCGACTCCGACGAGAGCGAGCAGACTTGAAACGGCGCTGTTTAAAACGGTTGAGAAGGCGTCCGGGTCGTTTAGCGTCTCTTTCGAGGGAGCTTCGAACCCGCTTAATACGGATAGAGGCACTCCAGCGTTGCTTCCTGGGGTATAGATGTTAAAGTCGGCGTTTTCTTTGAGCCTTTTTATTCTTTCTTTGTTTTGATGATAGCTTTCTATTCCTTTTTCCCATGTTTCGGCCGTTTTTCGGGCGTATTCCTCAACGCTTAAGCCTTTGGATTCAGCCTCTTTGGGATCTATCCACGGCTTGAAATCTTGCGGTTTCAGATCCGGAAAGGTTAAAAGCAGATTTCCCATATCTCCTTTGGGGTCTATGATTAAAGAAGGGATTTTATCTATGGCCGCTTCTTCTATGATATCTATTCCGAGTCCCGTTTTTCCGCTACCGGTCATTCCTATGATGGCGGCGTGAGTAGTTAGGTTTTTGCTTTTGTATAAAAAGAGATTTTCCGTCGTCTCCAGAGTTTTTAAATCAACTTCTTTACCGAGATAGAAGATGCCGAGTTTTTCGTAAACGGATAGTTCGTCTTTCATTTTTGCTCCTTAATCCATCCTCCGCCTATTACTTTTTCTCCGTCGTAAAAGACCGCCGCTTGCCCGGGAGCGACTCCCTGTACGCTCTCTTTAAGTTTTATAAGCGCCTTTTTATTCTCTTTTATTTCCACTTTGCACGCTATTTTGGGGCTTCTGTATCTTATTTTAACAAAAGAGTCGAAATTTTTCTCTTTCGTGTAAAAATTAATATCCTCTATTTCGAAAGATAGCGTATTTAAATCTTCTTTGCTTCCTACGATTATTTGATTTTTTGCGGCGTCTATTTTTAGGACGTAGTGGGGTTTATGAGCTCCCTTTACCGTAAATCCTCTTCTTTTTCCTATCGTATAGTGCATGTAGCCTTTATGCTCTCCCACCACTTTTCCCTCTTTGTTCAGCACTTTTCCGGGAAGGTTTATGTTAAAGTGTCTTTTTAGTATCTCTATGTAGCTGTTTTCTACGAAACATATTTCCGTACTCTCTTTTTCTTTTACGATCTCTTTTAGAACTTTTATGTTTTTTGCGATTTCTTTTACTTCCTCTTTTAAAAGGTCGCTGAGGGGAAAGCGGATGAAAGGGAGATTTTCTCTCTTTACGAAAGCCAAAAAGTAGCTTTGGTCTTTGGTTTTGTCTTTTGCTTCGTATATGAAACCGTCTTTTATTTTTGCGTAATGTCCGGTTGCTATCTCGTCAAATCCCTCTTTTTTTGCGTATCGAACCAAAAGTCCGAGTTTGATGGTTTTGTTGCAAACGACGCAGGGATTCGGAGTGAGGCCTTTTTTGTAGGTTTTTACGAAATAGTCGTAGATTTTTTCTTGAAACACCTCTTCAAAAGAGATTACTCTATACGGAATGTTCAGATATGAAGCTACTTTTTGAACGTTTTTTATGTTTTTTTCATGGTAGGCTTCGTTTTTGTGGAGTTTGAAATAGACTCCCTCTATTTCGTGCCCCTCTTTTTTTAAAAGATAAGCCGTTACGGAGGAGTCCACTCCTCCGCTCATAGCTACTAAAATTTTCGACATTTTTCATTCTTTTATTTAAGTTGCTCCAAACGCTCTTTCTGTGTTCCTATTTTTACGATTTGAACGCCGAAGTTTCCGTCAACTATAACAACTTCTCCCTTAGCGATAACTTTATTTCCGACTAAAATGTCCAGAGGTTCGTTGGCAAGCTGATCAAGCTCTATTACCGAACCTATATCCATGTTTAAGACGTCTTTTAGTAGCATTTTTTTCGTTCCGATTCTCACTCTAACCGGAAGTTCGACGTCAAGTATCAGGGAGATGTTTTTAAGCTCTTCCGCGGTTAGGTTTCCTCCGTTTCCGGACTCTTGCTGTTTAGTTTGGGATTGGCTTTGGTTTTTGGGGGAATTCTCTTCTTTTTTCTCCTCTTTCGCCGATCCTTTTTCGATGTTTTCCGTTAGGTTTTTGTCGAAAAGAAGATATATTTTGGAAGAGATCTCTTTTACGGAAAAGTCGTATATGAATAGTTTTTCAAACTCTTTTATGGTTATCTCTTCGTTTTCTTGATAATATTTTGCTTCCTCTATTTCGAATCCGAGTTTGGGAAGATCTTTTTGGGCCGAGAGGGTTGTTGAAAAACTTCCGAAAATGTTTGAAACGATCTCTTTAAAAGCGTCTATGTCCTCTTCGTTCATCTCCTCTTTGGCTTCTCCCTCGCCGCCGACCATCATATCCGCTAAAGCCGTGGCTATTTGAGGAGAGAAAATAACTTCTATTTTACCTTCCGCGTCTCCTTTCGCGTTTACGCCGCATACGGCAAATGGAGGAAAAAGCTCCGTAGCGTCCGTAATTTTTTCCTCTTTTTCTAAAGATATTTTCGGAGTTTCTCCCGTTAATCCCTCTATGATGGATACGACCTCTTTCTCCCATAATTTTATAAATTCGTTCATCCTATCTCTTTCAATAGATTTCCGGTTTCGGCTGTTACCTTTTTGAGTCTCTCTTCTTCAAGACACTCTAAGATCTGTTTTATTTCGTCTTTGTCGGTTTTTAGAATTTCGGTTACTTTTATGGATTTTCTATATCGTCTAAGTCCTATTTCTCCTATAAACAGCGGTTTTTGATCTATCATCAAAATCGCTTTGTTATCGGCGCTTCTATCAAGTCTTATAATATCGCCTTTTTTTAATTCGAGTATCTCTTTTACGCTCATTTTGGCGCTTCCGAGAATGGCTTCGTATTCGATGTCGGCTCTTTTTATAAGCTCTTTTAGCTCTTTGTTTCTGCTTTTTTTGGAATTGGTTTCTCCTATTAAAATATCTTTGCTTGCCAATCTTGATAAGATGGATTCCAAATATATAACCGGATAGGCTATGTTTATCATTCCGCTGTTATTGCCTATGACTATCTCCATAACCACCATTATGACGATTTCGTTTTGGGAAACTATCTGAACTACGCTCGGGCTTGACTCTTTGGTTTCTATCGAAGGATATATCTCTACGACGGAGGACCACGCCTCTTTTAGATTTTGTATGATAATCCTAAGTATCGTATCCAAAAGATTAAGTTCTATATCGGTTAGTTCCCTGTTTGTGTCGTAACTGTCTCCCTTGCCTCCGAGAAGTCTATCTATCATTACGAAAGCTATGGAGGGGTTTATCTCAAGCACTCCGTTTCCGTCGAGAGGTTTCATGGAAAAGACGTTGAAACTCGTTGGACTGGGGAGACTCATTAGAAACTCTCCGTAAGTCATCTGATCTACGGAGTGAAGTTGGATTTCTACGATGGATCTCATGACGGAGGAGATATGGGAGGCTAAATTTCTGGACATTTTGTCGTGAATGCCTCGAATCGCTCTGATTTGCTCTTTGCTGATTCTGTTGGGTCTTTTAAAATCGTATAAAACGACCTGTTTTTGAGGGGCGGAGTCTATGCTTTTTTCTAAACTCTCCTCTTCTCCCTCTTCTTCGATGATTTCCAGTAAGGCGTCTATCTCTTCTTGGCTTAGGATATCAGCCATCGTCCACTCCGGCTATACGCTCTCTTATCGTTTTTATCAGTTTTTTATGAATTTGGGAGATTCTCGATTCGCTAATCTCCAAAATCTGGCTTATCTCTTTCAAATTAAGCTCTTCGAAATAGTAAAGCTGAATGATCATCTGTTCTCGTTCGCTTAGAGTGCTTAATATATCTTTTATGTGCTCTATAAGCTGTTCTTTTTCTATAATCTCTTCGGTCGATTTCTCTTCGAATATCGCTATCTGTTCGTTTAGCGGCATATTTGAGGCTATCTCCGAGGCTATTCTCGCCTCTCTTATTTTTTCTACGCTTTCGTTTAACTTTTCAGCCAGATATTCGTTGCTCGGTTCCTCTTCATGTTCGTTTAGGTATCTTGCCACCTCCACGTCTATGGCTTTTATAAGTCTTCTGTTGCTTCTGCTTACTACGTCCAAACTTCTAAGATAATCGAGCATTGAACCGTAAACTCTCTTTTTGGCGTATCCCCAAAAAGAGTTGTTTATCTCTTTGTCGTACTTTCTTGAGAGTTTTATCATCTCTTCGGTGCCGATGGAGATCAGATCGCTTACGTCTATGGAGGACGGAAGCCTCTCTTTAAGACGATAAGCCATCGCTCTAACGGCCGGCATGAATTGAAGCACCATATTGTCTTGATCGAGTTTTACGCTTTTTTGATATGCTTTTACCGTTTTGTTTTTGTTTCTCATGAGTTCCCCGCCTCTTGCTTTAAGTTGCTGTTTTTAGTTTCTATATCCTCAATGAGAGAATTTATATGTTTTTCTCTCTCCTCTATTTCGTAAATGTAGTCGTCTATGTTTTTTTCGTAATAGTCTTTATCGAAGACGTTCTTCAATTTGCCGTTGGAATCTACAAAATAGACAAGAACGAGATGGATAAAAAGGTAAAAAAAGAGCGTAATCTCAAGCGTATATAGCACTATCTCTTCCGCCGTTGAAAAGTTTAATATACTAAACGATAAGCCGATAAAAAAGCCGCTTACCGTAAAAAAGTATATAAAACGCTCCAGTTTCACCCTCTACCCCTAAAACTGCTCGACAATTCTTTTAAAAAAGCCCCCGAAACCTCTGTGGGGATTATCGAGCATTTTTCGTTCCATTTTGTAGATAAGGTTACTGACAATATCTTGTATATTTTCGCTCGCTATGCTGTGAGGAAACTCCTGCGTAAACAAAATTCTCTGCTTTATGCTTTTAGAGACCGTTCTATCTTGCAAAAGGTGTCCTATATTAAAGAGAGTCAAATCCTCTCCTATGTTTTCTTTAGCCACCTTTTGAATCTTATTAAATATCAAGTTGGCCTCTTTTTCGTTTTTTACCATATTAAAAAGCAGATTTATATCCCTTTTATGCTTACTCGATATTTTTATCGTGGCGTAAGCATCCGTTATGGCGGCGGGTTCGGGAACGACGATGACGATTATCTCGTCGGACTCTTTTAAAAAGAGTTGCGTATTTTCTCCGATACCCGCTCCCGTATCGATTATGACGTAATCTATATCGTCCAAAATCGATACTTCGTCCAGAAATCTCTCGAAAACGAAATTTCCGCTGTGTTTTAAGATCTCTTCTCCGTTTTCGCCCGGAATTAGGATGAGATTTTCGTTTAATCGAACGACGATTTCCTCAAGCGTAGCTTCACCCTTTAGAACATGTAAAAGATTTTTATCTACTTTTACGTTAAAGATAATATCAAGATTTGCTAAACCTATATCGGCATCAAATAATGCAACTTTATACCCATGAGAAGACAAAACATTTGCTATGTTTGCGCTTATGGTGCTTTTGCCCACGCCTCCTTTCCCGCTTGTGACGGATATGAATTTGGTATTGACCTCTTTTTGCAAAGCCGTTTGAGTTTGAACTATTTTTTGAAGTTTTTCCGCTTGGTTCGTCATTTTTTCCTCTTTTTGAAACCTTCAAAAATAGACTTGACTAAAAATTCTCCTTGAGCTTCCATGATATCGTCCGGCACCTCCTGTCCGGTTGAAAAATAGCTTAAAGGTTTATTGATGTCGTAAACTAAGGAGAATATGTTTCCGAAGCTTTTGGTTTCGTCCAATTTCGTGAAGATTATCGTATCTATGTTTAAAAAAGAGAATCCTTCGTAGATATCTTTTAAATCTTCGAGCTTCGTCGTTGACGATAGAACGAGGTTGACGTCTATTTCGAAGTTGGTTTTATCCAAAATTTTTTTGAGTTTTCCTATCTTCTCTTTGTCGTATTGAGAACTTCCGACCGTATCTATTAAAATGATGTCGCATCTGTTTAGAGAATTTATCGATCGATCGAAATCGTTCGTATCGACTACGTCTTCTATCGGAAGCCGCATCATTTTGGCGTATTGATAAAGTTGCTCAACCGCTCCTATCCTGTAGGTATCTAAAGTGATGATACCGGTTTTGTAGCGATATTTTACGAAAGAGTATCTTGCCGCGAGTTTTGCCAAAGTAGTAGTTTTTCCGACTCCCGTAGGGCCTACGAACATCATGATTTTTTTGGCTCCTTTGGGAAGTTCGAGCTCAACTCTAACGGGAATCATTTTTTGCAAAAGAACTTGAAAATATCTTCTTATCGTCTCCGTGCTGTTTCGCATGCGATAAGGCATGTTTTCCAAAGTCAGTTTCATAATGGAGTGCAGATGCTCTTTGCTCATGCCGCTTTGATAGGCTTTCTTGTAAATTTCCGAAAATTCGGGGGGTATGGGAAGATTGTCCCTTTGAAAGGACTTTTCTTCCCATAGCATGTTTTGAATGATTTTTATTTTATCCGAGAGTTTTAATATCTCTTCCTTAACTCTTAAAATTTCTTCTTTTTCCAAAATGTTGATGTCTTTTTTAACGAAAGAGCGTTTTTCTCTTTTGTCGGAAAAATCGTCGGGCATCTTGTCGGTTGCGTCGGATATTTTGGAGATCTGTTTGGCGGCGTTCGAAATTTCGAGCAAAACGTCCTCTTCGAAAATGCTCTCTTTTTCTTCGGACTCGTTTTTTTGTTTTTCGATATTCTCTTTCTTTTCTTTACGCTCTTTTTTTTCTTCGTCGTCGTTTAGAACGATGACGACTTCGTAAAGAGGAGATGTGCCTATTCCTCTTTTTTGAATCTGTTTCGTACTTACTACGAGCGCGTTTTCTCCGTGCTCCATTTGAGCTTTTTTTAAAGCTTCCGCAGGAGTCGGAGCCGTGTAGGAAACGAGTCTCACTTACGGTCCTTTATATATTTTAAAGGTATCATGACGGAATCTCTCTCTTTATATTTCGGATGCGGAATGATCAGATCTTTTTTATTTACTTTAATTTTATCAAAAAAAATGATATCTATGTCCAAAGTTCGAGGACTATTTTTAAAGATTCTCTTTCTGCGGAACGCTTTTTCGGTATGAAGGGCGTACTTTAGGAACTCTTTCGGACTCATGTTCGTTTTTAAAACGATGACAGCGTTGTAAAAGTCGTTTTGATTCAAAAAACCGAAAGGCGGATTTTTTAGTATCGGAGAGGTTTTTAATATATCCACTCTCCGATCTTTTCGAAAATATAAAAAGAGTTTTTTAAATCTTCTTTTTACGTTGCCGACGTTTCCTCCTATCCCTATCGTAACTTCATGCCTTTTTAAAGAGTTTCTTTTTCTCTTATAAGGGTAAAATCTTTCGAAAAAAAGAGTTAGCGAAGGCGATAGGAGCTTTTTCATAATATTTCGCAACCGTCTTTGGTAACCGCTACCATATCCTCTATTCTGACGCCGAACTCTTTGCCGAGATAGATGCCGGGTTCTATCGTAAATATCATATTTTCCTCTATTACCGTCTCTTGATTTTTGAAAGAGATAGTCGGAAGTTCGTGAATGTCAAGGCCTACTCCGTGTCCCGTCGAGTGGACGAAGTATTTTCCGAATCCCGCTTTTTCTATCACTTCCCTCGCGGCTTTGTCTATTTCGCAGGCCTTCACTCCCGGTTTTACTTTCCTAACGGCGGCTTCTTGCGCTTTTAAGACGGTATCGTAAATTTTTTGCTTTTTCTTATCGGAAAATCGCTGCTCCTTTTGAAAAGTTATATGGTCGCTAAATTCGGCCGTTCTCGTTCTATCCGAGCAGTACCTTTTATATTTCACTCCGGCATCTATCAATATTAGATCGCCATTTTTTAGGGCTTTTTTAGAGGCTAAAGCGTGCGGTTTCGCGGCGTTTTCGTTTATTGCAACGATAGGAGAAAAACTTAAATCAAATTCACCTTTTTTCGTCAAAATTTTTATGAGCTCGAAATGCAACTCTCTTTCGCTAAGGTTTTCTCCTTTTTCTTTTAAAAACGCCGAAAACTCTTCAAATCCTTCTTTTGCTATTTTAACGGCTTTTTTTATAAGCTCTATCTCCTCTTTCGTTTTTATGACTCTTTTTTTTTGAGAAAAGGAAGGATCCGGTTTGAAATTCGTCTTTACTTTTTCGGAAATCTTTTTAAAGTCTTCTACGCTCCAATCTTTCGGATCGTAGATAATTTTTTTAATTTTATTTTTTCTCAAAAGCTCCCTTGCGGTTTTGTTAAGATCTTTGGATTCCAAAACGAGAGCGTTTTTTATCTTCTCTTCGGCTTCAAGAGCGTATCGGGAATCGGTTATGAAAAATTTCTCGTCTCCCAACTTTAAAAAGATTTCGTTGTCGCACGAGAAGCCGCATTCGTAATATACGGCGTTCTCGTTTTTTAAGATATAGTTCATTGCTGGTTTTGTCCGGCTTGCTGTTGTTGTTGAGCTTGGGCCGCGGCTTGCTGTTGAGCTTTTATACTTTGTATATCCATCAAAATATTTATCATTCCTATCAGCGCAAGATGGTAGCTCATAATAGGCCCGAGTCCCGTAATTTGTCCGGCGCATACGGGAGCTATCAGACTTTTTCGTCTGAAATCCTCTCTTGCGTAGATGTTGCTTATGTGAACTTCGATAGTCGGCAATCCGACCGCCGCAATGGCGTCTCTGATGGCTATGGACGTATGCGTGTAAGCCGCGGGATTGATGATGATGCCGTCGGCGTCTCCCAAACACTCTTGAATTTTATCGACTATTTCTCCTTCGAGATTCGATTGGAAAAATTCTATCTCAAAATTGTTCTGTTTGGCGACTTGCTCTAAATGCTGATGGATGTTTTCCATTTTTAGAGGACCGTAAATATTTTGTTCTCTAACGCCTAACATGTTTATATTTGGACCTTGGATAACTACTATCTTCATCTTTAACCTTTATATAAATTTTTAAAGGTATTATTATAACAATTTGTATATTTACGCTAAATTAAAAGGAGTTTTTTTGAAAGTAGTATCGGCCGGATATATGCTCGTTTGTGACGAAGAGTTTACGGTTTATAAAGATTATGCCGTCTGTTTCGATAAAAAGATATTGGAAATAGGAGAGAAAAACAGACTTTTCGAAAAATATAAAAATGCGATGAAATTGGAGCTTTCGGACGAATATCTTTTAATGCCTTCTTTGGTTAATCCTCACGTTCATCTTGAGTTTTCGGCTAACGATATGCATCTTCGCTACGGAGATTTTATCGAGTGGCTTCAAAGCGTCGTTAAAAATAGAGACGAATTGCAAGAGCGTTGCAAAGAGGAGTGTTACGAAAGAGCGATTAAAGAGATGTTAAGAAGCGGAGTCGGAAGTTTCGGAGAGATAAGCAGTTTTGGAAAGGATTTGAAAGCTTGCGTCAAATCTCCTCAAAAAGTTGTTTTTTTCAACGAAATTTTGGGAATTAGGCCGGATATGGTCGATGCTTTGTATCAAGATTTTAAACTTAGATTAAAAGAGAGCGAAGGTTTTGAAAACGAAAAGTTTCGTCCGGCGATATCCGTTCACTCTCCGTATTCCACTCACCCTTTATTGGCTAAAAAAGTTTTGGATACGGCAAGAGATGAAGGATATAGGGTCTCGACTCATTTTAT